>ENA-OSET01004555-OSET01004555.1-sediment-metagenome-genome-assembly--contig:-NODE-4555-length-12195-cov-4.152748_pt1 | contig 12195 bp, 11 predicted proteins | sample MGYA00237882_ERZ534229 | MGnify/ENA primary metagenome ERZ534229 (study PRJEB26408, sample SAMN06266212) | sediment metagenome | isolation source: Hudson Canyon methane seep mesocosm | place...
AAGTTAAAAAAGGAAAAGAAGGAAGGCGTGACCAATCCCCTCCGGGCACTTCTTCTGCTTTCTCCCCCGACACACTTGGCACGAAACTTATGTAACGTTCCGCTGATTTCGATTGCGCGCCAAAATTGAATTGATTTTATTCAGCAGCAGCAGCACCCAGAAATTTCTAAGCCTGCCGCGATCTCTTGCAATGCAGTACTAACAAAACTCCAAATCTTAACCGGTTCTCTAACAACCCTACAAAGTCCCAATTTCGACGCTACCTCTGGCCCCCATTGATTCTTTTCCAGACTGACTGCGAGCGCAATGCACGCGTATTTTTGGGGCTTTGGGTGACGAGGTGCGATAGCCGCTGAAGCAGAATTCCTAACATAACGGTTCTTCGCTTCGTTTTAACCCGCGTAAACATAACTCGTTTTAACGGTTGTATAGAAATCCACAGCGTATCGCCCTTCTTCTCTCGACCCGTAGCTCGACGCTTCCGGTAATACAGCTTTGTACGGCGCAAAAAGTTCACAGAGTCAAGTAGAAATGGGGACACTGGCTCAAGCGCGTGTCAGCATACACCCGACTGTAAATTTGGTCACGAAAAGCCAAAAGTTCAAAGCTTTTTCAGTCGCTGATAGCCGCGTTGCTACAGTTAGCTACGCGGAAATCGCCGGCCATCCAGCACGGGTTAACATTGCTTGTTGCCCACTTCTTTCTCGTAACTAAAAATATAAATCCTAGAGAAACAGATACGGTTTTGGTGTGATTTTCAGATAATTAATGAGCATAAGAAGAACAAACACCCCATTCAAGCGCTAACATACTCTATGTGGCAGGCTAGTGGTGGCCGTTTATCGAGATGAAGTACGTTGCTAGTTATTATAAATCAAAAAACTGACGGGAAGGCCAATTAACTGTTAATCAATGGGTCGTTGGTTCGATCCCAACATCCGGAGCCATAGTGAGCGAAGAAGCCCTGTAGATCATGGATTTAGGGAGATTTTTTGCGTCTGACGGAAAGTATTCCTATGGGAAGACCCAATGACTTCCGGTAAATTGATCGTGGGTGCAGCTGCGGCGCGTTTGCGAGAACGCCCTCACGTAGGTGTGGCGCTGAACCTGATCCACACGGAGACGGATCAAAAATGGACTGTTGAGGCTTTATCCCGGGCGTCTGCAATGGGACGCACCGCTTTTACGGAGAAGTTTGTCGATATGGTCGGGGACACTCCTAAATCCTACTTAACCAATACGCGCTTAATGAAAGCAAAGGCCAAGCTGCAAGACACCAATGATTCAATGTTTAGTATTGCTGACAGTGCCGGCTACGCCTCTGAAGCAGCTTTCGGAAAAGCGATGAAAAAGCACTTTAATAAAACGCCTGGCGAGCTCAGGAAAATATTGAGTGATAGTGAAAAGTAGACCTCCTTAGCCGGTAACAGGGTAGGCCATGGTGTTCGTCCACGGGTGAACTCCCTAGTTTTTGACAAATTGACTATTGGTGATTGTCGTAATTCGACCTTGATTCTCAAGCGACTGCCATACGCCATTCGGAAAACGGACTTGTCCTGGAGTTCTTATAGTGTTCCGCCGTGACCAGATGCCAACCGAGATTGAATAAGTTGCAAATAGCTGCATAAGCATTCAAAAACCGCTGAGCCTGCCTAACCGACTTAAACTTTCGCATTCCCGCTCTCTTACTCTCGTCGGCTCATGCGACTGCTCAGCCCTATTATTCTCATACGGTTCAGTACTGTGTATTGCCTCAGGTATCTGCTCTCGATGCGCGACACAGTAGCTACGTAATTTATCCGTGACAATTTTCCGAGGCCCTCCCCCGCTCGACCGCACTAGTCGTTTGAAAAAACGCCTAGCCGCAGCCCCCTCACGCTTTGCTTGCAGGTATACATCAACTACCTCACCGCCTTGATCCACGGCCCGCCACAGGTAATGCTGCATACCGTTGACTTTTACAAAGACTTCATCGATGTAAAAAGTGTCGCCGTATCCTTGGTATCTGCGCTTCAATCGGTGGGTATATAGGGAACCGAACTTGTCACTGCTTTCACATGGGCGATAATATCGGCAGTATTTTGGACGACTTGTCAGTTAGGTACTTGTAAAACAGGAATAACGGGGCAGCCAACATTGGGAAGAATGACTTCTTCCACGCTCCCAAATTTGAATCGAAAGCAGAACTACACTGTTTATTGGATGATTTCAGGTGGTAATCGACGCTTTCTATATATTTGATATTGTCACTGTAAGATTAACGCTAGATGGAAGTTTGTTTGACGGCACCAACAAGGTTATCGCAACTAAGCAAAACACGTACGTGAATTGACGTCATCGTTCGTCTTATCGGTAACTGGAAACATAGGCGAAAATTTAGTGAAAATACAGTTATGGTAGCAACTGATAAACCGTGTTCAATAAGTACAAGATACCATTCTTGCTTGACGGTCCAAAAGGTATGGACAACCTAGTACACGCATTCTTGCATTTCTACAATATCGCTCTACGATTACTGGATAACAAAAGATTTCCTTAGCACTATTATTAGCAGTACTTTACATTAGATTTGATAGTTCTGTTTGACCGAACACAGCGTTTAGTCTGATAGAAGCCATTTGTTGAACGTTTCGCAATCGAAAAATAACTCCACATGGACTGCGTTATCATATCAATTTCAAGAGAATCAGCGTGCTGGCCAACTAGATACACTAGCACCTTGATAATTACTCTATTTTTCTTCTTGTCGACTCCAGGACACGCTGATGACTACCGCTTCAGAACCCTCGGCGTAGAGAGCGGTTTGCCGTCTTTTAATGTCATGCAAACATACCAACAGCGCAGCGGTTTTATTTGGTTGGCATCAGAAGCCGGCGCGAGTCGATATGACGGAAAGAAATTCCAGCACTACCAATATTCTCCCGGCAGTAATCACCATATAAGCAATAATTTTATCAATAACATTATTGAAGACAGTGAACAAAATGTTTGGTTGGCCAGTGAAGATGGACTGAATAAAATTCAGCCAGACGGCACAGTGGTCTTCTATTTCCATACTTCGGGAAAGACCGACAGTCTATCTTCTAGCTGGACCACCTCGCTTTTCATTGACAAGAAAAATCAGTTATGGATTGGTACCGGAAAAGGACTGAGTTTATACAACGATGAGTACAACAATTTCACAAACATTCCAGTTTCGAAAGATGGAGAATTAGTTTCGTTGGTGATTTATACCCTATTTGAAGATCAGCAACAGAGACTCTACGCTACAACCGAACTTGGGCTTGCAAGACTGAATGAGAAAACAATGCATTTAGAGCTCGTCGTTCCAAGTAGCCATAACAATGACGTCAGCTTACTTTCGGACTACGCAAATGCCGCGCTCGTTGATAAGCAGGGGCTTATCTGGTTGGGTACTGAAAACAACGGATTGGTACTTTATGATCCTATCAAAAATGTCGTCAAGAACTTTCTCCATGAACCAGATAACGAGCATAGCATTTCCGAAAACGATGTCTTTACAATTGCGGAGGGAAAAGAGGGAGTTTTGTGGCTAGGATACGCATCGACTGGCCTTAGTCTGTTCTCTCCCATCAGCAAAAAATTCAAACATATTAAGAGTTCGCAATTCGATTCTCATTCAATTCCTTCTGACAACATATCGAATATCTTTTTTGATCAATCTGGATTGATGTGGGTGGCTACCGATAGCGGAATAGCCATCCACAGTCCACTGACGAGAGCCAGTCAATTGTACCGTAAACAGCCAGATGAGTCCGGACTTGTAGGCAACACAGTGAACCACATTTATATCGATGGAAAAAATACCGCATGGCTGGCAACAACCAAAGGCCTAAACAAACTACGTCTCGATACCGACGAGGTCACGCTGATTGATCTAACGGAAATCTCCGAACAACCAAATGGGGGCATAAGCATCAACAACATTTCCGCCGCGAGTGCGGACTCAATATGGCTAGTATCTCCGAACGGTTTGACGCGATTTAATGAAGAAACGAACAACTTTCTACATTTTGATAACAATCCAGGCAATGAACATCATTTTCCCAATAACGAATTCTATACAGCACAGCGAGATACAGACGTCGGCGTCTGGTTAACTGGTTATGTGGATGTAGGCTTAATTTGGTTCGATCCGTTGACTGGCATAAAAAAGCACTTCTTAAATACCGAGGAAGATGAATATCTTGAGGGCGGCAATTTCAGTTTTCAAACAATGCAAGACAAATCCAAAAATATTTGGCTTGCTAGTACTGATGGAGTATATCGAATTGACCCGCTAACGGACAATATTACACAATTTAAAGTGGGTAATGCGCGGTCGAACATTCGTGTCTCTGGTATAACACAAGCATCTTCGGGCGAAATATGGGCGAGTAGTCAAGGCGCGGGGTTAATAAAATTGTCTCCCGACGAGGAGGATCACAATAAAGTCAGCTTGAGAGCGTTCACCACAATCGACGGTTTACCACGAGATCACTTAATGTCGTTAATAGCCGATAATCAGGATCGATTATGGTTAACCACAAATAATGAACTACTAAGCTTCGACATTCTAACGGAAACGTTCAGCCGATAACAGTCTTTACTTATTGGCGAAAATTTGAATTTCATAGAGGCCTCCATTGCTATTTAAAATAATACTTTGTTAGTTGGTACAAACAAAGGACTTCTTCGAGTTGAAACCGACCAAATAGAAGTTAACCGATATCAACCTCCTATACAGATTACGGAAGTTCTCACCTCGGGTAGCAAAGTTCCGATATTATTTGACACCGAACTGGGTCAAACATTTGCTCTCGACAGAAACACCAATAATGTAAAAATTCACTTCGCCGCGTTAGATTTTACCGAGCCGCTCAATAATCTCTACCGTTATAAGCTGATCAGTTTTGAAAAAGACTGGATTTACGCCGGTAACGCGACTTCCGTACAGTATACAAATTTGGACCCAGGCTCTTACCAATTCGTTGTTGAAGGTACTAACAGCGATGGTATATGGAGCGCAACGGGTGCCAAAATATCTTTTGATGTAAAAGTACCAACGTCAGATATTATCTTATACCTTCTGGCTCTCTCTCTAATAATTCTTGCCGGGTTTGTTTATTTTTTGCGCAAAGGAAAAATAAGAGAATTATACCAACGCGCGAATTACGATGCCTTAACAGGACTAGCCAATCGCTATCAATTCAATCGCGCACTCAATCGACTAATTACACATGGGGGTCGTGAATTTTCAGTTGCCTTTCTCGACTTGGATCATTTTAAGGAAATAAATGATTCACTAGGTCACGATTGCGGTGACGAACTTATTATTCAAGTTGGTAAACGCCTTCAATCGTGTTTGCGTGACAGGGATCTTTTGGCCCGACTCGGTGGAGACGAATTTTCCATAATTATAAACGACTATCCTGACGAGCATGTTCTTGCCGAAATTGTAGAACGTATGCGCAGTGCCGTTAGCGCAGTTTACAATATCCATAATCATAAATTGACCGGCTCGGCCAGTATTGGTTTGGCAACGTATCCAAAAGACGGAAGTAATGGCCAAACCCTGTTAAAAAATGCGGATACTGCCATGTATGCTGCAAAGCGAGAAGGAAGAAATCGAGCATTCTTTTACACTGACGAATTGAGTCAATTAATGTTCGAAAAATTCACGATTCGCAACGCATTACATGATGCTTTGTCCAACAAGGAACTTCAGGTTTTTTACCAACCGAAATGCAATTGTTTTAGCGGTGACGTGATCGGATTTGAAGCTCTTCTTAGGTGGATCCATCCCCAACACGGATTTATCGCGCCTGACAAGTTTATTCCAGAGGCTGAAGCGAATGATGCTATCATTGAAATTGGTGAGTGGGTATTACGCGAAGCTTGTACACAAGCATCTATTTGGCATCGACAAGGCTTACTGACAACGAACGTTTCCGTCAACTTATCACCCGTTCAAATACTCCAACCGGATCTCTGCGAAAAACTTCAAGCCATTTTGGATGAAACCGGATTACCTCCGAACAAGCTTGAACTCGAAGTCACTGAAACGGTATTGATAGAACATATAGAAAAAGTAAGCGATACCTTACGCAAAATCCATGCAATGGAGGTCCGCATCGCTCTGGATGACTTCGGTACCGGTTACTCTTCATTGAGTTACCTGACCCAATTTCCCTTCCAAACCTTAAAAATAGACCGTAGCTTTGTTTGGAATCTCGAAAAAGATCAGACTTCTTTGTTAGTTTTGAAGAACATTTTTAACTTAGCAAGCGATTTACAGATGACCGTTGTGGCCGAAGGTATAGAAAGCGAACGCCAACTGGACATTATCAAGCACTGCCAGTGCACGGTTGTACAGGGATATTATTATAGCCCTGCGGTCCCCTTCGATCGCGCTATAGAAATGCTCACAGCAGGAATACTGGTATCGACCAGTTGACTTTTTGAGACCAAAAAATCCTGGACTCAGACCTCAAACATGCACCCTCCTCCAATCTTCAAACGCATCTTCTCCGAGGTTTCGATACTGTTCCGGCGTGATCATGTGTCTGCCACGATGGAATTGATTATAGATAACTGCATGAGCATCTAGAAACCTCTGAGGCGGCCTAACAGACTTGAACGGTGTATGCTCCACTCTCTCACCCCAGTAGTTTCATTCGATTCTCTGTCCGCTAAGGTCTCCATCGAGAACACGTCAGGCACCGTTAAGACAAACATGTTAGATTTCTCAAACTTAACCTAACGGCAGACGTCCGTAAAATGGACCTGTTTTTCCATCAGTCACACCGTAGCATTTTTCCGAGACGTAAAGGCACTATCTCTAAAATCCCGATAACGCACGGCTCATACCAAATGACGCTGCGGATTGAATAGATTAGAAATCGCCGGATGTACACCTAAGACACGCGTGGCCTGCTGCGCCGATTTGAACTTCCTCGTGCGTCGCTCGCGCTCCCTCGTAGAATCATGTGATCTCTCGGCTCGATTGTTAGCATACTGTGTCGGGGCCAACAAGATCAGGAATAAGCTCTCGATGAGCGACTCTATAGCTTCCCAACTAACCAATAACGATGCGACTGGGCTCCTTCTCCGTTACTCTTTAAATGCTTACGAAAGAAGCTTACCTGATGCCTTGGTACTGTTCGATAATTTCTTTCACCCTACCGCTCTCCAGCATCAGTTGTAGGGATTCGCCAATGAACGGCGCTAGGACGGCATAGTCTGGTTCAAGGTAATGATATATTTTCTCAGAAAACAGCGGAGTTTTACGTTTTAAAACACCTGAGTTTTTATGCTTAGACGCCAATAGAATATCGCCGGTAAACCCACTAAAAATAATTGCATCTACACGCCGTGAAATCAACAAATTAAAAAGCTGTTCGACACCATCGGCAAAAACGGGATTCATATTTTCCGTTAATTTTTTCGTATAAAGCACACCTCTTAATACACCCAACTTTAAGGCCCCTAAATCGACCTCATTGGCAACCGCCAAAGATTCGTCCATGACGAACAAGTGCCAATCAATAGAAACATATGAAGGCTTTACCAATACCATATCTGGATAGATAGCTCGATATTTTATAGTCCGGCCCGCTTCACCAGCTAGTAATCCTGAATGCCCCATTGCTAATGATCGGCGCCCTGGAAGATAGCTGATTTCAACTTCATAACCGATAGCCTTATAAGCCTCGGTCAAAATTTTTCCAACTAGAATATTAAACAAACTATTGTCAAGCGCTGAAAAGACTAATGGTTTGTTCTTTAAACTGGTGAAAGTTTCAGACTGAATTTTGTTTGGAGCAGCAGGAAGCTCGTCCCCAGTTACAGAGACTTGGCAAATGACAAACAAAAGAGCTATCAATGAGTTTAACATTTTTATTCTTCGCACCGAATCAACTCAACCTTGTAATCGCCAGTGTCTTCCAGACAGGATGGAAAAATATCACAACGAGCACGCCCATCTGCCTTACTACTCATTAGATACTCTCGTTATGGAGTACAATCCGAACAGACATTCGCTCACAATCAACATACTCCAAACAGCAAGTACTATCAACTTAACTCAGCTCTGCATAACAGTCGAGCATGGCAGCAACTCTTCATTGTCGCGAAATCTTAGAGTGAAGCGGTGAGACAATAAGACGGCCTATCTAACCACTTCTGGGGGAATACAGTGACCTTGATAGAAGCTTGTTGATCGGCCCGCAACAGGATTGTCTCTCCTATCGTTTAGTGTGACAATACTGAGTAAAATCAATCGCCGCCCAATCAATTAGTTCAGGAGAATTCCGTATGGTTCTTAGAGTACTATTTACACTTTTGTTATTGACCATCACGGCACAGGCTACTTCGCAGCAGCTGGGCGATGAAGCTTATGGGATTCTCAAGTCTGCACTGATGTACGATGCAAGCTACCCCTTGAATGCAAGATCAGCAGGCAGTTTCGAAGAAAGTGGGGTAACCGTTGAAAATATTGTATTTGATAGCTTTCATCATGGATCAGTACCGGGCATTTTATCCTTACCTACCAAAGGAGAGGGTCCGTTTCCGGTTGTCATGCTCATGCACGGGTTAACTTCCGAAAAAAGTGCCTGGTTGGAAGATGGGTTCAATCATGGCAGCCTCGTACTAAAAGGTCTGAATGAAAAAGGGTATGCAGTTATGGCACTTGATGCCCAATATCATGGTGATCGAGCAATCTACAATGATTTTATTAATCCCGGTGAGATGGTATTCAAGAAAAACTGGTTTATTCGTTATTCCAATATGATGACGCAGACCATTGTCGATTACCGTCGAGCGATCGATTATCTTGCTAGCCGTAACGACATTGATATCAATAGAGTCGGAATCCTTGGCTATAGCATGGGGGGGCATATGACATTCCTGCTGGCAGCAAGTGAACCGAGGGTTAAAACGATCGTTGGTTGTGTCGTACCGGAAACACCGGGCCTTCCCATCAGCGCATCAGCTTTTATCCGTGATCTAAACAACAAACCGTTATTAATGATGATGGCAACAAAAGATCAGTACTATTCAGTCGACTCTGCGCAGAATCTTTTCGACAGCATCCCGGGTGATAGTAAAACCCTCAGGTTCTTTGAAAGTGGTCATTCTCTGCCGCCCGAATATGCTCGCGAAGCTACTGACTGGATAGCAAAGCATCTCTAGCGGAATGCCGTAACACTAAGCGGCGGAGATAAACACAGTGTATGATAAGCTACTTTTTTAAATGACTGAGGAGACCACAAATGGCCAACGCCAATATCTACATCCGCAACTGAACAGGCTGTAAAGGAGCGAAAGAGTTACTTTCGCAAAATGAAAGCAATGCAAATATTATCGACGTCCGCAAAGAGCCCGTTTCTGCAGAGCAAGCTGCGGAGATTCTCGGCGAGGTCACGACACTTCATGCGAAAATTGGTAGGAACTTAAAAACCTTTGATCTAAACAAGGAGCAGCTTAGCGAGGTAGACTTCAAGAAAGCTGTTCTTGGCCGCAGTGGTACCATGCGCGCGCCCGTCATCGTAAAGGGAAAAACCATGGTCGCGGGCTTTGATGAAGAGCGCTGGCTTGAATTGATTTAAGGATCGGCAAAAAAGCAGAAAGGAAAAGAGGACTGAACTTTTTAGGAAATCTGAGTAAACGGTAATGGAATTTTCCGATCTGACTCAGAGAGTGATATGCCAAGGACGGCGCGAGTCATCATTCCACAAAAATACAATAACCCTGTTCCCACTACCTCGCCTATTTTGATCTTTATCGGAATAGGCAAATAGACTTATCTGGAATCAGAAAGGAGAGCACCCAACCTCATGCCACTGTTGCGGTCCAAATCGCTGAACGCAGCTATCCTAAGGTTCCAAAAAATCGCCGTCAAGTGCTTTATGATATCAGAGCCTAATCCCTTAGACCCCGCCAGCTTAGAAACATGGACGCGCGTCGCCTGTAGGTAAGACCTTAGTGATGGTGAGCTATTCCAACACCGGAATGCATACGAATATCTTCGACTGGGTACGAATGGAATGAACCATCCCTGCCTCAATGGTGATGCCCGCCTACTCTCGGCAATTCGATTCATCGAGCGGATTTTGAAGTCTGTTTCTGTGTATGACCACCCATTGGAGACTCCTTTTCGATTCCGAAATGAGTACGGGCCCTATTGGAATCATCAATATATCCACCAAGAACCCTTTTAAGCCGACGCTCATTCAAAACCATGATGTGACCAGTGCATTCTCGTCGAAGACTTCCATTGAGTCGCTCTAATGTAGCCATAGTCGTTAACTACGTCCCGACGAGAGAGAAACTGCTGAGCCTGACCTCGAGACACAAAACGCCTTCCTCCGTCAGTTTATTTCCCGCTAAAGAGTGCTTCAAATTGAATACTCATTTAGCGGGCATTTTCCTGATTAAGCACTCCTGCACCACCGATGCGACTAACAGCCCAGCGCGATTGTAAACCATACCTCTCACATAACCGCGACCGTGACGAGCCCAGGGACTTTCCCGAGTAAATAACAGCCAATCATTCATATCGATATCATCGTGAAACCACACCGAGTGATCTAGAGACACCCCATGAACAGTGGGATCCATTAAACTCGAGCCGTGGGGAACCATAGCTGTGTCCATAAAAGACATATCCGATGCATAGGAGAATACAGCAGCTTGCACTGCCCGGTTATTGGGAACGGGCATGGTCTCCGTAGCTCGGAACCACAAATCGACTTCGGGATCCGCCGCTTTAGGGTTGAGCATGTCTCTGTCGGTAATAAACCGCATGTCTATCGCCCTAGGTCTAGACATATGCTTACGCATTTCTTCCGGCATCGACTCCAACATGTTTTGAATCTGACCAGGCGATAACTCCACTTCTTCTGGCGTCGGTACTTGCGGCATTGTCGATTGGTGTTCAAAGCCCTCTTCAAAATCTTGGAACGAGGCAGTCATGATTAATATGCCCTTGCCATTTTGCGTGGCCCGTACATGGCGAGTGGAGAAGGAACGACCGTCACGGATATTTTCTACTTCAAAGCGAATGGGTATATCCGGGTTTCCCGGTCTCAGAAAATGACTACTGAAAGAATGCGTAGGCCGCTCGTTTAGATTAGCGATAGTTTTCTGGGCCGCGGCAATGCCCTGGCCAAGTACCTGTCCGCCAAAAATTCTTCCCCAATCACTTTTTGGTGATAAACCTTCAAATACATTTTCTTCCATTTGTTCCAGCTGTATTGTTGCCAGAATATCTTCCTGCGCTGGTCGTATCTTTTCCATTACACTTTAAACCTTATGCTCATACCGCACTGCCTGCGCGAAAATCGTTTGAAAATACTACTGCAATAATACAAGACCCCAAAAGACCTTGAATCATTGCACTTATACAAAGACCTAATTAGTTTAGGATTATACCAGATTTTCTCAGTTCATCTGTTTCTGTACTGCCGACACCGGGTTCATGTAATGGTATCGACCTGTTATCTTTACGAGACCAGAGAATCCTAGCCTCTGACGTCAAGCCACTGCCCTACTCCATTCTGCAAACGCACCCCTAACAGACCGACATGCGGTAGATTAACTCCCACCGGTGACAAAGATTGTTTGACCCGTTACCCATCCAGACGCGGCCGATGCCATGAATAGTACCGCGGCCCCAATATCTTCAGGCTGACCAAAGCGCTGCATCGGAAGCTTCATCATTTTCAAAAGTTCAGCTTCGCGCTCAGGTGTATACATCTTCATGGAATCGATAAAGTTTTGCGTTGCGATGGGCCCAGGTGCAACAGCATTAACCCGGATTTTCGGGGCGAGTTCGTTGGAAAAGCTGTTGGTCAGGTTGTTCACAGCAGCCTTTGAAGCACCGTAAGGGCCATTTTTTATATTGTTACCCTTCGATGAACTGCTCGAGATGTTCACGATTGATCCCCCATCGTCAGCCATGGCCTTCGCAGCAGCAACGCAACCCAGAAACACAGCTTTCAGGTTGAGGTCGACCTGTGCGTCAAATTGTTCCGGCGAGGTGCGTGTCAGCCAACGCGGGGTGCCATCCGGCAGACCACCGGCATTGTTTACCCAAATATCCAAGCGGCCCAATTTGGCAACGGTTGTGTCGGCCAAACGGTTAACGTCGTCGGCATTGGTAACGTCTGTTGGCACCGCTATGGCTTTGCG
>ENA-OSET01004558-OSET01004558.1-sediment-metagenome-genome-assembly--contig:-NODE-4558-length-12191-cov-43.175417_pt1 | contig 12191 bp, 8 predicted proteins | sample MGYA00237882_ERZ534229 | MGnify/ENA primary metagenome ERZ534229 (study PRJEB26408, sample SAMN06266212) | sediment metagenome | isolation source: Hudson Canyon methane seep mesocosm | place...
ACTTCTTTCCCTACACCTTTTTCATTCGATACGGCATCTACAACCAGTAAGATTTCTTTATTATTCATTATTCCCCCATTGGATTCCCAACGAAAACCCAGTTAAGCCTGTCCAGATCAACTATTTATAATACGCTTTTTTTAGGCAACAAGTCGTGCTTTTGCCAATTTTGTTAAAGGTAAGCCATACTCTTCACCATCAACAACAATCAATATTTCACCATCATCAAAGCCTTGCAATATACCTTTGAAGTTTCGACGTCCTTGAACTGGCAATTTCATCGAGATTTTCACTTCGCTACCTGCAAAACGTTCAAAGTCACGTGCTTTAAATAATGGTCGATCGAAACCAGGTGACGATACTTCTAAAGAATAGGCACTACTGATAGGATCTTCTACTTCTAAAATTCCGCTTACCTGATGACTAACTCGCTCGCAGTCCTCTATTCCTATGCCTTGTTCAGCATCAATATAAATTCGTAAAACAGTATTAGTACCATTCTTTATATATTCGATACCTACCAATTCATAACCAAGTGATTCGATTGGTAGTTCTATTAATTGTTCAATTTGGTCGCTAACAGCCATAATTACGTAAAAAAAAAGGGCCCATGGCCCAATTTCAAATCTCCAGATAAACAAAAACCCCATAAAGGGGTCATGTAATTCAAGTGGTAGCGGGGGCTGGATTTGAACCAACGACCTTCGGGTTATGAGCCCGACGAGCTACCAGACTGCTCCACCCCGCACCTGATTAAGCTGAGAATTATACGACTATTAGATTCTCCTTGCAAGGGTATATTTAATTATCTTTTAACTTTCTTGTCAGCGTATTACGGCCCCACCCTAATAACTTAGCAGCTTCTTGTCGTTTACCAGCCGTTTTTTCTAAAGAAACTTCTATCAACAACTGTTCAATCATAGGCACAACATCAGCTAAAGCACCTTCTTGGCCTGTTAATGCTTTTTGTGCCGCCCACTGTTTAAACAATGTTTTCCAGTGTCCTGAACCTTTTACTTCAACTGATGCTTCTGACATCAATTCACTCGGCATATCTTCTATCTGTACAATTTTTGCCGGTGACATTACGGTCAACCATCGACATGTATTTTCTAACTGTCTTACATTTCCTGGCCAAGCTAACTGACTAAGGTAGTTTTCAACTTCTAGTGAAAGCGTTTTTGCTGGAACAACTAATTCAGTTGCTGCTTTATTTAGAAAATAACTTGCTAATGTAGGTATATCTTCACGCCTTTCTCTTAAAGCAGGGATCTGAATTCTAATAACATTCAAACGATGGAATAAGTCTGCCCTAAATTCACCACGTTCAACCCGCTTTTCTAAATTCTGATGTGTTGCCGCGACAATACGTACATCAGCACGAACAGCAGTATGTCCACCTACACGAAAAAATTCGCCATCAGATAAAACTCTCAAAAGCCGCGTCTGAAGTTCAAGTGGCATATCGCCAATTTCATCTAAAAATAGTGTACCTCCATCTGCCTGTTCAAAACGCCCTTTTCGCATGGCATGGGCGCCTGTAAATGAACCTTTTTCATGACCAAATAATTCTGATTCCATCAACTCTTTAGGAATAGCAGCCATATTAAGTGCAATAAATGGGGAGCTTCTACGCGGACTATGTTTATGTAATGCATTTGCAACGAGCTCTTTACCTGTTCCCGATTCACCATTAATAAGCACTGTAATATTTGATCTAGCTAGACGTCCAATAGATCTAAACACTTCTTGCATTGCAGGTGCCTCACCAATTATCTCCATTCCTAGAGCAACAGGTTCTTCTTCTGTGGAAGTCCGATCTTCATGATGAGCAATTGCACGTTGAACTAATTCAACAGCATCATCAACATCAAATGGTTTTGGCAGATATTCAAATGCTCCACCTTCATAAACTGATACAGCACTATCTAAATCTGAGTATGCTGTCATGATGATAACGGGCAAATCAGGGTTACTTTGTTTAATCTCTTCCAGCAATTCTAGACCACTCATACCAGGCATTCGAATATCACTAACGAGTACATCGGGCACGTCAGTCTTTAGGCCATCCAATATTTCTACCGCATTTTCAAATACGCGTACATTAATATCAACAGATTCCAGTGATTTTTGTAACACCCAACGAATTGAGCGATCATCATCCACTATCCACACGTTCGCTTTTCTAGTCACGTGATTGCTCCAAAGGAAAAGTTACAGAAAAAACAGTATGTCCAGGCTGACTTATACATGAAACCATTCCCTTATTACGTTGTATTAAATTTTGCACTAAATATAGTCCTAAGCCTGTTCCTTCTGGACGTCCTGTTACTAAGGGAAAAAACATACTTTCTTGCAAGCCTTTAGCTATACCTGGGCCGTTATCTTCTACTTCAATACAAATAGCTAGGCGATATTGTTTTTGATCAATACTAATATTTCGCACAGCCCGAGTTCTTAGAATGATCTGTCCAGTACCATGTAATGCTTGTACAGCATTTCTCACAATATTAAGAAAAACCTGTACCAACTGATCAAAATCAACATAAAGGTCGGGAATACTAGGGTCATAGTCACCTTTAATTACAAGGCGATTGTCCACCTCAGCAAATACAAGCTGTCTCACTCTTTGTAGAACTTCATGAATATTGACCGATGTATATTCAGGTTGATGATGCGAACCTAACATTTTTGTCATCAGGTTTTGCAAGCGATCTGCTTCACTGATAATAATATTGGTATATTCCTTCAACTCATCGGAATCTAGTTCACGCTCTAATAACTGAGCTGCCCCCCTTAATCCACCTAATGGGTTTTTTATTTCATGTGCTAAACCACGTAAGACTTGTTGTTGAGTATGTAAGCTTTCATCACGACTTATGCGTTGTTGAAAATCTAATTGAGCCAATTCTAATAAGATATAAGGCTCTTCTACATCATCAATCTCAACGATTTTAATTGAGCAATCAACAACAATATCACCCTTACTTGGTATATAAAGTTTTACTTCTCGCTCGATTAACTCTAGACCTGTTTGTTGAACTCGTTCTAGCCCAGAGGTTAATTCACTATCACCTAGTAAGAAAGCTTGAATTGGAATAGATAAGGCTTGCCGTTGACTCATGCCAAACAATATTTCTGCAGCAGAATTGAGTTTATTAATTCGCAGAGAATTATCCATCACCACAATAGCGGTAGACAGGTTTTCAACAATATCCTGACAGGGTAATAATGTAGTCATAGTTATAGTTAAGCTTCATGCATTAAATGGTTTATATCAAGCATTAAGAGCAATTAACGATCCAACCCACTCATATGCTGAATAGAAACATTGCAAGATGTTGATTATATGATTATTTACTTAGAGAAATCTAACTTTCAAAACCAAACACACCACTTTGCATTAATAAACAATAATGCATATCGCACCAAAAGGGTGCGGTTAATTTCGTTTTTGCCTTGTAATGGAATGTCGCTGAATATGAAATAAAACTGATTTACTACTTTTTATTACCTTGCCAGTTTTATCGACTACAGAAGCAACAAGAATATGACTTCCTCGCTCTAGGCCTGTTAATGTAGTTGACGTGGCTGATTGAGCACTTCCAATCGCTTTACCATCCAGTTTAAATAGTATGTTATCAGCACGAGGTATATTTAGTTCGGGAGAAACATTTACTATTACATCGATAGATTCAGGATTCTGGAAAGTTTCATTGTGAGCAGGACTAGTAATAGTGACTTTGTACTTAGGTACTTCAATAACTGCATTGTCAAGCTCTTGCTCAATCTCTTGAGTAGGAATAATTGTAGGAGCAGTATAGCTTGGTGCGATGTCAATAATAACTTCTTCAGCATTATCTTCCTCGACATCAGAAAAAATAACGTTTCCATTCTTATCGACAGTTCGATATACCTGCGCCTGAGCAAAGCTAGTGACAAGTAGTATGATTAAAAGTCCGTATTTCATATGAGCATCATATTCCACAAAATTAACATCTGCAACTATCAGCCATAAAAAAACGCCCCCATATTGCTATGGAGACGTTTTATTTTACATTTTATTCGAAGGTCGAATTAAACGCTGTAATATAAATCAAACTCAGCAGGGTGAGTTTCCATACGTAAGCGTGTTACTTCTTCCATCTTAAGCTCGATGAATGCATCAATCATATCGTCAGTGAATACACCACCATCTGTTAAGAATTCACGATCTTCATTCAATGCATCTAATGCTTGATCTAATGAATAACAGACTTGTGGAATTGCCGCTTCTTCTTCAGGAGGCAAGTCATATAAGTCTTTATCCATTGCATCACCAGGGTGAATCTTGTTTTTAATACCATCAAGACCCGCCATTAATAATGCAGCAAACGCTAAGTATGGGTTTGCAGAAGAATCACCAAAACGAATTTCAACACGACGGCCTTTTGGATTGTTAACAAAAGGAATACGAATTGATGCAGAGCGGTTACGTGCAGAGTATGCCAACATAACAGGTGCTTCAAAACCAGGTACTAAACGTTTGTAGCTATTAGTACTTGAGTTTGTGAATGCATTCAAGGCTTGAGCATGTTTGATCACGCCACCGATGTAATACAATGCAGTTTCAGATAAACCACCGTATTTATTACCAGCGAATAAGTTCTCACCATCTTTAAATAAAGACATGTGAACGTGCATACCACTACCGTTATCACCTACGATTGGTTTAGGCATAAATGTCGCTGTTTTACCGTAAGCATGGGCAACATTATGAATAACATATTTAAGTTGTTGAACTTCGTCTGCTTTTTTAACTAAAGTATTAAATTTAGTACCAATTTCACACTGACCAGCAGTCGCAACTTCATGATGATGAACTTCAGTTACTTGACCCATTTCTTCAAGTGTTAAACACATTGCCGAACGGATATCTTGTAATGAATCGACTGGAGGCACAGGGAAGTAACCACCTTTAACGCCTGGACGATGACCTTTATTACCATCAGCAAATACTTTATCTGTATTCCAAGACGATTCATCAGAATCAATTTTGAAGAATGAACCTGAAATATCACTAGCCCAACGAACATCATCAAAGATGAAAAATTCATTTTCAGGACCAAAATAAGCCGCATCAGCCATACCAGTTGCTTGCATATGTGCTTCAGCACGATGAGCAACAGAGCGAGGATCACGCTCGTAACCTTGCATAGTTGCAGGCTCGATAATGTCACAGCTAATGATTAATGTTGTGTCATCCATAAATGGATCTAATACTGCTGTTTCAGGATCAGGCATCAAAATCATGTCTGATTCATTAATGCCTTTCCAACCAGCTACAGAAGAACCATCAAACATATTACCTTCTGTGAAAGTATCTTCATCAATACTATGAGCAGGGAAAGTAACATGTTGTTCTTTACCGCGTGTATCTGTGAAACGGAAATCTACAAACAAGACGTCCTCATCTTTAATCATTTGAAGTACATTTTCGACTGACATTAATCTTTCTCCAATTTAAAATTTTACTTTAATATAGTGTGGTGCAAAATACGCATCTAAGTAGAGCATAAACTGAGCCAACTTTTAAATAACTAGAAATCAAGTAGTTACCTACTTTCTACAAAAATACTAGCACCAAGATGGTGCAAACAATCTCTTTAGCACTAAAGTAGTGCTATCCACCAACTCGTACTGTGATGGTTAATTCATCTTCGTTCTCTTCATGACCAAGAATAGTATGACCATTGATTCTTGCCCATGCAGGAATATCACTTAATGCACCAGGATCTGTGCAAACAACGGTTAATATATCACCATCTGCTAATTCTTTTACCTTATTTTGTGTTTTGATAACGGGCATAGGACACAACATACGCCTCGCATCTAATTCAAAATGACTCATACATGCCATTCCTCAAGCACTTGTTCAATACTCAGCGGTTTGATATTTAATGTTTGCACATCATCACCCGGTACGGAGATTTCTACTTCAACTTCTTCTGCACCTCGACCTTGTCCATAACGTGCGACAATCCCGGCAGCCAATTCATAATCCTCAGGTTCTATATTTCCGTCAACCATACTTAACGGTCCGTTATGACTTATCACTTGAATAGTGACAAATTGCTTACGGTAACCTTCTAAATACTTACTTTCACCCGCATCACGAGCAATAATCATCTTAAATTCTGGTTTAGGTCTTAGGTGACGGCCAACTTTGAGCAGCATAATGTCATCCATCTCATATTCACGAGTGCCACGACCTTCCCATAAATCAACTAATTTATCTGAATAATTCTTATCTGTTAAGAAGCAACAACCGCCAGCAGGAGAGGCGTAATCGGTAAAACCAAATTCTTTGGCGAGAGCCATCTGAGGTTTACGGTTGCGACCATGAAAGTCATATAACTTCTCACGATCTACCCAGCCTTCAAGTTCAGGTTTGGTTTCAGGCAAGTTCTTAGCACAGAGTGGCCTTAGTAAAATATCTTCGGCACCCGACTCATTGGCAACAATTGGCATGGTTTGTTTTCGTTGTGACATTGGCCGCTGGCCAATCACTTCACCTGTAATAATAAAGTCAAAGCCATCTTTACGGTTTTCTTTAACCCATTCCACCGCCTTACTCACCATGAAGATTTTACAATCTAAACATGGATTCATATTGGCGCCATAACCATGTTTAGGATTCAATAAAACATCTTTGTATTCTTCTATTACATCAACGATGTGCAGTTTGATACCTAATTGCTCAGCTGCCCATAAGGCATTATTTCGTTTTTGTTTGTCTTTATCATGATTGCGAATAGCATGTGTATGCCCTTCAACACAAAAACCGGTATAAAAGTTAATACCCTCAACTTCAATGCCTTGCTCTTGTAATACGCGCACAGCTAGAAGTGAATCTAGTCCACCTGAGATAAGTGCTATTGCTTTATGTTGTTTTGCCATGTCTTACGCTGTTCCACCTACAGTTAAACCATCTATTTTCAGTGTCGGTTGACCAACACCTACAGGGACACTTTGTCCTTCTTTACCACAGTTACCGACACCGGTATCAAGCTCTAAATCATTTGCAACCATACTGATTCTGCTCATAACTTCTGGCCCATTACCAATTAAAGTCGCCCCTTTTACAGGCTGGGTAATTTTACCATTTTCAATTAAATATACTTCACTTGTTGAGAATACAAATTTACCTGAGGTAATATCCACTTGTCCACCACCGAAGTTAGCGGCATAAATTCCTTTCTCGACAGATGCAATCACCTCTTCAGGCTCATGTTCACCGGGTAACATATAAGTATTGGTCATTCTTGGCATCGGTAAATGAGCATAAGACTCACGACGTCCATTGCCTGTACTTCGTGTTCCCATCAGCCGTGCATTATGCTTATCTTGCATATAGCCGGTTAACTTACCTTTCTCAATTAAGGTTGTATTTTCAGTTGGCACACCTTCATCATCAACAGATAAAGAGCCACGACGATCTTGTAATGTACCGTCATCAACAACAGTACAAAGTGGAGATGCGACCATCTCACCCATTCGACCAGAAAAGGCCGAACTGCCACGACGATTAAAATCACCTTCAAGGCCATGTCCTACTGCTTCGTGCAATAAGACACCTGGCCAACCTGATGCTAAAACAACCGTCATTGTCCCTGCCGGTGCATCAACAGCATCAAGATTAACGAGTGCTTGTCGAACCGCTTCTTTAGCATAAGTTGAGGCTAAATCATTGTCCTGAAAATAGCGATAATCTAAACGGCGACCGCCACCAGCACTACCACGTTCACGTCGACCATTTTGTTCAACGATAACCGATACATTCATACGCACTAAAGGACGAATATCTGCAGCAAAAGTACCATCACTTGCAGTCACTAATACGGTGTCTAGTCCACCAGCCAAACTAACACTGACTTGGGTAACACGCGGATCTTCGGCACGAGCCGTTGCATCAGCTTGTTTTAATAAAGCCAATTTCTGAGCTACTGTCAATACTGAAAGCGGATCATGTTCAGCGTAATATTGTGGAGAAATCGCTCGCTTCCATGCCTGAACACTACCATCAGCACCTTGGCGTGAAATAGCCCGAGCGGCTTTGGCTGCATCTTGTAAGGCAGGTAATATCAAGTCATCAGAATAAGCAAAACCTGTTTTTTCACCACTACATGCTCGAACACCGACACCTTGTTCAATATGATAACCACCATCTTTAATGATGCCATCCTCTAACAGCCAGTTTTCTTGACGTGATTGCTGAAAATAGAGATCTGCATAATCCACTCCTCGGCCCATAGTTAAAGCAAGAGTTTGCTCTAAGTTTTGTTCAGTAAGGCCGGCAGGAATGAGTAACTGTTGATTAACTTGTTCAAATAATGAATCGGTCATGAATGGACACTGTTTGTACTAAAGGATGCGATCATATCAGATCACTGTATTTCAGGTTTAATAACCGTCACTTGAGGATCATTCCATGGCCCTGTTAAATGATATTTATAGCTAATCAAATTAACAACACTTTTACCCAATAGTTTGCCTGACAGCTTATCTACCACCAGTAATGCCGCGCCAACACCTAAACCAACCGGTCCAGCAGCAACAGCACCAGCAAGCGGCAAGGCTGATGACACATTAGGCGTCACCTTAACCTGTTGATTATATTGTTGGTTAACCACATCTATTGGGCCAGACATTTCAATCTTAGCCGGCGCCCCTATTAAGGTTAAATTATCTGTAACCGCCTGACCATTTGCGAAGTTAAAATCACCTTTTATTGAATAAAAGGTAAAGCCTGATGCAAATAAATCACTAAAGTCTAAACCTAAGCGTTGCGGTAAAGCGGTAACACTCATCAAGCCAAATATACGACCTGCTGCACCTGGCTCAACATCATTTAACTTTCCTTTACCCATTTCAATATTAAGCTGACCTGACATACTCTCTCTCGACACAGCCAGAGGATTGCCTGGCCATGAAAGGTCAAGCGTGATATCTGTTCTGTCTGATTGCATAACTGCTTGGAAACCAAAATTTGCTAACAAACCTGCTAAATCATTACTATAAGCTTTCATAGCAAATTTAGATTTCTGACCTGCTGATGTCTTTTGCCATAGGGTACTTTTATCGACGACTTCGGCAGTAAATATTTTTGAGCTTAGTGATGCCGTATCTATAGACCATGTATGAGCACTTCTACTCGCATTAAGTGTTAATTTCCCTAACTCAATATCATCAATCACTAATGAATCGATATTAATAGTCATTGCAGGCCATAAATCAGCTTTTTCATTAGGCCCTGAATTATCATCACTTTCAGTTTTAGGTAATGTCACTAATAACTTATCAAGATTAATATCTAATGGTACCGAGCCATTAAAGCTCTCAGGCCAGTAAATAGCACCTTTTGTCTGATCACTATTTAAATTAATTCGCCAACCTTGACCATCTTTATTAATTGAGTAGTTTAATGCTGTTAACTTTTGATCAAAACCCGTTAACAAGTCAATTGTCATTGATATATCATCGATATTGGCTAACAGACTATTATCTTTAGTTTCTGCTAAGCCTTTTGTCCAGTTAAGCCAATCATCAATTGATAATTCAGCCAGTTTCCCTCGTACTTTGATACCATTCTCAGGTAGTTCCGCCTGCTGTTGGCCAAACTTAATCGCAGCGCGAAGCCCTTTATCGTTTGGTGCTGCGATGATATTTACCTCATCTCCATATTTGAATGAAAAAACAAGTTCATCTTCAATAGTATTCAATGCCACAATGAATAACTGTTTTGCTTGTCTCTCTTTTGTAAAAGGTTTAGGCATATCAATCTCAATACCTTTTAAACTACTTTTCAGTTCGGTGTTCAGATAAAAATCACCTACCGCTTTTTCTAACACTGTCATCTCAATTTTATAGTCAGTTTCACCACTAATAAAAGCAGGAATACTGTCTGGCCAAAGTGAGGTTATTTCTTTAATGGCAACATGTCCTAGTAGAGATACTTTTGTGTTTTTACCCTCTGGTTTTACATTAATATTAACTACTTCATTAAATAGATTTGCTGTAATCTTTTCTGCATACACACCATTATTATCAAAATTTAATTGGCCATTTACATTTGATAAACCTGTAGCTGCCAAAGATTGGTGACTTAATTGACTGTCAATAAAGCTCACATATCCTGATGCTTGTGTTTCATCCGGATCAGTTAATGGCACCATAAGGTTTAAATGAATATTACTCCCCCCCGTAAGCTCTATCGACTTAATGTCACTACCAAAGCGTTCACTTAATGGGCTATTTTGTAAAAATGCAGCAGCCTGCTGACTTGTCCCAGTTAAATCACCTTCAACAGTCAGAATAGGTTTGGCTTCATCCAGTTTAGTAATAACAGTCGTGACATCTGCAAAATAAAAGTCAGCTATCTTTCCCTGCTTACTTTTTATAATCAAATCATGTCCATGACCTGTTATCGTCCCGGTCACGCCAAACAGTTCAGGCCAGTCTGGGGCATAATGCAACTGAATATCTTCGACGTTAAGATCCATTTTGAAAAAACCACTATCAGTCTCTTCTTTATATGGAAATGAGGATAAATCCCCTACCCATTCAATCTCACCATCAATAATTGTTCCTGCTTGAAATGCTTTATTAGACCATTCTTGAAATGGTTTACTTAATATTTTCTGGGGCACATAATCCTGCCAACGATTAACAGTGAACTCTTCTATTTTGACTTTAAGTGCATTAACAATTTCACCGTCAGTTTGTTTCTCAATCTGGCCATCAAGTTGGAGTGTTAAATCATCATTCCATACACGAAGCTGATTACTTTTAACTAGCCATGTTTTCTCAGTTTTTTGTAAATCTATGCTACCGGTCACTGAATCAAAGAAAACTGCATCATCTAACCATTTTTCGGCATATATAGTGAGTTTATGACTGTCTAATTGAATATTTGCTAAACCATCATTCCAATTAACAGATACTGTCAGTCCTGTCACACCTGGATATTCATTCCATGGCTCAGAAGCACCATCACGAAGATTAAATGCTAGGCCTGTTAGACCTTTGTCCGCTGAATAACGAAGATTAACCTTATTTATATCTCCCGCCGGCTTCAGTTGTCTCAATATTTCTGGTGAGTACTGGGATAAAGAGGCTATCGAGCTAATATCACTCAAACGAATATAATTACTGGCAATAAACCATGAATCATCATTATTCTTTTTAATAGTAAAACCCGTTTTGGGCCAAGCAATACCATTGATATGTAACTGTATATCACGACCAGACAGTTGCCATGATTGGTTCTTATTCTGCCAATCAAATGTGCCCAAAAGCTGATCAATAATGACAGCTTCACCTTTACTATTTTTCTGTTGTGTGACGATATTAGTTTTTGACAATACGATGTCAGTCACTAGAGAATCAAAAGTATTGCCATGACCTCTGACGGATAAGTTAATATCTGCAGAACCCTGCTCTACAGCCACATCTTGCCAAATAATTTGTTGGGTTAAATTATCCAACTGCAAACTAGTTGCCTTTACCTGCCCCTGCCAAGTGCTCGAGCTAAAACTTTCTATATCGGCTTGTGCTTGAAATTGAAGTTGTTGACCTACGCTCGATGGTAATCGAATATTACCTGTCGTTGTCCACTGATCTGACTTATGGCTGACAATAGCATTAGTTAATTGATAGCTACCGGATAATTCAGGTGATATTTGATCAGTATAGTCAATGGTTATTGATTGCAAATGAAAACGATTGAGAATTCTAAGCCAGCTCAGCCAGTCGTGTTCCCCAGCAGAAGTCTCAGGTAAATCAAATCCTTTTATCTGTATTTTTCCTGATGTGTCACGCTGTAATGAAACAGCTAAGCCTGTTAAGGTCACATCATTCAAGACGGGGCTCCCCTGACTAACACTGGCAATAATATCTAAACCAACATAGAGCTCATCTAAACTTAGAATTTCTGCTTGCTGCTTTTTATCCTGAACACTGACCGATTGAAGTTGCAGCTTAGGTAAAATACCTAACCATTCCAGTCCAGCTGAGCCAATCTCTACAGGGTAACCAACTTGCTCACTTGCCCACGTTGCAATTTCATCTTGTCGCTGTTCTATGGCATCTGACAACCAATATATAACGCCTAAGGAGGCAATCAATAATACCAATAAGATGATAACTAAATA
>ENA-OSET01004559-OSET01004559.1-sediment-metagenome-genome-assembly--contig:-NODE-4559-length-12189-cov-14.579756_pt1 | contig 12189 bp, 9 predicted proteins | sample MGYA00237882_ERZ534229 | MGnify/ENA primary metagenome ERZ534229 (study PRJEB26408, sample SAMN06266212) | sediment metagenome | isolation source: Hudson Canyon methane seep mesocosm | place...
CTTTCCTTGTTCCTGAACAGCTTTCTCTATGTATTGAAAACGATTAATGAATTTCTGGTTAGTAGAGCGTAAGGCTGTATCTGAGTTAACTTTAATGAACCGGGCTAAATTGACGCAGCAAAAAAGCACATCACCCATTTCTTCAATAATATGTTGTTGCTGAGCGGGTGCTTCACTTTCTGGGTGAGCTAAAGCTTCTTTGAGCTCTTCTAGCTCTTCTTGAATTTTATCAAAAACAGGCTCTATAGCAGGCCAGTCAAAAGCATAATGAGCGGCTCTCTTTTGTAACTTTTCAGCTCGGGCTAATGATGGGAGGCTGCTTGGGATGCTATCCAGAACACTGATAAAGTCATCATCAGTATCATTCTCAGACTCTTTTTCCGTCTTCAAAGCACGTTCTTCTGCTTTAATACGCTCCCAGTTACGCTTTATCTCGTCTTCAGAAATCACTTCCCCACCGGCTAGTTCACTCTTCAACGTTCCATCTGGGAACACATGAGGGTGCCGTCTAAGTAACTTGGCAACAGAGTTCGAAACGATATCTGAAAAATCAAAGTGTCCTTCTTCTTTTCCCATTTGCGCATAAAAAATAACCTGAAATAGTAGATCACCCAATTCATCTTTCAGGTGATCATAATCCTTTTTCTCTATGGCGTCGGCAACTTCATAGGCTTCTTCAAGGGTATATGGAAGTATGCTATCAAAGGTCTGCTTAGTATCCCAGGGACAGCCATTCTTAGGGTCTCGCAAACGCCCCATTAGGTAAAGAAGATCTTCAATGCTGTAGTTTTTATTCATAAGACTTTTGCCTTAACTATCCCGCTTTCGGCGAGCATCTATCACATTAGGAAGTTGCTTAACTTTAGCCAAGAGGCGTCCAAGGCTTTCAAGACCGTTAATTTCAACTTTCAGCACCAAGGTCGCGGTGCTTTGCGTTCTATCTGAATAGGTATTCATGCCAATAACATTAACCCGCTCATTAGCCAGAACAATCGTCACATCACGTATTAAACCTTCCCGGTCATAGGCCTGGATTTCAATATCAACCGCATAAGTAGATTCCGGTTTTTTACCCCAGGATACCTCAATGATTCTATTAGGCTCTTTATCTTGAAGCTGCTGAACATTGCTGCAGTCATCACGATGAATAGATACCCCACGCCCAATAGTGATATAGCCTATGATGGAGTCTCCAGGTACTGGCTGGCAACAATGGGCAATTGAGGTCATTAGCTTTCCGACACCACGGATCTGAATATCAGAGTCGGTATTTTTTTCTTCCTGATACACATTGAGCTGCAAACTCAACTGCTCTTCATGAGGCTCTGTCATTCTCTGTGCGGCATTAGCGACCTGTGTAGGCCGTAGATCTCCTGCACCAATAGCGGCAAACATATCGTTCGCATTCTTGAAATTGACGTTTTCAGCTAACTCATTGAGTTCAATATCATCGACAGAGAGTCTATTGAACTCATCTTCAAGTATGGCTCTGCCATCAATAATATTCTGGTCTCGGTTCTGCTCTTTAAACCAATGAGCAACCTTGGCACGAGCACGGGAGGTTTGAATGTAGCCTAAGCTAGAATTAAGCCAATCCCTGCTGGGAGCAGGGTTATTGGAGGTAAGTATAGTGACCTGCTCACCTGTTTTCAGGGGATAAGTTAAGGGAACAATACGCCCGTTAACTTTAGCGCCCCGGCAGCTGTGCCCCACCTCTGTATGCACCCGATAAGCAAAATCAACAGCGGTTGCACCTTGCCTCAGGTCGACCACATGCCCTTCCGGGGTAAAAACATAGATACGATCAGTATTTGCTTCAGTTGTCAGCTGTTCAACTAAGCCCGAAACATCACCTATTTCTTCTTGCCACTCAAGAACCTGTCTCAGCCAGTTAATTTTATCTTCATAGCCCGATGACTTACTCTTAACATCTGTTCCTTTATAGAGCCAGTGAGCACACACACCTAGTTCAGCTTCTTCGTGCATTTCATTGGTGCGTATTTGAATCTCCATTATTTTTCCGTGAGGTCCAACCACCGCAGTATGTAGAGAGCGATATCCGTTTTCTTTCGGGTTGGCGACGTAATCATCAAACTCGTGAGGAATATGTCGCCACAACGAGTGCACAATACCTAAAACCGCATAACAATCACGAATTTCGGGAACTAGTATGCGAAAGGCTCGAATGTCGTATATCTGAGAAAAATCGAGGTTTTTTCGACGCATTTTTCGCCAAATGCTGTAAATATGCTTAGACCGTCCTGATATTTCTGCGCTTATACCGCTATTAGCAACCTCTTGCTCTAGTTTTTCTTGTACTTCACGAATGAATTCATCCCGATCAACACGACGTTCTTGCAGTTGTTTAGCTATTTTCATGTACGCAGTATCATGAAGGTAGCGAAATGATAAATCTTCAAGCTCCCACTTAATATGGCCAATTCCCAAACGATGAGCCAGGGGGGCATATATATCAAATACTTCACGGGCAACTCGCTGACGTTTGTCCATTCGAGCATTTTTTACCGCTCGAATAGCACAAGTTCGTTCTGCTAGCTTAATTAGAACCACACGTACGTCATCAATCATGGTAATTAGCATTTTACGAACGTTATCAAGCTGCCCTTGATTCTGCCCTAGCACTGAGCCTTTATAGGGTGTATGGATAGCCGATATAGCCGCCATTTGCTGTACACCGTCAATCAGTTTGGCAACATCTTCACCAAATTTTTTCTTTACGGTTTCTAATAGCAATCGCTCTTCCCGCACCGCACGGTAAAGTATTGAAGCAACCAAGGCTTGCTGATCCAGATTAAGTTCGGCAAGAATCTGAGCCATTTCAAGGCCTGTTTGAAAGCTACTATGGCCTTTTGCCCAAACACGGTCCTCTCTTACTGCCTCTTCTTCAATCTCAAGGCTCAGTTCACAGGCTTGACGAACCACATCAACATCATCCAATCGAACTTTTTCAGACAGGTGTTGAATCCAGCGTTCAATGTCTATGAGGCCTTCATCTGAAATGTGGTATTCTTCTCTAACCTTAACCATGCCTAGTCCAAACTCAAATATTAGCGCGTTAGTTTCTTCTATTATTTCTCAAACAATGCAATAGATTCTACATGCGCAGTGTGGGGGAACATATCCATAACCCCCGCCTTAACCATTGTGTAACCATGCTCGACCAAAACACCAGCATCTCTTGCTAATGTAGCAGGGTTACATGATACATAAACAATTTTCTTTGCTCCAAAAGCCGGTAAATACTGTACTACATCTAAGGCTCCTGATCGCGGAGGATCTATCAGTATTTTATCAAACCCATCTTTAGCCCACTTATTCTTAGTAAAATCAGCCTGCAAGTTTGCGCCGTAAAACTCGATATTACCCAGCTTATTGAACACCGCATTTTCGCGACCGCGAACAACCATAGACTCATTACCTTCTATGCCTATCACCTTGCCAGCTTTTCGAGCTAAGGGAAGCGTGAAGTTGCCTAAGCCACAAAAAAGATCCAATACGCGATCTTCAGAGGACAGGTCAAGCCACTCAATAGCTCTGCTAATCATCTTAGTATTAATATCAGCATTCACCTGAGTAAAATCGTTAGGATGAAATTTCATATCAAGGGAAAATTCATCCAGGCAATAGCTTAAACGCTCTTCACCGCCGCTAGGGTAAATGCGGTGCACGCTTGCAGGGCCTTCCGGCTGTAAATAAATGTGAAAGTTATGCTTCGAGCCAAATTCGATTAATTTTTGGGCATCGCCATCTCTAAGCAATGTCATATGTCGGAAGGTAAGCGCTACATCCTTATCACCCACTGCAAACTCAACCTGAGGTATTGAACGACAAATATCCAAAGTACAAATAAGCTCGCGAAGTGCCGTAATTTTTGTCGCTATACGTTCATCCAGTACCATGCACTCATTAATACCACTAATAACACCACTACTCTTTTCTCGAAAGCCTAAGGTTATTTCCTTGCGCTTTTTATTATAATGGACCCCCAACCGAGCTTTTCGACGGTAGCCAGAGACAGGGCCTATTACGGGTTCGAGTAGAGTGCAGGTGCTAATATTACCAAAGTGTTTAAACTGCTCTTGAAGTACTGATTGTTTAAATTTTATTTGGGCAGCAGGGCTAATATGCTGAAGGCTACAGCCACCGCACACTTGAGCATGAACACAAGGTGGAACAACACGATCTTCAGACGCAGTCATTATCTTTTGTGCCTTAAGCTCATCAAAACGACTGCGGGTATCAGTATAAACTGCTTTAACCGTTTCCCCTGTTAGCGCACCATCAACAAACTGTATCTTACCGTCAAGGTAGGCAATACCCCGACCATCATGACTCAGTTTTTCTATTGTTAGCTCGACCGGATGAATCGGTAGCTTTTTTTTCTGCCTTCTTGCCATGAGTGCTAAGTGCCCGAATTATTGAAAAACGCCCGTAGAGAGGTAACGATCTCCACGATCACAGATAATGGCAACAATGATTGCATTTTCAAGCGTCTTAGAAAGACGAAGTGCACCCGCAACAGCGCCCCCCGAAGAAACACCACAAAAAATACCTTCTTCTCTAGCTAGAGCCATCATCGTCTGCTCAGCTTCCTGTTGTCCCATATCGATAGTGGCATCAACTGCAGATGAATCAAAAATACTGGGCAAATACTCTTTAGGCCAACGACGTATCCCTGGAATAGCAGCACCATTACTGGGTTGCAAGCCTATAATCTGAATATCAGGCTTTTTTTCTTTTAGATAACGAGAAGTCCCCATTATTGTCCCTGTAGTTCCCATGGCACTTACAAAATGGGTAATGGTTCCGCTTGTTTGTTTCCAAATTTCCGGGCCTGTGGTCTTGTAATGGGCTAGTAGGTTATCTTCATTAGAAAACTGATCTAACACTTTCCCTTTACCTTCTCTTTGCATTTTCTGGGCTAAATCCCGCGCCCCCTCAATGCTTTGCTCTTTAGTTACGGTAATAATCTCAGCACCATAGGCTGACATTGAAGCTCTTCGCTCCTCACTCATATTTTCAGGCATGATCAATATCATTTTATAGCCTTTAATGGCCGCAGCCATTGCCAGGGCGATACCCGTATTGCCACTGGTCGCTTCAATAAGAGTGTCACCTGCTTTAATGTCCCCCCGGCTCTCCGCTGCCTGAATCATATTTAAAGCAGGGCGATCTTTTACCGAACCAGCGGGGTTATTACCTTCCAGTTTTACAAGAATGGTGTTTGTTGTCTCGCCTGGTAAGCGCTGTAATCGAACTAAAGGGGTATTACCAACAAAAGACTCTATAGTAGGAAATTCCATGGACCGTCTCTTAGAAATGCTAACTGATGTGAAGTTTATAATAATGCTTGTGGTAGACTAAAAAATCTGTAGTTATAGAATTTTATAGTTGAATACAGTGTAAATCGGTATGTTATGATGGCCGCTATACTAGCATAACTCTTATAGTTTAATTAAGTTCAGTAACTTAATTAAACTAGTTCCTTACTCTTTAACCAGACATAGTTCACAGAGCTTTCAATGAGAAAATGGGGCGTCAAAAATCGAGTTCTGGTATTGGCACTTTTCCCAGCCTTTACTATCGCGCTTTTGCTGGGGGGGGTATTCACTCATAACCAGATCAACAGCATTAACGAGCGCCTGAATGAGAGAGGCCTTTCAGTAAGCCGCCAACTAGCTACAGCTAGTGAGTATGGTTTGTTCACCGGTAATAGGACGCTTCTGTTAGGCCTTACTAATGCGAGCCTTGAAGAAAAAGATGTTCGGGCAATTACTATTCTAGATAGTTTCCATCGCAGCCTAGTACATTCAGGCCCTAAAATGCTGGCAGTTGTTAACCCGGCAAAACTCCCCAGCGACCGAGTGGTCGTTGAAAAAACCGAAAATTCAACACTCTTCATCACCCCGATTCACCCTCAACCATCAATTATTAATGAGTTGCGCAAAAACAGTAACAACAGACACACAGGTAACGAAGGTAATAAAAAAGCCGTAGGGTGGGTTGCTCTGGAGTTGTCACATGCCAACTCTACTGTTGCTAAATATCAGGCACTAATCACCAGCGCAATTATTTTATCCCTAGGCATTCTATTTAATTGGCTAATCGCGCTCAGGATGACCCGTGGAGTTATACGCCCTATCGAAGAAGTGATTCACGCCGTCACCGAAATTAAAGAAGGTAAACTAGACACAAGGGTTTACACAGGAGGAGGACAAGAACTTCAGCTTCTTGAGTCGGGCATTAACTCCATGGCAGAAACACTGAGTAAAGCCCACGATGAAATGCAGCACAATATTGATCAGGCTACTGAAGATCTTCGAGAAACCCTTGAAACCATTGAAATTCAAAATATTGAATTAGACATTGCTCGAAAAGAAGCGCTAGAGGCCAGCCGAATAAAATCTGAATTCCTCGCTAACATGAGTCACGAAATCCGCACACCACTTAATGGTATTTTGGGCTTTACCAACCTTTTAATGAAAGGTCACCTATCACAGCACCAAAAAGATCATCTTACGACTATAAAAAAATCATCAGAAATACTGCTAACCATCATTAATGACATTCTTGATTTCTCCAAGATAGAAGCTGGCAAGCTCATTCTTGACAGAACACCAATGAAGATAAGAGAAATCATTGAAGATGTTATGACCATGCTGGCTCCCACAGCCCATAGCAAAGGACTTGACCTTGTTCCTTTAGTCTATAGCGACGTTCCCAACAATATTATTGGCGACCCACTCAGAGTTAAGCAAATCATCACTAATTTAGTCAACAATGCCATTAAATTCACCCAAAGTGGTGAAGTGGTTTTACGTGCAATGCTGGAAGAACAAGAAAATCATAGTGTTACCATAAAAATCAGTGTATCTGACACTGGCGTTGGATTATCAAGGGTACAGCAGCAATCGTTATTTAATGCATTTGCTCAAGCAGACGCATCCACTGCCAGACAATATGGCGGAACCGGCTTAGGATTGGTTATTTCAAAACGCTTAATAGAAGAAATGGGGGGTGAGATAGGCTTAGACAGTGAGCTAGGAAAAGGCTCTATATTCTGGTTTACCCTGGTGAGTGAAATTGCAGTTAATGTACAGCCAGAAGCAAAACTTGATGCCTTAGCTGGTGAGCGAATCATTTACATGGAAGACCAGCCAACAACTGCCTTGGCCGTTCAACATATGCTTACCAACCTAGGCGCACACGTTAAGCAAGTTGACTCCCCTGTTGCGTTGTTAAAGGGGGTGATCGAAGCTCAGGAGAATAGAAAGGGTTATGCCGCTGCGATTATTGGTATTAATCGACACTTAATGGGTTCAAACCAATATAAACAACTGCTCAGTGAACTAGAGTACAACAGAGGCTGTAGAACACTATTACTAACCCCTACACTCGACCATAACCATCAACCTATTCTAGACTTGGTCAGTGCCCATTTAACTAAACCCATAGTTTATCACCGTTTTTACAGTACCCTGCTCAAGCTTATAAACGGGGATATTATTGAGCCTGAGCAAGGCGAACATTTTACTATCGATGAAAGTGAACACTTCCCTGCCATCGTAAATACAGCGCCATTAAGTAAGGACGTTCAAGGCCCTATCCCCACTATTCTTGCCGTTGATGATAATGATGCAAACCTTAAACTGGTAGAAGTCTTAATTAAGGAACTCGGCATTAATGTTATTACTGCTGCAAGTGGCTTTGAAGCACTCACTAAATGGAAGCTACAAAAGTTCGACCTTATATTTATGGATGTACAGATGCCCGGCATGGATGGCATAGAAACCACTGAAAAAATAAGAGCTTTCGAAAGAAGCGGTCAACGCATTCCTATCATTGCGCTCACCGCACACGCTTTGGCGGAAGAAAAGAAGTCTCTTTTAAATAAAGGGTTTGATGATTACCTGACCAAACCTATCAGTGAAAAACAGCTTGAAGAAGTAATACTTCACCGAACGGGCTATAAGGCACACCCCACGCCAACCTCCCACTATATAGATGATGACCGGGCTCAGCCTATTAAGCCCTCAACACGCATTAAAAAAGCCCCCTGCGTTGATATTGCGCTTTGTGTAAAGTTAGCGGCGGGTAAAAATGACTTAGCAGAAGAGCTTTTTAGCATGCTTCTTGAACATTTAAGTTCTGATAATGAAGCAATACAAACACACCATGAAGACAATGATCACAAAGCGCTATTAGAACGTGTGCATAAATTACATGGTGCAACACGTTACTGTGGTGTACCAGAGCTACAGAGTGCTTCCGAAAAAATGGAAATTGCACTTAAAAGAAAAAAACGTGACTTACAACCTTATTATGAAGACCTAATAGAAGCGATAGAGCAAATACAGCGGTGGGCAGAGCATAATAACTGGCAAAAAGCCTTGCGGGAGTTTGGTATAAAAGACAGCCAAACATTAACTGATTAAGAGCTTAAGACACACTTTAAGACAGTATGGCAAACGCCAAAATATAATCTTCTTCGTCTGACAAACTAATATGTAAGTTATCAGCCCCTAACGATTGCATAACAGACAAAGCGCCATCACTCAAAGTCGCATAAGGCTGACCCGCCTCATTATTAGCCGTATTAATATGCTGCCAGCTCACCCCTTTAGCGATGCCTGTTCCCAGCGCTTTAACAATCGCTTCTTTTAAAGCAAATCGTTTAGCCAGATAACGAACACTATCAGCCGCCGAGTCATACCGTTTCATTTCATCCGGTGTGAGTATTCGGGCAGCAAAGCGCTCACCATGGTTCTGCAAGGCATGGGCAATCCGAGCCACTTTAATAATATCTGTACCTACACCCTTAATCACAACTTCACCATGGGTCTACTTTACTGACTATTTAAAGCTTTCATTGTTTTCATTATGCAGGATCAGAGCTTTCATTTCTTTAACCGCCTCTTTTAGGCCGACAAAAACCGCATGAGCAATAATACTGTGTCCGATATTTAGTTCATTAATACCAGGAATAGCCGCTACAGCCGCAGTATTATGATAGTGAAGACCATGCCCTGCATTCACTATTAAGCCTTGCTTAAGTGCATATTCAATACCCGCACGAATTTTCTCAAATTCCTGCGCGACACTTTTGGGGCTTGTAGCGTCTGCATAGTGCCCTGTATGTATCTCAATAGCAGGCGCACCACAACGAACGGCCGCATCAATTTGTGCAAAATCCGCATCAATAAAAAGTGAGGTTTCACTCCCCTGCTCTGCCAGCCTAGTACAGGCCTCTTTTATTTTTGCTTCTTGAGATAAAACATCAAGACCACCTTCAGTTGTTAGTTCCTCGCGCTTTTCAGGAACCAAACAACAATGCTCAGGCAGCACTCGTTCAGCAAACGAAAGCATATTATCCGTTACAGCCATTTCGAGATTCATACGGGTGTTAAGCATTTCTTTTAAAATAAGAACATCACGTTCCTGTATATGACGATGGTCTTCACGGGGGTGTATAGTTATGCCGTCAGCACCCGCTTCCTCTGCTAGTAACGCAGCATAAACAGGATCAGGGTATCGAGTACCGCGAGCTTGCCTTAGTGTAGCTATATGATCTACATTCACACCTAACAACACACGGCTGTTACTTTTTATTACCTGTGACATTGCTTTTTTAACTCCCTCGATTTTGTAATTAACTCTCTACTCTTGAGAACTCGGCCACCCAGTAAATGATCAATCATTAACCTAGACAAACGCTTGGCCGCTAATAGCGTTGCTTTTTGACTAAAATCAGTCACCGATAAAGCCGCTAATTGAGCACCGCTAAGAATATGTGTGTGAGTAATATGACTATTTGCTTTAATAAAACCCTGTTCGGGTTGCCAATAATAATAAGCCCGGGGAATGATACTTTGACCTGAGCCAGCTTCCTCAGTGAAACTTGGAAAAGCGCCTAATTCAGTTAGCATTCGAAATTCAAAGACTCTCAGAATGATTTCCAATGGTTCCCCCTCTACCAGACCGCCCATTACATCAACATAAGCTGAAAATAATTGAGGACTTGGGTCATTAGGGTGAACTAAGCGTACAACAAGCTCATTAAGATACATCGCACTATAAAGATAGTCCCCTTTCAGGGTAGGCAAGCGATTAGTGAATTCAACATCGGTAAGGTTTTTTAAATCTGAGCGTCCTTGCCACGAAATAAGCAAGGGCTGAAAAAGCTGCAGCATCCCTTTTAGTGGATTAGAAGGACGAAGTGCGCCCTTCACAACTAAGCGTAATACCCCGTAATTGAGGCTAAATACATCAATTAACAGGCTTGTTTCTCGATAATGGCGACTATGTAGTAAATAAACAGGCTCTCTTACTACTCGATTTTCAGAAGCACTATTTCCATAAGCAGGGTTCGCCATAGTCTTTATCTTACAATCAGGACTTAGCGGTCATCATAACCAAGGCTTTTTAGAGCGCGCTCGCTATCTGCCCAGCCACTTTTCACTTTAACCCATAGGCTAAGCATCACCTTACTTTCAAATAAGCGCTCCATATCAAGACGAGCATCACGGCCAATAATCTTAAGTTGTGCGCCCTTATCACCAATAATTATTTTCTTCTGTCCATCTCGCTCAACCAGAATTTTGGCGCTAATTCTTAATATTTTCGCTTCTTGTTTAAACTCTTCAATTTCAACGGTAACCGCGTAAGGTAACTCTTCTCCCAGTTGTCGCATGATTTTCTCACGCACCAACTCTGCCGCTAGAAAGCGCTGACTTCGATCTGTTATCTGATCTTCCGGGTAATGATGGAAACTTTCAGGAACAAGACTAGCAACGACTTTTTCAAGCTGCTCTACGTTGTGCCCCTTCTCTGCAGAAATAGGCATAATATGAGCAAAATCCATTTTCTGCGACATATCACTGAGGTAAGGCAATAAGACTTCTTTTTCTTTTATACGATCTATTTTATTCACAGCCAATATAACAGGGCAGCGAGCACGCTTTATTTTTTTAAGCACCAACTCATCATCGTCAGTCCATTTTTGACGATCAACAACAAAAATCACAACATCAACACCTTTCAATGCATCAGTTGCCGCTTTATTCATATAACGATTAATCGCTTTAACTTCTTTAAGGTGAAGACCCGGGGTATCAACATAAACTACCTGAACATCATCTTCTGTTTTAATACCCAAAATCTGGTGACGAGTCGTTTGCGGCTTACGAGAAGTGATGCTGAGCTTCTGCCCTAATATATGATTAAGCAATGTTGATTTGCCTACATTGGGGCGACCGACAATCGCTACAAACCCACATTTCATCTCACCGGAATGCATTTCGTCTTCTTCGCCCGTTTGTTCAGTTCCAGGGAGACCCAGGTCATTATCACTCATATCTTCTCATTACCGCTATTAATCAAATTTCTATTGCCCTAACTAGGGCTACTCTTCTAATCCTAGTGCAGTTAGTGCTCGTCGTGCTGATTGCTGCTCAGCAATTCTACGACTACTGCCCTGCCCTTCTGATTTCTGCTTCAACATGCCAACAACACACTCTACAAAGAATGTTTGCGCATGTGCTTCACCCTGTACCGACACGACTTCATATTTTGGAAGTTCCTGCTGTCGTGACTGTAAAAACTCCTGTAGCCGGGTTTTCGGGTCTTTTTGGTTATCTTGCAACGAAAGACTCTCTAGCCGGCTATTATACCAGTGCAATATTCGCTCTTTACTCGCCTCAAAACCGGTGTCATTAAAAATAGCACCAATAATTGATTCTACCGCATCAGCCAGTATCGACTCTCGGCGGAAACCACCACTTTTCAGCTCACCTGAACCCAATAACAGGTAATCGCCCAAACCAAACTCTTTTGCAATTTCAGCCAGGGTAACCCCTTTAACTAATTGCGCTCTAAGGCGACTTAGCTGCCCTTCGCGGGCTTTTGGAAATTGTCGAAATAACGCTTCTGCAATAACAAAATTAAGAATTGAGTCGCCTAAAAACTCAAGCCGCTCATTGTTATTTGAACCGACACTGCGGTGGGTTAAGGCTAGGGTCAGCAACGATTCATCGTTAAAGCTGTAACCAATTCGTCTTTCTAGGGCTTTATTTGATCTACTCACTGGGCTTTAGTTTCAAAATGATTTTCAAAGGAAACGATGACATCTATATTTTTAAAAATGTTATCTCTTTTTTCGTAATTAATATC
>ENA-OSET01004561-OSET01004561.1-sediment-metagenome-genome-assembly--contig:-NODE-4561-length-12188-cov-12.587235_pt1 | contig 12188 bp, 10 predicted proteins | sample MGYA00237882_ERZ534229 | MGnify/ENA primary metagenome ERZ534229 (study PRJEB26408, sample SAMN06266212) | sediment metagenome | isolation source: Hudson Canyon methane seep mesocosm | place...
ATATAAATCGGTAGAGTTGTTTACTACCTCTATTGAGTTTGGAGAATTATTATGAATGTAGATTGGGTTTCCGTATCAGTAATTTTAAGTGTTGTTGCAATGGTTGCTGGACTTGCTTATTTCGTGCATTACGCACTGAAGCATATCAATGAAGATAAGTCTGATTAGTAACATCTAGATTGATTAAAAAAGCCGGCTTTATGCCGGCTTTTTTATTGGAAATAGAATCCTACTTTGATAATAAGTAAATACTTATATTGGGTGCGGATATGCTATAATTTTTATAAATTATATCTAGGATAATCTTGTGACTGAAGAATCAAAAAAACAGACCACAAATGTTGATGAGCTTTATGAAGAAGTAGCTGAGTGGCATATTAATGTTGGTGGCATCAAAATCGTTGCTAAACGTTTGGCTGGTAAGTTCCGAACGTTGAAATGGCTTGGTATGTCAATTTGGTCCGTGCTATTTTTAGGTCCTTATCTTCGTTGGAATGATTCTCAAGCTATTTTATTCGACCTACCAAACCGTCAATTTAATATTTTTGACATCACAATATATCCTCAAGATATTTGGATGTTATCTCTTACATTACTATTTTTCGCAATTTTACTAGCGGCTGTCACTAGTATTGCTGGACGCGTATTTTGTGGCTATTTCTGCTTTCAAACGGTATGGACTGATATCTTTACTTGGATAGAAGGTAAGATCGAAGGTAATACACCACAAAAGGCAATGAAGTTTAATAATGCCCCTTGGACAGCTAAGAAGCTTAGCAAAAAAGTATTTAAGCATACACTCTGGTTACTCATTGGTTTATTGACTGGGATTTCATTTGTTGCTTGGTTTACTGACGCATTCCAATTGTGGACTGAGCTATTTGCTTTGAATATATCAATGACGGCAGCGATAATCATTGCAGCTTTCACATTCGGCACCTATACATTTGCTGGGTTTATGAGAGAGCAAGTTTGTTTCTGGTTATGCCCTTATGCCCGATTACAAGGTGTTATGTATGATCAAGATACGCTATTACCATCATATGATGCAGAACGAGGAGAACCTCGTGGTCGAATTAAAAAAGGGCAAGACAATTCAGCTAAAGGTAGCTGTGTAGACTGTAATGTTTGTGTTGCTGTTTGCCCTACAGGAATTGATATTCGTAAGGGTCAACAAGAAGGCTGTATCACTTGTGGGCTGTGTGTCGATGCGTGCGATAGTATTATGGATAAGGTGAAACAACCTCGAGGTTTAATTCGTTATGCTTCGTATAAAGAGTTACATCATAATGCGGCTTCGATTCCGTTATATAAACGTTTTCGAGTACTTGTGTATGCCTTTATTCTTATTGCTGCAATGTCAGGTATTGTTTATGGCTTTATGAACTTGTCTCCAACAGAGTTTAAAGTAGTTCATGAAAGACAGCCATTATTCGTAAAACTAAGTGATGGATCAATTCAAAATAAATACACCGTTAAATTGCTAAATAAGACCAAAGAAACGTTGAAACTTAAGTTCGAGATTGAAGGAATTGAGGGTGCAACGTTACATGGTTTAACTGAAATGACCGTAGAGCCCGGCAAGGTGATTCCTGTAACAGCACTAGTACGTGTTTCTGAAGATGATATGAAATCAAATCTCACACCTATAATATTTAAAGGTAAAGTCGAGTCTAATCCTAATATCACTGTACAATACAAAAGTATGTTTATGGGTCCTAAGTAATACAGGTAAATGATGTCTATTTCACAAAGCAATAAAGAAGCATTAAAGAATCCTTGGGTATTAGGTTTGTTATTATTCTTAGTAACCTTCCTGAGCGCTAATGCTATATTTATCTATCTAGCATTTAAATCACCACCGAGTTTGGTTGATAAGCAGTTCTATGAAAATGGTGAGAACTATGCTGAAACGCAACGGCAGATAGAAAAACAAAAAAACTTAGGGTGGAGCGGCAACCTTATTGTTCCTTCAACTACACGAGTTAACCAATCTCAGGCTTATGAAGTATTTATCCAGGGTAAAAACTCTACAGCGATCGAACTTGATTCAGTTGTGATGAAAGCGTATCGTCCTTCAGATGCTAACGCTGATTTCTCAGCTACTATGACGAAAACAAGGCCAGGTAATTATGTGGCTGAGATGAGTTTTACTCTGCCCGGAACATGGGATATAGTCATTGAGGCTAAGCAAGCTGATACCCATTTTTTGATTACTAAACGTGTCAGTATTAAGCCTTAAATAATTTATACCTAGGATTCAATTTAATCACAGTCTATGCTACTGTAGACCGTTGTTAATTTGAGTTATATAGAGCCTTGTCTATAAGTTGTTATCACTGTGGTTTACCTGTTGAGCAGGTGGGTAGTTTTCGTGCTGTCATATCTGGAAAAGAGCATGAGTTTTGCTGTTTTGGATGCCAGAGTGTTTGCTTAACTATTCATAGTGCCGGCTTACAAGGTTTCTATCAAAAAACACCAGAGGGAGAGCAACTTGCCCCTCCACCTGAAATATCTGCAGATGTTGCTTCATATGATCTCGATGAGATTCAAGCTGATTATGTTGATAATTTAGGCGATATTCGCACGATACACTTATTGGTTGATGGTATTCACTGTGCTGCATGTGCATGGCTTATTGAGCATTCCTTAGCTAAGCAGCCCGGTATCATTTCTGCAGACGTCAATTTAACTTCAAAACGATTACACTTGAAGTGGGACAACCGTGTTTCCCCGTTATCAACACTGCTTCAGGTTCTCTCAGGCATTGGTTATGCAGCCGTTCCTTTTGATCCTGATACCGCAGAAGGTGCTTTAGCTCGTCGACACCGTAGTTTACTTTACCGTATGGCCTTTGCGGGTTTTGCGATGATGAACTTAATGTGGATTTCAATCGCACTTTATAGTGGCGCTGATGAAGGCGAGTTTAAAAACTGGTTTCATTGGATCAGTTTTCTAATTGCAACACCGACATTATTGTATGCAGGATACCCATTCTTACGAAATGCACTATTAGGACTGCGACACCGTCACTTAACAATGGATTTGCCTATAGCTATTGGTGCAACCGCTACTTATAGCTACTCTACCTATGTCACGATGATGGGGTCTCTAAGTAGCTATGTTTACTTTGATACCGTTGTTAACTTTCTATTTGTTATTTTAGTTGGCCGTTACCTTGAAGCTATTTCAAAACGAGAAGCATTATCAGCAACAAGTCGCTTATTAGAGTTACAGCCGAAGTTAGCAACAGTTATTACCGACGGTCAGCCCAATATTGTGCCTATTCGATCAGTTAAAATTGGTGATGATTTACTGGTAAAACCTGGCGAGAAAATTCCTGTGGATGGTGTGATTGTTGATGGGCAAAGTGCCGTTGATGAATCAATGCTTACGGGGGAGTCTTTACCTGTCGTTAAAAGACTGACAGATCATGTTGTGGCAGGCAGTATTAACGGTGAAGGTGCTTTCACTGTTAAAGCTGAACATGTTTTGAGAAATACTGCTTTAGCTAAAATTGTTTCTTTGATGGAAGATGCTCAGGCTTCAAAAGCACCAGTGCAATGTACTGCAGATAAGGTTGTCCCGTGGTTTGTGGTGATCACACTCTCCTTAGCTGTGATCACCTTTATCTATTGGTACCCGTTCGATTTTGAACAAGCATTATTAGCGGCAACATCGGTACTGATTATTACCTGCCCATGTGCTTTTGGTCTAGCGACGCCCATGTCCGTTGCTGTTGCAACTGGCGTGGGAGCTAGTCGAGGTATTTTGGTTAAACAAGGAGCGACATTAGAGTTTTTATCTGATGTTACTCATTTTGTATTTGATAAAACAGGTACATTAACCGAGGGTAAATTACAGCTTGTTACTATTGAGTCAGTTCCTGCATACTCAGAAGATCAACTCTTGGCACTTGCCGCTTCAGCTGAGCAACACTCTGAACACGGTATTGCTAGAGCACTTGTACAGGCTTCGGTAGATAAAAACCTCGAGTTAGCCGCTATAACTGACTTTTTATCATCCCCAGGACAAGGCGTTCAAGCAAGAGTTCAGCAACGGGATGTGCTAGTAGGTACGATGGCGTGGTTAGTTGAAAAACAAGTCATACCAGAGGCACAATGGACTAGACGGGTTGTCGTGCTAGAGCAACAAGGTATTAGCTGTGTTTTTGTTTCTATTGATGGCGTTATATCTGGTTTAATTGGTTTAGCAGATCAATTGCGAGATGATGCAGTGGCAATGATTGCAGATTTGCAGTCACAAAATATTGATATAACAGTGCTAAGTGGGGATAAAAAGACGGTTGTTGATGTTGTGACTAAGCCTCTCGGTGATATTCATCGTTATGCTGAAGTGTTGCCTAAAGATAAATCTGATATTATTAGAAACCTTCAATTACAAGGTGCTGTTATTGCTATGGTGGGTGATGGTGTTAACGATGCACCTGCACTGATTCAAGCAGATGTAGGCATTGCATTAGCATCAGGTACTGATGTATCAATTGAAAGTGCAGATATAGTTTTGTCACATAATGAGTTACATAAAGTTGCTGAGGCTAGACGATTAGCTAGTCGAACACTGCGTACTGTTAAACAGAATATTGTATTATCTATTACATATAATGTCATCATGGTTCCTTTAGCCATGATGTCATTAGTGAGTCCTTTAGTTGCAGCACTAACAATGCCAATAAGTTCATTGCTAGTTATTGCCAATGCAGCAAGAATTAAACGCTTATTTAGAAGGTAGGTTAATGGAAGTTATTTACGGGCTGTTACCGGGTATGTTGTTATTAGGAATCATTGGGGTTGCTATCTTTTTTTGGGCTGTAAAAAGTGGTCAATATGACGATATGGATGGTGCGGCTAACCGAATACTAATGGAAGATGATTCTATTTCAAAAAAAGTAGGTGAGAAACAAGCTGAAACGGATGAGTAAACAAAGTTTGAAATATATTTTTTTATGGCTGATGTTAATTAGCAGTATTCAGTTGTCAGCAGAAACGATCAAAGTGGGTATGTCGGCAGCATTAACTGGGCCATCAGCTGCACTGGGAAATGACCTACGCTCTGGTATTGAAAGTTATTTCAAGTGGGTTAATGACAATGGTGGCGTTCAAGATAAACAACTAGAGTTTATTATTCGCGATGATGGTTATGAACCTGAACGTGCCGCGTTAAATATGAGAACACTGATAGATGATGATGGCGTTCTTGCTGTATTGGGTAATGTGGGTACGCCAACAGCGATCGTGACAGTGCCTATCGCTGAACAGAAAAAAACCTTATTATTTGGTGCGTTCTCAGGTGGAGGCGTATTGAGAAAAACACCTGTAAGCCGGTATGTAATTAACTATCGTCCAAGTTATGCAGAAGAAACTACAGAAATGGTTGATGGCTTATTAAAGGTAGGGATCAAGCCACAACAAATTGCTTTCTTTACTCAACGTGATGGTTATGGAGATGCAGCTTTTATTAGTGCCACCACAGCCTTAACTAAGCATGGGGCCCAAGATGAATATAAGCTTGCTCATGGACGTTATACTCGAAACACGCTCAATGTTGAAGATGCTGTTGCCACCATCTTAGATGCAGCCGTTACACCGAAAGTTATCATTATGGCTGGAGGTTATGCGCCATCAGCAAAATTTATAAAACTACTTAAAAATGAGCTACCCGAAGTCTGGTTTGTTAATGTTTCTTTTGTTGGGAGTAGCTCTTTGCAGCAAGCATTGGATGCCAATACAAGTCGTGTTGTTGTAACACAAGTTGTTCCAGAACTTGAGTCCAAACTACCTATTGTAAGCGAGTATCACTCTGCACTAAAAGAGTATGATAAAAGCATAAAACCGAATGAAGTATCGCTGGAAGGATTTATTCTAGCCAAGATATTTCATCAAGGCCTTCTTCAAGTTGAAGGAGTGATTAACAAGGAAAGTATTATCAATGGTCTAGAGTCATTAAATGGCATAGATATTGGCTTAGGTTTAGATATATATTACGATCAGCATGAGCATCAAGCGATACATAATCTTTGGTTGACTAGCTTAAAAAAAGGTAGATTTAAACACTTTAATTGGCAACAAATGCTTAAGGATTAGCATGAATGAATAAGGAATTTATCTATGTTTAAACAGTGGAGCATTAAAAGCCTACTTCAGTTATGGTCATTTGCAACCGTTTTAGCCATTGTCATACTGGCCTCAGCCGCGATTTACACTGATAATGTTTTTTCAAATGCACTGAGTAATTTAACCGGTAAAGTATTACCTGTAGAAAATGCTAATCAACGGATTAGTGCTGTTTCGTCCTTGTTTATTACACGACAAAAACAGGTAATTGCTTCATCTTCAGCAGAGTCTATCGCAAACTTAACTCCTCGGGCTGAGCTGGAATCGGAGTTTATGACTCAGTGGAAAAAAATAGCCGCATCACTTCAGTCTAAAGAAGATAGTGAAATTGTTAATACATTATTGGACTCCTATCAGCAATTTTTAGGTATTGATAGTCAGCTTTTATCCCTTATATTAGAGCAACATGAGATTCATGCTCAGTTGGAAAATAAAATTGAGAATGTTGAGTTTTTGGAACATAGAATCCAAAATAATGCTGAAGCGATAGCGGGTAAAGTCAATTTGCAACGCAGTTTGAATAGGCGTTCATTGCGAGAATCTACGACAGTATTAACACCCACAACTGAGCGGGAACAAGAGTTAATTCAGGGGCTCAGTCAGTCGGTACGTTTAAATGTATTATCTATTAACTATTTAACGCAAAAGTTATTGCAAGCAGAAAATGCAGATAATTTACTGAGCCTGCGTGAAAATAATATTCGACAACATGAATCGATATTAACGACAGATATTGGGGCGTTGAAACAAAAGCTACATAATAATGCTGACTTACTGTTGTTAACACAGACATTGGATCGTGATTTCCAGAGTTTAAAGCGGCTTATTCTTGATGGTGACTTATCCATATACAAATTAAGACTCAAACAGATAGAAAATACGGACTTACTTTTATTAGGCCAACAAAAATCGATTGAGATATTAAAAATTATCATGGTGAAGTTCAAAGAGATTTCATCTCTGATTAGTACTAAAAGTCTGCAAACAGTCAGTGAATCATCATTAATCGCTCAAAAGACACAGTGGGTTATTATTGTGTTGAGTATTATGATTACATTAGGAATGTTACGTTTTATTACTTCTATCTCTCGCCGTATTAATTCACCGTTAGCAGAATTACGTAGTGCTATGCATGCATTATCTTCAGGACTGTTTGATACGCGGCTAAAGGTTAACTCAGGAAAAAGCGAGTTTGCTGTATTAAGTGAGGATTTTAATTTATTCGCAGAAAATACGCAGACTTTAATTGATGACTTGGCTGAAGCAAAAAATTCACTTCAGAATAGAGAGCAACATATTAGTGCCATTTTAAATGGCGTTCCCGAGGCTATTTTAACATTGACATCATCAGGCATTATTGAGTCTACAAACCCAGCAGCAGAAAAAGTATTAAAGGCTGATGGTAAAATATTGATTGGCTTGAATATCAACCAGTTTTTATCTGAACAATACAGTCAAACCTCACTCGTCGAGCTTAAAGAGCTTTTAGCAAACAGCCAGGAGTTTGAGGGGGTTGATTATAAGAATAATTCCTTTTCAATGTGGCTTTCATTAAACAGGATTCCAAGATCTCAAGATGATCTTTGGGTGTGTGTTATTTCAGATGTTACAGCATGGAAACAAGCTGAAGAAGATCTAAGAACAACCAGTACTGAACTTGATACTATTTTAGAGAATGCAATGGTTGGGATAGCATTAATTAAAAATAGAAAATTGGTGCGTGTCAATAATAAGTTTGAACAACTATTTTCCTGTGAGAGAGCACTAATTGAGGGGCAATCTTCACGGTGTTTATATGCTTCTGATGAAATTTATGAACAGTTGGGTGAGGATGGTTACGGTACGCTATCTAAAGGAGAAAGCTATCAAGGAGAAGTTCGACTCGCAAGACAAGATGGTAGCTTGTTTTGGGGATTGATGTCAGGTAAAGCGCTTGATTCTGAGAACCCACAGGAAGGAAGTATTTGGTTATTTGAAGATATTACCTTACAGCGTGAAAACGATGATAAATTAAGAAAATTAGCGACTTTAGACACGTTAACGGGGCTACCTAATCGAGGTGTATTTAATGATCGATTAGAACATGCAATCCATAAAGCCCATAGAAATTCAACACGGTTAGCAGTCTTCTTTTTAGATTTGGACCACTTTAAACATATTAATGATTCATTAGGGCATAAAGCCGGTGATATTTTATTATGTGAAGTATCTCAGCGTTTGAAAACGTGTGTTCGAGAAGGGGATACGGTTGCCCGCTTAGGTGGCGATGAATTCACTATAATTTTAGAAGAAGTCCGTTCTGCACAGCATGTTGCTAAGGTTGCAGAAAAAGTATTGGCAACTATTTCAAAAGTATTTAGATTAGGCAATACGGAAGTTAATGTGAGCCCAAGTGTTGGCATCAGTTTGTATCCTGCAGATGGACGTGATGTAGATTTATTGCTTCGAAATGCGGATGCAGCCATGTATCACGCTAAAAACAATGGTCGAAATAATTTCCAGTTCTATTCAGCTGAAATGAATGCGCAAGCAGCAAAACGTTTGGCAATGGAAACATCGTTACGTAGAGCGTTAGATAACAATGAATTTTATTTAAACTTTCAACCTCAAATAAATTTAGCAACAGGACGTGTTTCGGGTGCAGAAGTGCTATTGCGTTGGCACAATGAGCAATGGGGAGATGTGTCACCGGTTGAATTTGTGCCGATATTAGAAGATTCGGGGCTTATTGGGAAAGTGGGTGAAATAGTTATCCAGCAAGCAATACAAGCTTATTTAGCAGTGAAAGAGAAAGTGGACCCAGACTTCCAAATAGCGGTCAATTTATCTGGACGGCAATTCCAAGGTGGGCAACTTGCATCTTTTGTCCAGCAAGCCTTAAATGAAACGGGCATGTCGGCAAAAAACTTAGAGTTAGAAATCACCGAAAGTGTTTTGATGGATGATAAGCAATTAGCGATTGAAACTCTAAATTATTTAAGTGAATTAGGGATTACCTTGGCTATTGATGATTTTGGTACCGGTTATTCATCATTATCTTATTTAAAACAATTTCCTTTAAATGTGTTGAAAATAGATCGGTCTTTTGTTCGAGATATTACGACAGATGAGGATGATGCCGCTATTGTCGATGCCATCTTAGCAATGTCGCGCAGGCTAAACCTTAAGGTAGTTGCTGAAGGTGTCGAAGAGGCTGAACAGTTAGCATTCTTAAAGTTAAAAGGATGTGAGACGGTTCAGGGCTATTTCTTTAGTAAACCTTTATCATTTGATGACTTCGAACAATTCATTGAAGTAAACAATTCTCAGCTATTATCGAACTAGTTCCATTTTAGAACGGTACTCTAAAATAGTTTTTTCATTTTTATTGATTCGAATAGCTAGGCCTAAAAGGGGATAATACCAAATAGCCGTATTGGTATTGTCTGGATCTTGCTTAATCTCATCGGCCTCACCAAAACGATAACGAACCATCTCCTCGTCAAGTTTGACAGAAGGAATATAGGTGATAGCAGTAATTGGAGCATCAATTAACTTGGCATTATCTTTATTACTAAGTTGGTATTGGCGGGCTCCACTAGGCTGGATTCGAGCTTGCAGTGCATGACTGAGCATACTACTAATCTTTGATTCATCAATAGCAAGGTTCAAGACTAGTTTTGCCGATAGCCCACCTAAGTTAATACTGTCAAAAAATGCTTCTATACTAGGTGCTTTACCTTCTTGAGTGAAGATAGCCGTTTTACCGTATTGGCGTAATTGTTGTTGAGCTTGGCGGTAAGTGGTCGTGCCTAGATGAATATCAAATACCTTGCTGTTACCATCAGCCATCAGAGTTACTTCCCACGGCATCGGTGCGGGTACTTGTTTTGATGGTAATAGCATTAGAGAGGCAATACCAATAACTGTAATTAATAAGCCAATAGTAAATTTTTTCATGTTTAACCTTGAGTGTTAGGTGGTATTTGTAGCCAAAAAGTGACTGGACCATTGTTTGTTAAGGTAACTTGCATATCGGCCCCAAACTGCCCAGTTTCTACTGTGTGATATTGCTGTTTAGCTTGGCTACATAAGAAGTCAAAAAGAACTTCGCCTTCAGCAGGTGTTGCTGCTGGTGTAAAGCTAGGACGTAATCCACTACGCGTATCGGCCGCTAAGGTAAATTGAGGCACTAATAATAGCCCTCCATGAGTATCTTGCAAGGAGAGATTCATTTTATCGCTTTTATCACTGAACATACGGTACGCTAATACTCGTTTAAGTAGACGAGATGCCTGCTCCTCTGTATCGCCACGTTCCACGCCAATAAAGGCTAATACACCCTGTTCAATGTTTGCTATTTGCTTATCATCGACATCAATATGGGCATGATTTACACGTTGAAGTAATGCAATCATGCTGATGGTTGTGAATAGTGGGGAGCTAGATTTTCAGCCATTGCACGGGTTGCAGTAATAAGCGCATGAATTAAGGCTGGCTCTCCAGCGGCATGACCAGCCATAGGAACAATATTTAATTCAGTTTCAGGCCATGCTTGGTGTAATTCCCAAGTTTGCTGTATCGGACAGACAATATCGTAGCGACCGTGAATAATGATGGTTGGAATATCTCGAATAACATCAATATTATTGAGCAGTGGGTTTTCTTTAATAAAACATTCATTAACAGCAAAATGAAGTTGAATTCGTGAATGAGCTAAGGGACCAGGTTCTTTGCTTTCATCTGTATGGTACTCATGATCGCGTAAGGTCACGATTGTACTTTCCCATGCTTGCAAGGTTTTAGCAGCAGTCATTTGGTGTAGTTCATCAGGGTTAGTAATGAGTTGGTGATAGGCTTTTAAAGGGTGTTTTTGTTCAGAAGAAGGCAGATCTTCAACTAATTTCTGCCATGCATCTGGAAAAAGCTTTGATGCGCCCCCTTCAGCATAAACCCAATCAATATCTTGTTGCCGACCTAGGAAAACACCACGTAGAATCATTGCCAAAACTTTATCAGGATGTTGTTGAGCATAGGCTAACGCTAATGTTGCCCCCCATGAACCACCAAAAATAAGCCAGTTAGCGATGTTAAGTTGCTGACGGATCTTTTCCATATCTGCAATAAGAAATTCGGTTGAGTTGTTTTCAAGTTCACCGTGAGGCTTTGAGCGGCCGCAACCACGTTGATCAAAAAGAATAATACGATACAAGTCAGGATCAAAATAACAACGGTGTGATGGTCGACATCCTGAACCAGGGCCGCCATGTAAGAAGACAACAGGAATACCATCAGGGTTACCACATTCTTCTACATATACTTGATGATTTAAGCCATTACTAAGCGGCTCCATATCTATATGATGTACGGAATACGGTTCAATTTCTGGATAAAGTGGAATCATTGGAAGCTCGTTAATCTGTTAGATAAAGAAACTATATCATGGACAGATGTGGTAATTCTCTCTCTATTGCGAGAAAATACGGGGTTACTACATGGCTTTATCGCGTTAAGGCTATGGCAAAATTAATGAAGGCAAAGATAAATGAACTTGCATGAGTTTCAAGCTAAACAACTATTTTCTCGTTATGGTATCGCAACCCCTGATGGGCAATCAGTTACGAGTGGCTCACAAGCCCGTCAAGCAGCTGAACAGTTGGGTGGTGAACGCTGGGTTGTGAAGGCACAAGTACATACGGGCGGCAGAGGTAAAGCGGGAGGCGTTAAAGTTGTCGATAGCTTGGATGCTGTAGAAGATGCCGCTTATGACATGTTAGGGCAACGCTTAGTCACACATCAGACAACTATACAGGGCTTACCTATTCATCAGGTACTAGTGGAGCAACCTTCAGATATTCAGCGTGAACTTTATTTAGCTGTATTGGTTGATCGTGTAAGCCAGCGTATTGTGTTTATGGTGTCATCACAAGGTGGAATGGATATTGAGGCTGTTGCAGATGAAGAGCCTGAAGCTATTTTAAACTTGTATGTTGATCCGGTTGTCGGTTTACAAGCCTATCAATGCCGTCGTGCTGGGTTTTTCTTGGGATTAAAAGCAGAAGCCTTCAAACAGTT
>ENA-OSET01004566-OSET01004566.1-sediment-metagenome-genome-assembly--contig:-NODE-4566-length-12183-cov-2.828350_pt1 | contig 12183 bp, 11 predicted proteins | sample MGYA00237882_ERZ534229 | MGnify/ENA primary metagenome ERZ534229 (study PRJEB26408, sample SAMN06266212) | sediment metagenome | isolation source: Hudson Canyon methane seep mesocosm | place...
CGCCTTCTTCAGCCAGAATGGCGATGGCTGTGTTCACTGCCACACCTTCCGTGCCTTCGGTCACGAGGATCTTGCCAATCACACCTTCGTCGACAGCCTCAAACTCCATTGTGGCTTTGTCAGTTTCAATTTCTGCAAGGATATCACCGGATTGTACGGTGTCTCCTTCTTTGACCAGCCATTTGGCCAATGTGCCTTCTTCCATCGTCGGAGAGAGGGCGGGCATAAGAATTTCGGTAGCCATTTCAGTGTCCTCTCGTCAGCTTACGCGTAAATATCGGTCCAGAGTTCTGCTTCATCCGGCAGCGGGCTCTCTTTGGCATAGTCAGCTGAAGCATTCACGATGGCCTTGATCTCTTTGTCGATTGCCTTCAGATCGTCCTCAGAGGCGTGTTTGCCGGTCAGCAACATCTGACGCACGTTTTCGATTGGGTCACGTTCTTCGCGCATTTTTTGCACCTCTTCGCGGGTGCGGTATTTGGCTGGATCGGACATGGAGTGGCCGCGATATCGGTAAGTTTTGACCTCAAGGATGTAGGGGCCTTTGCCGGACCGGCAGTGTTTTACCGCCCGTTCGCTGGCGTCTTTGACCGCCAAGACATCCATGCCATCGACCATTTCTCCAGGAATACCAAATGCTTCTCCGCGTTTGTAAATGTCCTGAGAGGAGGTGGAGCGGGCTTGGGCAGTGCCCATGGCGTATTGGTTGTTTTCGATCACAAAGATCACCGGCAAATCCCAAAGGGCAGCCATGTTGAAGGTCTCGTAAACCTGACCTTGGTTGGCAGCGCCGTCACCAAAATAGGTGAAGGTGACACGACCATTGTCTTTGTATTTGTCAGCAAATGCGAGGCCCGCGCCAAGCGGGACCTGTGCGCCGACAATGCCATGGCCGCCATAAAAGTGCTTCTCCTTCGAGAACATGTGCATGGAGCCACCTTTGCCTTTGGAATAACCGCCTTCGCGTCCCGTAAGCTCAGCCATTACGCCCTTGGCGTCCATCCCGCAGGCCAACATGTGGCCGTGGTCACGGTAGGAGGTCAGACGTTTGTCGCCTTCTTTGGCCGTGGCTTCGAGACCGACAACAACCGCTTCTTGACCGATGTAGAGATGGCAGAAACCGCCGATCAGCCCCATGCCGTAGAGTTGCCCGGCCTTTTCTTCGAATCGTCGAATGAGCAACATTGAGCGGTAGTGCTCTGTCAGCTCCTCGGCGGAAACATTTGTTTTCTTAACGCTTTTTCTCGCAGCCATGGTGGCGAACTCCCCCTGTAGGCTAGATAGTTTAGTGTTAAACTATCTAATAAAGGATTTTGGTGCTGGTGGCGAGTATTATTGTTGCGCGCCCCCAAAGTGGGTTTTGTTTGGGCATTGTCTGCAGAGGATGTTAGGAGCAGACGCAGGATATTAAAACAGAGATTATTTTGTTTGTAAGGGAAAGTGAATTGGAAGACTCTGCGTCGCCGCTGGTGCTGATAACAGCTGGAAGACCCATAAAATGGCAAAAGCTGTGCGAAGACAGCTTGCATGAAAACGAATTGGGGTTTCGGGCTGATTTGAGGTTTGTCGAAGAGCCGCGTTTTCTTGGCACTGATGAGGTCGCGCTGAGAGAGGCGTTTCCGTATCCCGAAGCGGTGGTCATTTTTGCGGTTGATGATCTAACGTTGTCTCAAGAAGGCCGCCCTGTTCTCTGCATTGATCCTGAAGGCCAGGCCCCGTCGTTCCGTGCTGACTTTGACGAGATTTGGCAGGTGGACAACAACCTTTCGACCGGAAATTTACTATTCGACGAGATTGTGGACGAATGTGTTGAGCAGGGTTACCTGAAGCCGATCGCTGACTATTAGTGGATCACGATCTCGTCGGCGCGCAAGACACCCAGAACCGAGCGGGCCTGTTCGTCAAGAAGGTCCAGATCGAGAAAATCGTCGGACAGCCGATGGGTGAGGTTTTCCACTTGCGCGATTTCAAGGTCGAGCCGGGCGAGATCGCGGCTCAAGGTCTCTGCCTCGGCTGCGATCTCGACCCTGCGAAACAACCCGAAATCTCCTTGTACCGCTGCAAAGGTGAAATATGCGCTGAGCGCAAATGCGGCGGCAAAGAAGGACAAAGATCCAAAGTTGGGTCTGTGATTGCGGGTCAATTGGGAGTGCCTGTATGGTCTGCTCAAGTTTTTGTAGCGCCGGTTGATCCAGCGTCTGTCCCTGTTATTGCACAGGCGAATCAGCTTGTGAATCCCCTTTGAGTCCAAGGAACTAAGTTTTTTTCGTTAACGGTTTGGTAGGGATTTTCGTGGGGGCCCTGCGGGCCCGGCCTCCGGCGGGGATATTTAGGGCCAGATGAAGCCGGGGCGGAAGAATTCTTGTTGTATTGTCATGTATTATCGCACCCCACCGCAGCTGCGCACCGGTGAAAGGCTGGCGCGGAATTGGAAAGCTTGCAGTTGCATCGTCGGTGGGGCGCAGGTGTTGTGGTTGATGTCAGCGGGTCAAAGCGGCAACACCTGGCAGTGTTTTGCCTTCCATCCATTCCAGGAAAGCGCCGCCAGCGGTTGAAATGTAGCTGAAGTCATCGGCGGCATTGGCCTGATTGAGGGCTGCGACGGTATCTCCGCCACCGGCGACGCTGATCAGAGCGCCGGATTTGGTAAGGGCGGCAGCAGTTTGAGCGGCCGCATTGGTGGCGGCGTCAAAGGGCGGCAGTTCAAACGCGCCCATGGGGCCGTTCCAGATCAGGGTTTTGGAGGCGGCCAGAACCGCAGCCATGGCGGTGACTGTGGCGGGTCCAGCATCGAGGATCATGGCATCCGCCGGACAGGCATCTGCGGCGACAGTTTCGTTGGCAGCCCCGGCTTTGAACGCGCGTGCGACCACTACGTCGCTGGGCAGCAAGATCTGACAACCTGCGGTTTCGGCCTTGGCCATGATTTCAAGCGCGGTGCCGGTCATGTCATGTTCACACAGAGATTTGCCAACATCATGTCCCTGAGCAGCCAGGAAGGTATTGGCCATGCCGCCGCCGATCACCAGATGGTCTACCTTTTCGACCAGATTTCCGAGCAGTTCCAGCTTTGACGACACTTTGGCGCCACCGACCACAGCCATCACCGGGCGTTTGGGTTGGGCCAACGCCCCTTCGAGGGCGGAAAGTTCGGCCTGCATCAACCGACCGGCGCAGGCGGGCAGCAACTGGGCCAGGGCCTCGGTTGAGGCATGGGCACGGTGGGCGGCTGAGAAGGCGTCGTTGCAGTAGATGTCGCCAAGCTGTGCCATTTCGGCGGCCAATGCGGCGTCGTTCTTCTCTTCGCCGGGGTGGAAGCGGGTGTTTTCCAGCAGCAGGATTTGACCGGGTTGCAGTGCGGCGACGGCGGCCTGGGCGGCGGGGCCGCGGCAGTCGGCGCAAAACACCACCGGTGCGCCAAAGGCGACCTCGAGCGGGGCCTGAAGGGGCCGCAGGGACATGTCCGGCACCACCTGACCCTTGGGTCGGCCAAAATGCGCCAATAGGATCGGGCTGCCGCCCTGGGCGAGGATATCAGCAACGGAGGGCACCACCCGGCGGATACGGGTGTCGTCGCTGACCTGCCCGTTTTCCATCGGTACGTTGATATCAACGCGCAGCAAGACCTTTTTGCCGCCCAGCTCCATATCGTCCAGCGTGTTCCAGCCCATGTCCGTCTCCTTGGAAAACTATGTCAATCTGCAGTTTATTTCGGTGCTTTTGGCTGTGAGGTCAATGCTCCCTTGGCAATTGGCGGCGGGCGGATTAATTATCTGCGCAATCAGTTACGTCAGGAGAGCCAAATGGCCGAGATTAAAGATCCAGAGAACACTATCATCATCGAGCTGACAGGCGGCAATGTCGTCATCGAGCTGCTGTCTGATGTTGCCCCGCAACATTGTGAGCGGATGAAAGAGCTGACTCGCAGTGGCGCCTATAACAATGTTTGCTTTCACCGGGTGATCGACGGCTTTATGGCCCAGACTGGTGATGTGGCCAATGGCAACATGGAAGAGGGTTTCAACCTGCGCAGTGCAGGCACAGGTGGTTCCGACCTGCCGGATCTGCCAGCTGAGTTTTCCAAGCTGCCACATGACCGTGGTACCATTGGGGCGGCCCGCTCGGCCAATCCGAACAGCGCCAACTCGCAGTTCTTCATCAACTTTAGTGACAACCATTTCCTGAACGGCCAGTACACTGTGTACGGTCGGGTGATTGAGGGTATGGACCATGTGGATACCATCGTACGCGGTGAACCACCGGTGGAGCCGGATCGGATGATCTCGGTCAAGGTGGCAGCGGATGCTTAAACTCGCAGCTGCCTTTGCCCTGTTGGCCAGCCCGGCGCTGGCGACAGGTCTTGAGATTACCATTGCCGGCGAAGGTGCCAATGGCACGGTTGTGATTGACCTGCTGGAGGACGTCGCCCCGAAGCACGTTGCGCAGATTACTGCGCTGGCGGCTGAGGGCAAATATGACGGGGTGGTGTTTCACCGTGTGATTGACGGCTTTATGGCGCAGACAGGTGACGTTCAGTATGGCCTGGAAGGCGCGGATATGAGCCGGGCCGGAACCGGTGGATCCGATCTGGGCAATATCGACGCCGAGTTCTCGGATGTGCCGTTTGATGCCGGTGTTGTGGGCATGGCCCGCAGCCAGAGCCCCAACAGTGCCAACTCGCAGTTCTTTATCATGTTTGATGCCGGACACTTCCTGAACGGGCAATATACCGTTGTGGGTAAGGTCACCAAAGGCATGGATGTGGTGAATGCCATCAAGCTGGGGACCGGCGGCAATGGTGCTGTTGTCGGTGCGCCGGACGTTATGAAAACGGTAACCGTAACCGAATAAACAGTCGGAACTTCCTTGGGGGAAGCTCTGCCGCTTAAGGTGTGAGCAGCCGATGCGTCGTCGGCTGCTCACGTCATTGTTGGGTGCGTGTTACCGCGCAACAGCGCATTCTGCTCTCGTAAATTGGGGGTGTGTGATGGCAATCAGATCCATTTTAAGCATAACACTGATCTGGTTTGGCAGTTTTGTTTTGGCCGATCCTGCGCTGTGGCAGCGAGAATGGCCGCAGACCGATTTCTCCAAAACCAGCGTAAGCGATTGGTCAGAGATCCTGTCGGGCGGACCGCCCCGGGATGGAATTCCGGCGTTGAATGATCCTGACTTTATCCCGGCTGGTAAAGAGCGCGACATTGGACCGCGTGAGCCGGTCATCACGGTTGAAATTGCCGGTCAGCTGGCGCGGGCCTATCCGCTGCGATATTTGACCTGGCACGAAATTGTGAATGATCGCATTGGCGCTGTGCCGGTGGCGGTGACGTTTTGCCCGTTATGTAACTCGGGCCTGAGTTTTGATCGCCGCACGGCAGCGGGTGTGCTGACATTTGGCGTGTCAGGAAAGCTGCGCAATTCGGATATGGTGATGTTTGACCGTGAGACCGAAAGCTGGTGGCAGCAGGCATTGGGGCAGGGCATTGTCGGAGAGATGACTGGGGTCAGGCTAAAGTCACTGCCCAGTTGGATGGAAAGCTGGCAGGAGTTTGCCGACCGCAACCCCGATGGGCTGGTGATGGCAGAGCCCGCCTATAACCGGTCTTACGGGCGCAATCCCTATCGGGGTTATGACAGTTCACCCCGGCCCTTTCTGTATAATGGCGAGATGCCGCCGCATGGTATCGCGCCACTGGCGCGGGTGGTGCGGGTTGGCACCCGTGCCTGGCCGCTGCAGCGGTTGGCTGACCTGGGCGATGTCCATGAGGCCGGGGTAGTGATCCGCTGGCGGGCCGGGCAGGCCTCGGCTTTGGATACTGGTCAAATTAGCAAGGGACGGGATGTGGGGTCGATCCGGGTGCGGGACGGTCAGGGCCGCGATCTGCCCCATGATGTGATGTTTGCCTTTGCCTATCATGCGTTCTGGCCGGACGGGCAGTGGATGCTGGGAGCACCGTAAAGGTGCCGTTCGCGTCAACGACACGCCATGCTGGGCGATGCGAATTGCCATAAAAAAGCGCCGCCGGAGCAGTCCAGCGGCGCTTTGAATTGTTGGGATCAGATCGTTTGATCCGATTGCGGTTTTACGCTTTGGTTTTGGCAGCCGGTGCAGCGGCCGGTGCGGCTGCAGCAGCGGGTTTGGGGGCTGGGGCCGTGCGACCTGGGTTCAGCGGGTCATCCTGGCGCTGAACGGAACCCTCAAAATGAGCGCCGCTTTCGATGGCGATGGTCTTGTGGATGATGTCACCCTCGACCCGGGCAGTGGCCGTCAGGCGGACCTTCAAGCCGCGAACACGACCAACGATGCGGCCGTTAATCACCACGTCATCAGCAGTCACTTCGCCTTTGATCGTTGCAGATTCGCCAATGGTCAGCAGGTGCGCGCGGATGTCACCTTCGACGGTGCCTTCGACCTGAATGTCGCCGGTTGTCTTCATGTTACCAGTGACATGCAGGTCCGACGACAGGATTGAGGCCGGTGGCTTGGCCTTTGGGGCACTGGCGCGGAAATCGCTTTGTGCCGGTGCGGCAGGGGCCGAAGCCGGAGCGGCCGGTTTGCTTTCGGGGCTATTAGCGCCGGGTTCGTTGATTTTGCTTTTAGAAAACATTGCGTGCAGCCTTGATATAGATCATCGGGTTAACTGGGTTACCATTGACCCTTACCTCGTAGTGGAGGTGGGTCCCGGTGGACCGTCCGGTGTTACCCATATCACTGATGTGATCCCCGCGCGAGACCCTTTGGCCGACCTTGACGCGGAGGTTTGAATTATGGGCGTAACGTGTCTCAATGCCAAAGGCGTGTCTGATAGTCACAAGTTTGCCGTAGCCGGATTGCCAGCCTGCGTGGGTGACAACACCATCAGCTGTGGCAAAAATATCGGTGCCGGTACGGCCGGCGAAATCCGACCCTTTGTGCAACCGGCGGCCGCCGGTTTTGGGGTCGCGGCGATAGCCATACCCCGAGGTCTGGCGCACTGATCCCAAATTGACAGGCGTGGCGAATGGTGCCTGCTGGGCAGCAATACGATACAGGTTCAGCTGATCCATCTGATTGAGCAACAGATGGGCGCGCGCTTCATCCGCGGTGGGTTCTTCACCGCGGGTCGACAGGGAAAAAGGGTCAAGCGGACCGCCCTGACCGCTGTATCCGCGCCGCACCTGTTCAAGGATGCGATCTGTGGGCATTCCGGCCGAGCGGAACATTTTATCGAGCGGCTCAACCGAAATCGCCATAGCCTCTTCGAGTTGGCGAAAGATCTGGTCATTGCGATCATCCATCAGCCGGATTTCCAGCTCGAGTGCGTCGCGGGCTTGAAGTGCGGCCTGGGCGTCAGACAGGATCTGATCCCGTTCCAATGCCGTTTCCGCCAAAACAGTGGCCACAAAGTCTATCTGTGCAGGGGCAGCTGATGCCGGGGACACTGCCGCCGATCCGGTGTCGCTGTGCTCTTGCAGCTCAGTCAGCTCACCCCGGGCGGCTTCGCGGTCCTGCATGGTTTCGCGCAGCGTGGTCTGGATCACTTCGATGCCAGTTTCCAGCTCGTGGCGCCGGGTTTCAGATGCCAGAATTTCGGACTGCATGACCGAGATCTGTGTCAGCGCCGCATTGAAGCGACGTTGTGCTGCCAGGGCCTCGACGGCGCGGGTATCACGTTCCTCTGACAGCGCATTCAGCCGCTCGCGGTAGGTTTCCTGATCGCGTTTAGCCTGTTCGCGAAAGTTGCCCGAGCCGATGCTGTCCATCAGGACAATGGCAGTGGCGACGATGCCCCAGGCAACAATCACACAGGTGCCCGCGACTGCGATCAACTGGGTTTCAGGTCGCAATCGAATAAAGCGCGTATCCGTGTCAGATTTCAGGAAAACGCGTCGTTCGGGGAAGCATCGCTCCAGAAACCCGTGAATTTTTATAGCCAGACGTGTGCGCACGTGCTGATCCTTGTTCCATCCCATATCAAAGGGGCCGTCGCCTGCCTGGTGTCGGCCCCTCAGCAGCAATGAATAGACAGCCGCAAGAGATTGGGCAAGCCTGTTGACCAATTGCGGCGTTGAGCAGGGGGAAACCGCCAACCATGGGCAACAACCCGCCGACAGCGTAAATCGACGTCATAGAGGTGGGTTAGCCCTTTGTCTTCGCTGACAATGGATCGCCCGGACCCTCTGTCAGCGGCCAGTAGAAATCTGGTGGAATTCCAGCGTCAGCGCGTTTTTCTTCGTTAAAGGGTGGCTTTAGTGTCGATTTGAAATAGCGCCGTACCAGGGCGTGGAACATCTCTTTGGGGTCACTGTTTTCTCTGCCGCAGCCGAAATTGAACCACTTTGATCCATAGGCCACATGGCTGACCTCTTCGGTATAAATGATGTTGAGACTGTCAACCGCGGCAGTGTCGCCCGCCTTCTCGAAAAGCTCGATCATCTTTGGTGTGACATCCAGACCGCGCGCCTCAAGAACCATTGGCACGATGGCCAACCGTCCCTGAAAGTCCAGCGCGGTGTCTTCTGCTGCCCGCCACATTCCATCATGCGCGGGTAGGGCCCCATAAAAGCTGCCCATGCTTTCCAGGCAATCGCACATGAGACCAAAATGCTTGGCTTCGTCGTCGGCGGCTTTTACCCAGTCATCATAGAACCCCATCGGCATCTGTATATGGGCAAACCGAGCGATTATGTCCCAGTGCAGATCCACGGCGTTCAACTCGATATGAGCGACGGCATGCAGCAAGGCAATTCTGCCAGCAGGGGAGCCGGGTTTCCGCTTTGGTACATCACGCGGATTAAGCAATTCAGGTTGGTCCGGCCGGGCAGGGTGATCCGGTGGAGTAGAGTTCCCAAGCGCTATGGAACTGCCATTTTCCCGGGCTGTAGCCCATACTCTGGCATAGGCCCGTGATTTGTCGGCCTTGGCGCGGGCATCTGCCGTGGTCAGCACATCCACCGCCATCGCGGTTAGGGTTGTTGGTATGGCCATGTTCATGAGCTTCTTATTATCTTTTGTGTGAATTTAGGGCTGTCAGTCGGATACAACGCCAGTTCCCGGCTGTCTCCATATTTAATAGGGTTACCAGCGAAATTTTGGCGGTGATTGATAGTCTGTTTAATTTTGCTGGTGGCCGTCAATATTACTGACAGGCAACAGTCTTCATCGAGTATTGGACCGGCGATTGGTCTGGGTCGGACATTAAACCCAGCCACAGCCGCGCCGCGCTTTAGCGCGGCGCGGTTGGGACGGATCAAAGCGCTTGTGCGGCGGTGAGAACCTCTTCTACATGGCCATCGACTTTGACCTTTCGCCAAATATGGGCAATGCGCCCCTCGGCATCGATCAAAAAGGTAGACCGTTCGATGCCCCAGTGTGTCTTGCCGTAGAGCGTCTTTTCTTTCCAGGTTCCGTAGTCTTCGCACATGGTGCCGTCGGCATCGGATAACAGGGGCGTGGTCAACTGGTGTTTTGCGATGAAATTGTCATGTTTCCTGAGGCTGTCCTTTGAGATCCCGAATACCTGTACCCCTGCCTCGGCGAAAGCCTGCAACTGACTGGAAAATCCGATGGATTCCTTGGTGCAGCCCGGCGTATTATCCCGGGGATAGAAAAACAGCACAAAGGCTTTGCCTCGCAGCTCCGTTAGGGAAACGTTTCCGCCGTCTCCCGCTTGGGGCAGTGTGAAATCCGGGGCCGGGTCTGAGGTGTTGAGCATTATTAACGTCTCCATGAAACTCTGTGGAGGCTGGCTGCCACAGAACAGTCGCCACAGGCAAAGGAAAAACACAGATTACGCGTGCTGTGAAAATACCTGGCCCAGAAGCAGAGCCCCTAGGCTCGGCGGATGTGAATGTCGGTCCCGGACGGGTCAGGGGGCGTCGGCGTCGACTGATGCTGCGCCTGTCGGGGTGGATGTTAACCCTCCTGTGTGGGGTGCTGGCCGGTGTGATCTATTTTGGACTTGGGCGTCGATTCGATGCACCTGACTGGCTGCGCCAACGGGTTGAATCCCGGATAGAGCGAAACCTGGGCGAGATGGAGATCGAGTTCGGCCAGATATACATGGTGGTTAATAAGGGTTGGCGGCCCAGAGTTGGATTGCGGGATGTCATTTTGCGCAAGCCTGACGGCACGGTGATGGCGCAATTGACGGATGCGCAGGTCTCCTTGGCAATGCGGCCTTTGTTGTCGGGTCTGGTGCAACCAAAACGGATTAGCATCAGCGGCGTGTTTGCCACTTTGCGACGGGACGAAAGCGGTGACGTGGCGTTGAGCCTGTCCAGTGACGAGACACCAGTGCGACAGGCGGCGGGCGTGCCGCAATTGATCGAACAGTTTGACAGCCTGTTGCTACAGCCCTCTTTGACCGCTTTGGTCGAAATTGAAACTGAAGCCCTTACCCTGCGCTATGAGGACGCCAGGCAGGGGCGGGCCTGGACGCTGGATGGTGGCCATATGCGGTTGAGCCGTGAGGGGCAGGACCTGGATATCTCTGGCGGTTTTTCTGTTCTCAGTGGCCGCGATTATGCCAGTACGGTTGAGGCCAATTACCGCTCGGTGATTGGCGATCCTGCGGCTGAGTTTGGTGTTCTGGTCAGTGAGGTCGCCAGCGAGGATATTGCGTTGCAAAGTCCGGCGCTTGGCTGGTTGCAGGTGCTGCGGGCGCCGATATCGGGATCGTTGCGGGGCGGCATCGACAGCGACGGGGTGATATTGCCATTTTCGACCAGCTTGTTGATTGGCGATGGTGTTTTGCAACCGACCGACCAAACTCTGCCAATCCCGTTCCAGGGTGCCAGTCTTTATATGACCTATGTGCCGGAAACTCAGGTCCTTAGCTTTGACGAGTTGACGGTGAACAGTGGTTGGGGGGCCGGAACCATGGTGGGAGAGGCCCGTCTGAGTGGGGTTGAAAATGGCAAGCTGACCGATCTGGTGGGGCAATTAAAGTTCTCGGATCTTCGGCTGAACCCAAAAGACATGTATGATGCGCCACTGGAACTGACCGGTGTGACCGCAGATCTTAAGCTAGAGCTGAACCCGTTTCGGCTGCGTTTGGGGGAAATGCTGGTCCAGGATGGCGATAGCACTATTCTGGTCAGCGGAGGCCTGCGAGCTGGGAATGAGGGTTGGGATTACGATCTGACCGGCACGGTGGACCGTGTGGAGGCCGAGCGGATAAAGCAGTTGTGGCCCGAAGCGGCACCGCCGAAACCGCGAAAATGGATGCGTGAAAATCTATGGCAGGGCACGGCGCGTGACATCAACCTGGCCCTACGGGGGCGGGATGGTAAAAAACCGTTCCTATATCTCGATCTTGGGTTTGAGGATGCGGTGGTACAGTTCCAAAAGAACATGCCGCCGCTGCGCAATGCCGCTGGACAGTTTAGCATCTATGGCAAGCGATTGGTGGTGATGGCAACCGAGGGCACGGTGACGGCCGATCAGGGCGGTGAGATCGATGCTGCGGGCACTTCGTTCATTATCCCGGATATGTCGGTTAAAAACGGCGGGCCGGGGGTCGCTCGGGTGGTGGCTTCGGGACCTGTTACAGCGGTGTTGTCCCTGTTGAACCGGCCACCATTGTCGGTGTTGAAAAACAGCAATCTGCCTGTGGATCTGGCCAAAGGGGTGGTGAGTGTCGTCGGAACCCTATCGTTGCCATTGAAAGAGAAAGTCCCGGTTGAGGAGATATCCTACCACTACCGGGGCCAAATTGACGGAGTCAGCAGCACGATCTTGGTGCCTGGCTACGAATTGTCAGCCCAGCAAATGACGCTGACGGGCGATCATAAAGGCGTTGAAATTCAAGGTGATGGGGCGATTTCCGGAGTGCCGGTTCGCGCTGCCTGGCGGATGGCGCTTGGCAAAGGGGCCCCTAAGACAAGTCGGGTCGAGGGCACGGTCGAGTTGTCACAATCGGCCGTCGATACGTTTCATCTGGGGCTTCCGGAGCGATCTATCAGTGGCCAGGCCTTGGGAACATTCACTGTCGACCTTGCGCCCGACAAGCCGCCGGTGCTGTCCTTGCAGTCAGATTTGGCCGGGGCGGGTCTGCGCATTCCATCGCTGGGCTGGTCAATGAGGGCCAAAACAACCGGAGATCTGACCCTAACGGCGCAGCTCGGCGAAACCGCAAAGGTGGACCAGTTGACGCTGACGGCGCCGGGTCTATCCGCGACAGGAACGATTAGCGTCCGCGA
>ENA-OSET01004568-OSET01004568.1-sediment-metagenome-genome-assembly--contig:-NODE-4568-length-12179-cov-12.930342_pt1 | contig 12179 bp, 7 predicted proteins | sample MGYA00237882_ERZ534229 | MGnify/ENA primary metagenome ERZ534229 (study PRJEB26408, sample SAMN06266212) | sediment metagenome | isolation source: Hudson Canyon methane seep mesocosm | place...
GCAGAGCGACGGTCTCCAAAACCGTAGGTTGGGGGTTCGATTCCCTCCTGGCCTGCCATTCTTGTTTTCACAAAGATACATAATAGACGAACATAATAAAATGGCAGATAATATCAAATTAGTAATCGCAGTAGTCATAATGGCCTCTGCGATTGCTTTGTTTTATACCTATGCAGAGTATTCAAATCTGCTGAGAGTGCCTGGCTTGCTTGTTGCGGCTGGGCTTTCTTTGTTTATTGCATCTAAATCAACTGTAGGTACAACTGCATTGAGTTATATCCGTGATACTCAAGTAGAGATACGTAAGGTCGTTTGGCCTACACGTCAAGAAACGGTAAGAACAACATTGCTGGTTATTGTTATGGTAATGGTGGCTGCAGTTATGTTGTGGGCAGTGGATTCGTTGTTGGCTTGGGCGGTTCGCGCTCTAACAGTATAAAAGGTTGAATAATGAGTAAACATTGGTATGTAATTCAAGCTTTTTCTAATTATGAAGCACAAGTAAAGCGCTCTCTTGAAGAACGCATTGAACGTTTTGGGCTGCAAGAAAAATTCGGTGAGGTTTTAGTACCTACTGAAGAAGTAGTTGAAATGCGAGAAGGTCAAAAACGTCGTAGTGAACGTAAATTCTTCCCTGGCTATGTGTTAGTAAACATGGAAATGGACGATGAAACATGGCATGTCGTTAATGATATACCTCGCGTTCTTCGTTTTATTGGTGGGTCAGGCGATCGCCCAGCACCAATAACTGAAGCAGAGGCGAATCAAATATTACAACGCGTTCAAGAAGGTGTGGATAGTCCACGTCCTAAAGTCTTGTTTGAACCAGGTGAGGTTGTCCGGATAACTGATGGGCCTTTTAATGACTTCACTGGTGTCGTTGAAGAAGTCAATTACGAAAAAAGCACAATGCGTGTTGAAGTGGTTATTTTTGGCCGTTCTACACCAGTTGAGCTTGAATTTGGCCAGGTTGCAAAAGGCTAAATAAAGAATATTATCCAGCTATAGTAGCTGGTTTGTTATTGGGGAGCTGAAAGGCGTTTGAACCCGTTTAGGAGTTAATAATGGCTAAAAAAATAGATGCCTACATCAAGCTGCAAGTTCCAGCTGGTGCAGCAAATCCAAGTCCCCCTGTTGGTCCAGCATTAGGTCAACATGGTGTAAATATCATGGAGTTCTGTAAAGCTTTTAATGCTAAAACACAAAGCATGGAATCAGGTCTACCTGTTCCTGTTGTGATTACAGTATTTAATGATAAAAGCTTCACCTTCATCACTAAAACCCCACCTGCAGCAGTACTACTTTTAAAAGCTGCTGGTCTTAAAGGTGGTAGTGGTCGTCCGAACACTGAAAAAGTAGGCACTGTAAGTCGTGCGCAGTTAGAAGAAATTGCAACGATCAAAATGCCTGATCTTACAGCATCTGATATGGATGCTGCAGTAAGAACAGTTGCTGGTACTGCTCGCAGTATGGGATTGAACACAGAGGGCGTTGCATAATGACTATGGGTAAAAGAGGTCTTGCTATTCGCGAGAAATTAACGGCGGGCTCACTACATCCAGTAGATGAAGCATTAGCATTTATTAAAGAACATGCATCAGCAAAATTTGTTGAGTCAATTGACGTTTCTATTAACTTAGGTGTTGATCCTCGTAAATCTGATCAGGTTGTTCGCAGCTCAACAGTATTGCCAAATGGTACAGGTAAGACTGTTCGTGTTGCCGTATTTGCACAAGGTGCAAATGCAGAAGCTGCCAAGGCTGCTGGTGCTGACATTGTTGGATTTGAAGATCTTGCTGCATCAATTAAGTCAGGCAATATGGACTTCGATGTTGTTATCGCTTCTCCGGATGCGATGCGTGTTGTTGGCACATTAGGTCAGGTTTTAGGCCCTCGCGGTTTAATGCCTAATCCTAAAGTGGGTACTGTGACTCCAAATGTTGCTGAAGCTGTTAAAAATGCAAAAGCAGGTCAAGTACGTTACCGCACAGATAAAGCAGGAATTCTTCATTGTACAATCGGCAATGCTAGTTTTGAAGTTGCGGCTTTGCGCCAAAATTTAGAAGCATTATTGGATGATGTAAACAAATTGAAGCCAAGTTCTGCTAAAGGCATTTACTTCAAACGTATTAGTGTATCTAGCACCATGGGTGCTGGTCTTACTTTAGATAAATCTTTCTTAGCATAATTAAGTCGATTTACTAAAAAATTGGACCGCTCGATGCAGCTTGTCTGTATCGAGTCGTCTAAGACCGTAGGTATGTGAATTTAATCAATTGCATTCGTGCTTTTGGCCTACGCAGACGGGTTCAGCTACAGAATTTCTGACGTTGAATACCGTATAGGTGGAAGAGAACTATCTCTTCTTTTTAGCAACAATCACTATATAAATTTAGTGATTCCTAAGGAGGATAACTTAGGTGGCAATGAATCTTGAAGGTAAGAAAGCCGTAGTTGCTGAGGTCGCTGAAATAGCTTCTAGTGCATATTCTGCTGTCGCAGCAGAATATCATGGGTTGTCTGTTACAGACATGACTGCGCTACGTGTAGCAGCACGAAATGAAAATGTTTATTTACGTGTTGTAAGAAATACACTAGCTAAACGTGCTGTTGAAGGAACTGATTTCGCTTGCATGCAAGATGGAATGACTGGACCTTTAGTATTTGGTTTTTCGCAAGAAGATCCAGGTGCAGTAGCACGTGTTATGGGAAGTTTTTCTAAAGAAAACAAAAATCTTGAAATCAAAATGGTTTCTCTAGGTGGCAAGTTATTACCTGCTACTGATATCGAGAAGCTTGCTAAAATGCCTACTAAGGATCAAGCTATTGCTATCCTTATGGGTACTATGAAAGCACCGATTGAGAAATTTGTTCGTACTTTAGTGGCTCCGACTAGCAAAATGGTTCGTACTGTCGCGGCTATCCGCGATGCTAAAGAAGCGGCTTAATCTCATACGAGAATTAAGACGTGTTAATAATTCTGTAAGCTTGAAAATAGGAAAATAAAATGGCTGTATCTAAAGACGATATCTTAGAAGCAATTTCTAATATGACTGTAGTTGAAGTTGTAGATTTAATTGAAGCAATGGAAGAAAAATTTGGTGTAACTGCTGCTGCTCCTGTAGCTGCAGCAGCTGCTGGCGATGCTGGTGCTGGTGCTGCTGCTGCAGAACAAACTGAGTTTGATGTTGTTATGTCAAGCTTCGGCGAGAACAAAGTTTCTGTAATCAAAGCAGTTCGTGCTATCACTGGTCTTGGCTTGAAAGAAGCTAAAGCAATGGTAGAAAGCGTTCCTGTTTCTGTTAAAGAAGCTGCTGAAAAAGCTGAAGCTGAAGATGTACTTAAGCAGCTTACTGAAGCTGGTGCGACTGCTGAACTTAAGTAAGCATTCGAATGATCGTAACAGTTTAATCGTTGCGATATAGAATTTGGCTGGTGGTTTTAACCACCGGCCTTTTTCCGTTACTGGTCAGTTATGTTTATTTCTGACCACCCAAACAATATTACAATTTCTTTAGTTGATAACCATATTAATTAAAGATGTTCTCTGAGGTGTAATAAATGGCTTATACGTTTACCGAGAAAAAACGGATTCGTAAAGATTTTGGCAAACGCCCAAGTGTCTTGAATGTTCCTAACTTGCTCGCTACACAAGTGGATTCTTACCAAGAATTCCTACAGCAAGGTGTTGCTGCTGACGATCGTATTGCAAAAGGTTTGCATGCTGCGTTTAGTTCTGTACTTCCAATTAAAAGCCATACTGGCAAAGCGGAATTACAATATGTTAGCTACCGTCTAGGTACACCATCATTTGAGGTTAAAGAATGTCAGTTACGTGGCGTCACGTATGCGGCACCTCTTAGAGTTAAAATGCGTCTTGTTATCTATGATAAAGATGCACCTGCAAAGTCAAAAGTAGTAAAAGACATTAAAGAGCAGGAAGTTTATATGGGAGAGATCCCATTGATGACTGAGAAAGGTAACTTTGTTATCAACGGTACTGAACGCGTTATCGTATCTCAGCTACATCGTTCACCTGGTGTGTTCTTCGACAGTGATAAAGGGAAGTCACATTCATCAGGTAAAATATTATTCAATGCACGTGTAATTCCTTACCGTGGTTCATGGTTAGACTTTGAGTTTGATCATAAAGATGGTGTGTTTGTACGTATTGATCGTCGTCGTAAATTACCTGCTACTGTACTTTTACACGCACTTGAATACTCAAATGAAGAAATTTTAGATATCTTCTTCGAACACGATACTGTCACTAAGAAAGGTGATAATTACGAGTTGACACTTGTTCCACAACGTTTACGTGGTCAAACTGTGCCGACTGATATCGTTTCACCAGAAGGTAAGGTTATTGTTGAAGCAGGCAATCAAATAACAGGGCGTCATGTTCGTCAGATGGAAAAATCGGGCATGACTAGTCTGACTGTTCCTCCTGTTTACCTAATTGGTCGTGTTTTATCAAAAGACTTGATTGATACGGATAGTGGTGAGCTTCTATTATCTGCGAATGACGAAATCACAGAAGAAGTTTTAGAAACATTAGAACGATTTGATGTCACAACTGTTGAAGTTATCTATGCAAATGATTTAGATAAAGGTCCATACATTTCAGACACGTTACGTTTAGATGAAACTATGAGCTCGTTAGAAGCTAAAGTTGAAATCTACCGTATGATGCGTCCTGGTGAGCCACCTACAGAAGACTCAGCAAAAAATCTATTCACAAACCTATTCTTTGCTACGGAACGTTACGATCTGTCTACAGTAGGTCGCATGAAGTTCAACCGCCGATTAGGTAAAGAAGAAGTTGAAGGTGAAGGTGTCTTATCTACACAAGATATCGTTGATGTATTGTTAGAACTCATCTCAATCCGTAATGGTAATGGCGTGGTTGATGATATTGACCATCTTGGTAACCGACGTGTACGTAGTGTTGGTGAAATGGCAGAAAATCAATTCCGTGTTGGTTTAGTCCGCGTTGAGCGTGCAGTACGTGAACGTTTGAGCATTGCTGAATCAGAAGGGTTGATGCCACAACAATTGATTAATGCAAAACCTGTTGCTGCAGCCATTAAAGAATTTTTTGGTTCGAGCCAGTTATCTCAATTTATGGATCAAAATAATCCACTATCTGAAGTAACTCATAAACGTCGTATTTCTGCTTTAGGCCCCGGTGGTCTAACACGTGAACGTGCTGGTTTTGAAGTACGTGACGTACATCCAACACATTACGGTCGTGTATGTCCTATCGAAACGCCTGAGGGACCAAACATTGGTCTAATCAACTCAATGGCTATTTATGCACGCACTAATGAGTATGGCTTTATTGAAACGCCATACCGTAAAGTTGTCGATGGTAAAGCAACATCTGATATTCAATACTTATCAGCGATTGATGAAGGTGATTTTAAAATTGCCCAAGCAACAATCAACTTGGATGATAAGAATGTAATCCAAGATACTATGGTGCCATGTCGCTATAAAAATGAATTTTCGTTAATGCCTGCAGATCAAGTGGATTACATGGATGTGTCACCACGTCAGGTTGTATCTGTTGCTGCATCATTAATTCCATTCCTTGAGCATGATGATGCTAACCGTGCCTTAATGGGTTCGAACATGCAACGTCAAGCAGTCCCAACATTGCGTGCCGAGAAGCCGATCGTTGGTACAGGTATGGAACGTGCGGTAGCTCGTGATTCTGGGGTTATGGTTGTTGCTAAACGTGGTGGTATTGTTGATTCTGTTGATGCTGGCCGTGTGGTTATTCGAGTTAATGATGCTGAAGCAGCTGATGCTGATTCCGGTGTAGATATTTACACATTAATTAAATATGCTCGCTCAAATCAAAGCACATGTATTAATCAACGTCCGTTAGTTAAACCTGGTGATGTTATTGCTAAAGGTGATGTACTTGCTGATGGTCCATCTACAGATAAAGGTGAACTGGCATTAGGTCAAAACATCTTAATTGCATTCATGCCTTGGAATGGTTACAACTTTGAGGATTCAATTCTTGTATCAGAACGTGTTGTACAAGAAGATCGTTTTACAACAATTCATATCCAAGAACTGAACTGTTTAGCACGTGATACGAAACTTGGTACAGAGGAAATAACCAGTGATATTCCTAATGTAAGTGAAGGCGCTTTATCTAAACTAGATGAATCCGGTATCGTTTATGTAGGTGCTGAAGTTAAACCTGGTGATATTCTTGTTGGTAAAGTTACGCCTAAAGGCGAAACACAACTAACGCCAGAAGAAAAACTACTTCGTGCAATTTTCGGTGAAAAAGCGGCTGATGTTAAAGATTCATCATTACGTGTTCCAACGAGTACCTTTGGGACCGTTATCGATGTTCAAGTTTTCACTCGTGAAGGCGTAGACAAAGATGAGCGTGCAATTGCAATCGAAAAAGCAGAATTAGACAAAGTACGTGCTGATCTTAAAGATCAACATCGTATTATTGTAGATGATGTCTTTTCTCGACTAGAACGTGCGTTGACAGGTAAGGTTGCTAAAAAGGCACCTGGCTTAGACAAAGATGCAAAAATCACTAAGAGCTATTTGAATAAACTTGAACATGGAAAATGGTTCGAGATTCAAATGGAATCTGAAACATTGAATGCACAGCTTGAACAAGCTTCAGTCCAAATCAAACAATATCGTCAAGATATGGATGATCAGTTCGAGATCAAGAAAGAAAAATTGATTTCAGGACATGATTTACAGGCTGGTGTTCAACGCATGGTTAAAGTATTCCTTGCCGTTAAACGTCGTATTCAACCTGGTGATAAAATGGCGGGTCGTCATGGTAATAAGGGTGTTATTTCAAACATTGTACCTGTTGAAGATATGCCGTATACAGCAGATGGCCGTCCAGTAGATATTGTATTGAATCCATTGGGTGTACCGTCTCGAATGAATATCGGTCAGGTTCTTGAGATTCATTTAGGTTGGGCTGCTAAAGGTCTTGGTTTCAAAATTGCTGACATGTTAGATGAGCAGCGCGAAATCGGTGAAATTCGTGAGTTCCTAGCGAAGGTGTATAACACCAGTGGAAAACAAGAAGATTTAGACTCATTATCTGATGAAGAAATCATTGAATTAGCTGGAAACTTACGTGGTGGTGTGCCAATGGCAACCCCTGTATTTGATGGCGCGAAAGAAACTGAAATTAAAGATATGTTGGAGTTAGCTGGTTTACCACGTAGTGGTCAAGCGACACTAATTGATGGCCGTACAGGGGATGAGTTTGAAAGACCTGTAACAGTTGGTTATATGCATATGTTGAAATTGAATCACTTGGTTGATGACAAAATGCATGCGCGTTCTACAGGACCTTACAGTCTTGTGACGCAACAACCATTAGGTGGTAAAGCACAATTTGGTGGACAGCGATTTGGTGAGATGGAGGTATGGGCACTACAAGCTTATGGTGCTGCATATACACTTCAAGAAATGTTAACTGTGAAATCAGATGATGTTCAGGGTCGTACTCGTATCTATAAAAATATTGTAGATGGTGATTATCGAATGGATGCAGGCATGCCTGAGTCCTTCAAAGTATTAACTCATGAGATTCGTTCTCTTGGTATTGATATTGATCTGGTCGAAGACTAGTTCAAAAGATAAATCAAAATCGTTAATACCTGATAATCAAACTATTGCCCGTCACAGGGCAGCGGAGAAAGAAACATGAAAGACTTACTTAATCTGTTAAAGCAACAAGCACCATCAGATGAGTTTGATGCCATTCGCATCGGCCTTGCATCACCAAAAATGGTGAGATCTTGGTCGTTTGGTGAAGTTAAAAAGCCAGAAACAATCAATTACCGTACATTTAAACCTGAACGTGAAGGTTTATTTTGTTGTAAGATTTTTGGACCAGTTAAAGACTACGAATGCCTATGTGGTAAATATAAACGCCTAAAACATCGCGGTGTTATCTGTGAAAAATGTGGCGTTGAAGTAACTGTAGCTAAAGTACGTCGTGAACGTATGGCGCACATTGAGCTTGCTAGCCCTGTAGCTCATATTTGGTTCTTAAAATCATTACCATCACGTATTGCATCGTTCTTAGATATGACACTACGTGATATTGAACGTGTTTTGTACTTTGAAGCATTTATGGTTGTTGACCCAGGTATGACGACGTTAGAAGTCGGTCAGTTAATGTCTGATGAAACGTATTTGAATGCAGTTGAAGAGCATGGCGATGAGTTTGATGCACGTATGGGCGCTGAAGCAGTTCAACACCTATTACGTAATATCGATTTAGAAAAAGAAATCGAAACTATTCGTGAAGATATTGATGCAACTAAATCTGAAACAAAGACTAAGAAGCTCACTAAACGCTTAAAATTAATGGAAGCATTCCTACATTCTGGTAATAAACCGGAATGGATGGTAATGGAAGTCTTACCTATTCTTCCACCTGATTTGCGTCCTTTAGTACCGTTAGATGGTGGCCGTTTTGCAACATCTGATCTAAATGATTTATACCGTCGTGTAATTAACCGTAATAATCGTCTAAAACGTTTATTAGATTTAAATGCACCAGATATTATCGTACGTAATGAAAAACGTATGTTGCAAGAATCTGTTGATGCCTTATTAGATAATGGTCGTCGTGGTCGCGCTATTACGGGTACAAACCGTATGCCATTAAAATCTTTGGCTGACATGATCAAAGGTAAGCAAGGTCGTTTCCGTCAAAACTTACTAGGTAAACGTGTAGATTACTCTGGTCGTTCTGTAATCGTTGTTGGACCCTACTTAAAATTACACCAATGTGGTCTTCCGAAGAAAATGGCTTTGGAACTTTTCAAACCATTTATCTACGGAAAATTAGAGCGCAAAGGTTTAGCTACGACAATTAAAGCAGCTAAGAAAATGGTTGAGAGAGAAGGTCCTGAAGTTTGGGATATTCTTGAAGATGTGATTCGTGAACATCCAATCATGTTAAACCGTGCACCAACATTGCATAGATTAGGTATCCAAGCATTTGAACCATTACTAATTGAAGGTAAAGCGATTCAGCTTCATCCCTTAGTTTGTGGCGCGTTTAACGCCGATTTCGATGGTGATCAAATGGCAGTACACGTACCATTATCTTTAGAGGCGCAGTTAGAAGCACGCTCTTTGATGATGGCAACGAATAATATCTTGTCCCCAGCTAATGGTGAACCTGTAATCATTCCTTCACAGGATGTTGTACTTGGTTTGTACTATATGTCGCGTGAATTAGTGAATGAAAAAGGTGAAGGGTTAAAGTTTGCAGATTTAGCTGAATTAACACGTGCACATGCCAATAAAGAAGTTTCGCTTCACGCTAAAATTACAGTTCGTTTGGAAGAAACGGACGTTACTTTACCTGAACCTGAACAGACAAAAACAATTCGTGTTGAGACAACCGTTGGTAGAGCGCTTTTATTTGATATTGTTCCCGCTGGTTTACCATTTTCAGTCGTTGATCGCTCAATGACTAAGAAGGCAATTGCAGACTTACTAAATATAAGCTACCGTCGTCTAGGCCTAAAAGATACAGTGATATTTGCTGATCAATTGATGTATTTAGGTTTCACTCAAGCAACAAAGTCTGGTGCATCAGTAGGTATTGATGACATGGCTATTCCTGAGGATAAAGCAGAGATCCTGGCTGCTGCTGAAGCTGAAGTTGAAGAGATTGCAACACAATATGCTTCAGGTCTTGTAACCGATGGTGAGCGTTACAATAAAATCATCGATATTTGGTCTCGCACCAATGACCAAATTGCAAAAGCAATGATGGATGGTTTGGGTGCCGAGAACGTTATTGATAGTCAAGGCAATGAAGTCTCGCAGCAATCTATGAACTCTATCTACATGATGGCAGATTCTGGAGCGCGTGGTTCTGCGGCTCAGATTCGTCAGCTAGCCGGTATGCGTGGTTTGATGGCAAAACCAGATGGCTCTATCATCGAAACGCCAATCACTGCGAACTTCCGTGAAGGGTTAGATGTACTTCAATACTTTATTTCTACTCATGGTGCTCGTAAAGGTTTGGCCGATACCGCATTGAAAACAGCAAACTCAGGTTATTTAACTCGTCGTTTAGTAGATGTATCTCAAGATCTTGTTGTAGTAGAAGAAGATTGTGGTACAGAAGATGGTGTAAACATGTCACCAATCATTGAAGGTGGTGATGTTGTTGAACCATTAGGTGAGCGTGTTTTAGGCCGTGTTACTTCTGTAGATGTAATGAATTCAGATGACTCTGAAGTAGTTATTGCTGCAGGAACATTGATGGACGAAGCCTCTGTAATTCAATTAGAGCAAGCAGGTATTGATGAAATTCTTGTACGTTCAGCAATTACTTGTCAATCTCGTCATGGTGTTTGTGCTAAATGTTACGGTCGCGATTTAGGTCGTGGTCATATCATCAACCAAGGTGAAGCAGTCGGTGTTATCGCTGCGCAGTCAATCGGTGAGCCAGGTACACAGTTAACAATGCGTACCTTCCATATCGGTGGTGCAGCATCTCGTACAGCGGCAGATAATTCGGTTGCATTGAAATTTAAAGGTAATATTCGTTTCCATAATATCAAGTCTGTTCAGCATTCTAGTGGTAAATTTATCGCTGTTTCACGTTCAGGTGAATTACACTTGATTGATGACAACGGTCGTGAGCGTGAACGTTATAAAATCCCTTATGGTTCAGAAATTACAGTTGCAGATAATGATGCTGTAGAGTCTGGTCAAGTAGTCGCAACATGGGACCCGCATACGCATCCAGTTGTAACTGAGGTTGCCGGTCTTGTTGAATTAAAAGACTTGGTTGAAGGTGTAACTGTAGATAAGCAAGTGGATGAGGTGACTGGTCTAACAAGCTTAATCGTACGTGAACCTAAACAGCGTGCTGCTTCTGCAAAAGATATGAGACCAATGGTTAAATTGGTTGATGGTGATGGTAACGATGTGTTTATCATTGGTACTGATATTCCTGCACAATACTTCTTACCAGGTGGTGCGATTGTAACGGTAACTGATAGTGCTAATGTTGGTATCGGTGATGTACTGGCTCGTATCCCACAAGAAAGTAGTAAAACACGTGATATTACGGGTGGTTTACCACGAGTAGCAGACTTATTTGAAGCTCGTAAGCCTAAAGATCCTGCTTTGATGGCTGAAATATCAGGAACAATTGGTTTTGGTAAAGAAACTAAAGGTAAGCAACGTTTAGTTATTACACCTAAAGAAGGTGAGCCACATGAAGAGTTAATTCCAAAGTGGCGTCATGTTTCAGTGTTTGAAGGTGAGCACATTGAAAAAGGTGAAATGGTTGTTGATGGTCCTGAAGATCCGCATGATATATTGCGCCTAAAAGGTGTCTTTGCATTAGCCAATTACATGGTGGCAGAAGTTCAAGAAGTCTATCGTTTACAAGGTGTAAAAATTAACGATAAACACATTGAAGTTATCGTACGTCAAATGTTGCGTAAAGTTGACATTACGTCAGCAGGTGATACTTCGTTCCTCAAAGGGGAGCAGGTTGAGCATGATACGATTCTTGAAGCGAATGACAAAATGCGTGCAGAAGGCAAGCTTGAGGCAGAATATACCCATATTCTCTTAGGTATTACAAAAGCATCATTAGCAACAGATTCATTTATTTCTGCGGCATCATTCCAAGAAACAACTCGTGTCTTAACTGATGCAGCGGTAACAGGTAAGCGTGACCCATTACGTGGTTTGAAAGAAAATGTAATCGTAGGGCGATTAATACCAGCAGGAACAGGCTTGGCTTATCATAAAGAACGTTACCGTAAGCGTCACGGCAATGCAGTTGTTGTGAAAGAGTCTAAAAGTGCAAAAGTAAAAGCAACAGTAAAAGCTGAAGTTGAAAACGAGGAAACTGAAAGCACATCAGAAGCTTAAACATTTACCTTGCCTAGACCAAGACTGCTTGGTTTAGGCAAGAATATGTATATAAGATAAAGATGCTTGATCAATGATTGATTAAGTAGTATGATCCCTCTTCTTTGTCAGACCCATTCTTGAATGGATGTTTGATTTTTCTTGGTAAGGTGAGAATTAGTCACTTATCAAATTTGAATATATGTAAGGCTGTAAATCAATGGCAACAATTAATCAATTGGTTCGTAAACCTAGATTGAAGCAAA
>ENA-OSET01004571-OSET01004571.1-sediment-metagenome-genome-assembly--contig:-NODE-4571-length-12173-cov-2.830936_pt1 | contig 12173 bp, 13 predicted proteins | sample MGYA00237882_ERZ534229 | MGnify/ENA primary metagenome ERZ534229 (study PRJEB26408, sample SAMN06266212) | sediment metagenome | isolation source: Hudson Canyon methane seep mesocosm | place...
CATAAGTGCTTTGTGCTATTCCTCGATGAATGCTTTGGACGACGAGAGCAACCATCCCTGCAAAAGTCGCTATTTATATCGACAGCTACTTGTCTTTCTCGTGTTTGACAGACTCGGCTTTACCTTCGATGATATCTTTATCATCTTTTTTCTCCAGGTTTTTACTGTCCTCGTCATTCATTGCTTTTTTAAAGCCTTTGACTGCTCCGCCAAGGTCTCCGCCCATGTTGCGAAGCTTTTTGGTGCCAAAAATCAAGGCCACAATAACTAATATGATAATGAGTTGGGTTGGACTGATTCCCATGATGGACTCCTACTTGGTTCGTGAGGCTTTTTCTTCAAGGCCTGAAAGATTGAATCGACGACTTAATTCATTAAGAATATCGTCAGGTGTTAGGTCTAGGTGAGAAAGCATAACCATACTATGAAACCACAAATCGGCCGTTTCATAAACAAGAGCTTGCTTTTCATTGTCGTTATTCTTACTGCCAATCATACCGGCATTCTCAGCGTCCTTGGCTGCGAGGATGGTTTCGGTGCACTCTTCCCCGACTTTTTCTAAAATTTTGTTTAAGCCTTTATGGTGAAGGCTAGCAACATAAGAGCTTTCAGGGTCCGAATTTTTGCGGTTAGCGAGAACCTCTGCAAGCTCTCTCAATACGGTTGACATAATGATTGTCCGAAAAGGTGTTAGGCGTAGTGGGTGTTTAATTGTAGTGGGGGGCCTAACTAAAGCGAATTTAGTTCACTTTTTAACTAAGAAGTAAGCGCCACCAACTAATACTAGCATGCTTTGCCATGAGATATTTTGAGCCCATTCGCTTGCCTCGGGTAAACTAAGGTATATCCCCGATGCAAGCAGGGCCAATCCCAAGAGCTGCGCCTTGTTACCTTTATTTTGCTGTGTGAGTTGTTCACGTAGCAAGCGGTATTCATTCTTTCGTTCACCGCTACGGCTTTCAAGGTGTTTTATTTGCGTCATGGCATCAAATATGAGTTTTGGGACTTCAGGTGATTGTTCAAGCCACTCGGGAAGGTGTTGTTTGACGTTCTTTAGAATGCCTGGAGGGGCCATACGCTTTTTCATCCAGTTTTCCAAATAGGGTTGCGCGGTGCTCCAAAGGTCAAGATCTGGATACAATTGTCGGCCTAAACCTTCTATGTTCAGTAGGGTTTTCTGTAGTAGTACCAACTGTGGTTGCACTTCCATGTTAAAGCGTTGTGCGGTCTGAAATAGGCGCAGTAAAAACTGCCCAAAGGAAATGTCCTTCAATGGTCGTTCAAATATCGGCTCGCAGACAGTTCTAATCGCTGATTCAAATTCATCCACCCGAGTGTCTTCAGGCACCCAGCCTGATGATATATGTAGCTCGGCGACTTGACGATAATCGCGCTTGAAAAAAGCGAGCAGGTTTCGCGCGAGATAGTTTTGATCTTCAGGCGTTAAGGTCCCTACGATGCCAAAGTCGATGGCGATATATTGCGGGTTTTGGGGATTTGAGCGAGAAACAAAAATGTTGCCAGGGTGCATGTCTGCATGGAAAAAACTATCTCTAAACACTTGGGTGAAGAAGATTTCCACGCCTCTTTCTGCAAGTAACTTCAAGTTGATGTTAGCGGCCTTGAGTGCCTCGATATCAGCAACAGGGATTCCGCTAATTCGCTCCATGACCAAGATATTCTTATGCGTGTAATCCCAGTGAATTTCGGGGATATAAATTAATTCGGAGGTTGAAAAATTTCGCCTGAGTTGTGATGCATTTGCAGCTTCCCGTTGCAGATCCAGTTCATCATAGATAGTACGCTCATAGTCTTTGACGATTTGTAGCGGGTGTAAGCGCTTACCATCTTCCCAGTACCTTTCAAGCAAGCTCGCGATAATACTCAGCAAGGCAATATCTTGGCTAATTGTTTTCTCAATACCTGGGCGGATAACCTTGACGATGACGTCTTTACCAGAATTCAAGGTAGCGCTATGAACTTGCGCAATGGAGGCGGAAGCTAAAGGTTTAACTTCAAGTTTGGCGAAGGAAACCGCTACGCTTTGATTGAGCGATTTCTCAATAATCTGAATTGCTTCATTGCCTGAAAACGGCGGTACATTATCTTGTAGATTTCTGAGTTCATCAGCTACGTCGTCTGGTAACAGGTCTCTCCGTGTAGACAGAATTTGCCCAAATTTAACAAAAATTGGACCTAGAATTTCTAATGAGAGGCGAAGGCGCTCACCACGGGATAGTTTTGGTTTTGGAAATAAGCGCCACGGCGCAAAGAAGAACAAAATTCTTGCGCTTAATGGCAGTGGTGCCAGCGGTATGAATTCATCCAATCGATAGCGGCTGATGACCCAGAGAATCACGAAAAGGCGTCTGAGCTTAGTAATTAACAATAATTTGGACACGATTAGTTTCTTTTGGAGTGTGTGGTGGTCATGGTTTTGATGCGGGCTTTGACTCGGGCTTCTAAGCGGTCGGTCGCAAGTCTTAATTGATCTATAGCGTCAAACTGTTTTGCGGCCATTGCTTTGCTCGGAAGCAGCCGAAGCTCGTATTTAATGAACTCTTCAGCGTCACGAATAAACGATAGGCTGAGTGACTTACTCCAAGTGAAACCTGTTTTTAGGGATGAACTTAACAGGTGTGCTGGCATGTCGCCGATGGCCTCTGCGAGTAATGCTTCCCAGTCAATTTTTAAGGTTCGCATAAAGGTTTGGATTTGTTGTGCTCGCACCGCGTCGCCACTTAAGCTGACAGCTCTCGTTTTGAATAAGATGTTTTTGTCTTTATATAAGGCTAGTTTAATCAGTGCGCTTGCACTGCCGGAAAGCGTTACGCTTGGTGGCGTTTCGGGGGGCAGTAATTTGATTTTGTTCTCTTCTGTGCCAAAGAAAAATGAGTACTTCAGCGAGGTAATGTTTATTTCAAACACGCAGCCTTGCAAGGGTTTGAGTCTTTTTCTGGCGCCAGGATCCATCGATAGTGCGAGATTGATGGAGGATTCAAGCGTTGGGGCAAGTTTCTGAGCCAGAGGGGTGTCTAAAAGTCCCATTTAAGGCTTCACGCCAGAGTGAAGTGCAACGACGCCTCCGGTCATGTTCTGAAAGCGGCAATTGGCTAAGCCAGCATTCTCCATCATGCCTTTCAGTGTTTCTTGGTCTGGATGCATGCGTATTGATTCCGCCAAGTATTTATAGCTTTCGCTGTCATTGGTAATGAGTTTACCCATTAGCGGTAAGGCGGTGAATGAATATTTGTCGTATAAATCGCTAACTAAAGCGTTACTCGGTTTAGAAAATTCCAGAATGAGCAGGCGCCCGCCGGGTTTAAGTACACGGGCCATTGAGGCTAGCGCTTTGTCTTTATCGGTGACGTTCCGTAAGCCGAAAGCAATTGAAATGCAATTGAAATAGTTATCGGGGAACGGTAAGCATTCCGCATTTGCTTGAACGAACTCGATATTGTTGCCATAGCCTTTATCGATAAGTCTATCGCGACCTACGTTGAGCATTGATGCGTTAATGTCAGCGAGAATTACTTGGCCCTGGTCGCCGACACGCTTAGAAAACTGCATGGTTAAATCACCGGTACCGCCAGCGATGTCGAGTACTTTATGGCCTGGTCTTACACCACTGGATTCAATGGTTAAGCGCTTCCATATGCGATGAACACCCATCGACATTAGGTCGTTCATGATGTCATATTTGTTTGCGACAGAGTGGAAAACTTCGGCTACTTTGCCAGCCTTTTCCTCAGCCTTAACATTTTGATACCCGAAGTGGGTGTGGCTATCATTGTTTGCTTGTTTAGTCTCTGTGGATTGCAGCTGTTCTGGCATGGACCAATCTCTGTCGCTTAATTTGAAGCGTATTCTAACCTTCAATAAAAAGGAAAACTATGCCGAGATGAACGAAAAACTTTTTGCCTTGTTTTGGTTCATGAGCTGTTTTCAGGTTAAAGTGTTGGGAACATATAGTGGGAGTTAAATTGAACGATGTCAGTTATCCATATTAATCGGAGTCACACGCAAGATTTGGCGTTTGTACGATCCCATGCAAATGAAATTGTAGAACACTTGTCTGAACGTTTTAATATTAATTACCAGTGGAATGGCGATACGGTGACGTTCAAAGGCGCCGGCGCTAAAGGGTTTATGGCGATTAGTAGCAGCGCGATAGAGGTCAAGATGGAGGTAAGTTTCCTATTGCGGGCCTTCAAATCACGAATTGAAAAAGAGATCACTCAAAACTTGGATGAGTTTTGTTCGTAGTTTTTCCGTCGTTATTTTTCATAGTTAGGCATTGAACGCCGTTTACGCACGTTTATAAAAAGAGAGAATCCTATTGCCCCAATCTAATGTTATTACCTTTCCTGCTTTAGCAAAAAAATTCCCCGAATTTGTACATGGTTTACCAAAACGTTTAAAGGGCTTACGCATCGTCAGTCAACAAACGCCAGATACTCACGGTGGTTTAGGAATGTGTTTGGAGCAGGCCGCGAAAGGGCACCCAAATACGATTGCCGTGATTTATGAGAATCAAGAGTATAGCTATCGAGAGTTTAATCAATGGGTCAACCGCATCTGTGACTACCTAAGGCGCTCTGGTTCGAAGAAGGGAGACGTTATTGCGGTATTTGTAGAGAATCGTCCTGAGTTGTTGGCGAGTATTGCTGCTATTGCCAAACTTGGCGGGGTGAGTGCGCTGGTGAATACCTCGCAGCGCGGCGCGGTGTTAAGGCATAGTCTTGGTTTGGTGTCGCCTCAACGCGTGGTTGTCGGCGAAGAGCTGATGGCTGCGGCACTGGAAGTGTCGGATGTCCTACCTTCTGCCAAGGATTCCTGTCTTTATATTGCGGAAGCCCAGTCGGGCGAAAAGTGCCCGGATGCATGGATTGATCTTGTCGCAGAGTCCAAACAGGGAAATAGTGACAATCCGGCGTCGACAGCTAAGAGCTTGGCGTCTGAGCCTTTTTGCTACTTTTATACCTCGGGTACGACGGGCCTACCCAAAGCGGCAATCTTGACGCATGGTCGCTACATGAAAGCCTATGCGGGTGTCGGCTTGGCAAGCATTCAATTAAAGCCAAGCGACCGAGCCTTTGTTACCTTGCCGTTTTATCATGGTACGGCATTAGTTGTTGGTTGGGGGAGTGTGCTGGCAGGTCATGCTGGTCTGGTTATGGGGCGACAATTTTCTGCCAGTAGTTTTTGGGATGAGGTGATTCGCTCGAATGTGACGGCAATATGCTATGTCGGTGAATTGTGCCGTTATTTACTCGCGCAACCAGAAAGCACTAAAGATAGGGCACACAATGTTCGTTTGATGTTTGGAAATGGCTTACGACCTAGTATTTGGCATGCATTTAAACAACGCTTCGATATACCAAGGGTTATGGAGTTCTACGGCTCTAGCGAGGGAAATGTCGGCTTTCTCAATTTATTTAATTTTGACTGCACAGTCGGATTTACCACTGTTCCTTATGCCATAGTCGAGTACGATCTAGAGGAAGATTGCCCTATTCGTTATAAAAATGGTTTCCTGAAAAAAGTACGTAAAGGGCAGGCGGGCTTGTTACTGGGTGAAATTACCGATGCTTCGCCATTTGACGGTTACACTGACCCGGAAAAAACAGAAAAAACGATTTTGCGCAATGTCTTCAAGGCCGGTGATGCTTGGTTTAATACCGGTGATTTGATGCGTGACCAAGGCTATCGCCATGCGCAGTTTGTTGATCGACTGGGTGATACGTTTCGGTGGAAAGGTGAAAATGTCTCGACCACTGAAGTGGAAAACGCGCTTGCTGCAGAACCCTCTATTCTTGATGCCGTGGTGTATGGGGTTGAAATACCTGAAACCAATGGTCGGGCGGGTATGGCATGTATTCGTTTGAATGACGGCGAATCTTTTGATGGCAAGGCAATTCTGGAAGTCTTGCGTCGACAACTTCCTCACTATGCGGTTCCGGTTTTTATACGTGAAACCAATGAGTTGGAAACGACCGGAACGCACAAGTATAAAAAGACAGATTTAAAACAAGCGGCGTATGATCTTGCTTTAGTTAAAGATCCGATATGGGTATGTCTGCCAGGAGAGCATGCCTACTCGCGCTTAAGTCCTGAGTTGCAGTTAAAGTTAAATGCGGGTGCTTTTCGGTTCTAGCATGATCGCACCTCAAGGTGCCTTGGCAGGCTAGGCTCGTTTTTTATACTTAGACTTAGATGTCCCGTCGGCGTTCTGGGACATTGCTGCGCGCTGGTTATGTCGTCCGAGCAATTTCCGTTGTAGCTTGGTTTCCCAGTTTAAGGCTTGGCGAATTGTGGCAAGCCATGCTTGATTGAAGAGCAGCTTTGTACTGGCCATGGCATCGGGCGATTTCTTTTTTAGCTCTTCGGCAAAGGCGATCGCTTTGCTCATGGGGTCGTCGTAGACATGCGTGACCAAATTCATCGATTTAGCTTCTTCTCCGTCGAATATACGCGCAGTCATGGCTAGTTCTTTGACTAAGTCTATGGGGGCGAGTTCACGTAGCGCTATTGTTCCGGCCATATCCGGGATTAATCCCCAGCGAGACTCCATTATTGAAAATTCACAGTCCGGTGTGGTGTAGCGAAAATCCGCGCCTAAAGCGATTTGAAATCCGCCGCCCCAGCACTTTCCGTGCGTAACCGCAATGACAGGAACTGGCACTTCGCGCCATAAATAGCTCACATCCTGTGCAAGATTAGACGCTTTGGTTCCCGGTTTGAGTAATAGCTTTACGATAGCGACAGGGCTTTTGAACATGCTTTTGACATCGAGCCCAGAGCAAAATGCCTTACCTGCACCCGACAGTATGACGGCTCTTACTTCTTTGTTTTTCTTCAACTGTTTTGCTGCTTTTGCGATGGCTTCGAACATTGGAATGTCTAAAGCATTGAGCTTGTCACTTCGAGCCAGCGTGACAAACGCGATTTGATCTTTTATTTCAATGGTGACTCGATCTTGAAGGTGTGTAAGGTTCGACATAGCTAATCTCTATAGGGAAGTCTGGAGCGTAAAAGGTTCAGGAGTATTCTGGAAAATATTTTCAAGTATTGTGCGCTCTCTAGAAACGAGTGCTTGCATGAGATGTTTAATATCACTCATGCTGTGGAAAGCGTTGAACCCTCTGGTAATAAACGAATGGAGGGCTTCAAGCCCTGCTAGTTCGGCAGGTTTTGTCGTTAGTTTGAGAGAGTAATTGATGACATGGCTTCGGGCGTACTTATCCAGTTTTTGTCCAACATCGTCAATGAGTGAAATTTGCTTGAGCCTAAGGGATTTGTTCTGACACGAGCGATAGGCCTTGCAATAGCTGTTTTGATTGAGAGGCGCATTGTTGGTGCCAGTAAAAAGTTGTTTTCAGAGTTCTAGGTCAAGCTTCTGGGTTAACAAATTGAGCTCAATGAGTACAGCGACGGTTTCAATGGCGGCTTCAGGTAGGAATTTGAGCATTTTGGGGAAAATTCGTTCAAGGTCATTATCTCGACTACTGAAGTCTTGAGGGGAATATAGTTCGCTCAGGAGAAACTTCAGGCCGTCTGAGTATTCTGGGTCAGTGTAGAAATCATGATGACTGTTTTGTAGGCGTTCACTTTGCCATTTGGATAAGCGGTCTAAATCTTGTTGAGCGACACCGAAAGGTGCGCGTTGAAAGTCATGATATTGAATCATAACCTCTTGAAGTTTAAACCCTGATGAGCTCTTTGGGGACGAGCTTTCAATTCTGTCTCGATACATCGGTATGCGTTTAGTTTATGGCTGTATTAGTGATTGTAGGCGAAGTGTGACGTCGCAATTCTAAACGATGCTAACTAATTTCGCGATATTAACGATGGCGTTGGAGGTGTTGATATGCAGCGGCGGGCTTTAGTGGCTCCTCACGCAAGCGCGAGGATTTTTTCCAGCCTACGCTTTTTTGTGGTGTTACGTTTAATCTCATCAGCTTTTGAACTGCTTGGGATGGTGTCCATACTAGGCATCCATTTTTGATCGTCAAGTGTGACAAAGTGACTCATGGCGTCGGTTTCAATAATGCGTACGGCATTAGGACTTTGCTGTGCGCTTGCTAGCATTAAATTACGATCCAAAATGCGATCAACGCGAGGAATCAAAAATGTACCATGTCTTATGTGTTCGTAGGCGGAGTGATCGGTTCTATTCATCCAGTCAAATAAGTTTTCGATATTTCGGACGATCGTTAAATGGTCTTTTGTTGCGGTAAATAACTTGTAGAGTAGCTGTTTTTTTCGTCTGTTCATTTTGCCAAAAAACATCTGGCCGTACGAGCCGGCAGAAGTGCTGTTAATAAAACGAATGATCCATGGCCACATGCCATGACTAACGGGTTCGAGTAATGCTGAAATCAGAGGGTGTGTTTTTCCGCCTGGAAGTGCTGGCGCTTCCAGGATTATCTCAACGTTGGTGTAAAGTTCGGGCCGCTGATTCATGGCTTCAAGTATAACGGCACCGCCTCTAGAGTGGCCGTGAATTCTAACGCTGTCTGTCGTTGGTAGGTTCTCAAGCGCTTGATTTAATATACACGCGTCATATTCGATGGTGGCTTCAAGGTGCTTGATAGGAATTTCCCAGCTCGCGGGTTCAGGCATAGGGCCGCTGACAGGGATGTGATAATTGCTGCAGGTAAGCAGAATGAGCTCTGTGGAAGGCTCTTGATAGCTTTGGGTAAAGTAACAGTGATTTTCAAGAAACCCGTGCACGCAGATGACGGAATGTTCAGCCTTGCTACTATGATTGCGAACACTTACTGCGCCCTTGCCAACGGTATAAACTTTTCCCGAAAACATTTCCTTGTAAGTTTGTTCGATCGGCTTAATTAATTTCCTTGCATGGATGGCTTGCAAATTCGGTCTCCCAGGCAGTTATGACAACTCTATAACGCAAGTGGCTGTCTTTATCGTTAATGCCAGTATACGTCGCTTTGTAACTATTCACACCATGAGCTGGTTATTTTATGATCGGCTCCTAAGCTGATTTATAGCAAAATGCTGTAAGTATTTGAATTTATTATGACAGATGACAAAAAAATCATGTGTTAAAAAATGTAAGTTGTGTTAGTTTTTCGTAACCTAAACTATAGTTGTTATTAGGTCTTAGCAAATAGTGAAACGCCCAAAGTTTGCATGCATTCGAGGTTTATTCGACGCGCGGTTGTCAGAATGGTGCACCAAACTTAGTCTTGGGTTGTCCAAAACTTTTCATATTTAAAATAAAAAATACTTATATAGGAGGTTGGTTTGAGTGATCAAGCTAGCAAGCCACTAAACGGGGTAGATATTGCGTGGTTGAGGATGGATTCCCCGACTAATTTGATGATCATTAATGCCATGGCCATTACAGAGGCTATGGCGTTCACAGACTTCAGAAACACGATACTAAATCGATTTTTGCATTTTCCTCGATTTGTCACGCGGCCTGTTTATAAGGCCGGGGAATATGTTTGGGAGTCGGATCCTTATTTTGATATCGATAATCACGTAAGGAAAGTTGCCTTACCTGGCGCAGCAGATAAGAAAGCTCTTCAACAGTATGTTGCAGAGCAAGCCAGTATACCGTTAGATAGCACTAAGCCTTTATGGCAATTTCAATTTGTTGAAAATTATACCCAAGGCGTCGCCATTATTTTGCGCGTTCATCATTGTTATGCAGATGGTTTAGCCTTGGTTTCGGTGTTTAATTCTATTACAGACTCTAGTCCAAATGTTACGCCGTTTTCGTTTTCAGCCAGAGCTTCAAATGAACCCGAACCGAAAACTAATCTGGATATAAATTACGAATGGCCTCGTTATCAGCAAGTATTGGACTCGGCCGCTGATAAAGCTGACAAATATCGAATGTTTGCCAAAAAGCTATCGTCTGGTGGCATTGAACTGTTGCGAGACCAAGAAGCTTTGAAAAGTGTTGTCGGTGACGGCGTTCGAGCAGCAGCGGAGTTGGCTCAGCTTGCAACGATGCCTGCTGATCCAAAGCGGGTGCTTAAAGGGCGCTTAGGTGTTAGGAAAACCTGTGCATGGTCTGAACCGGTTAGCTTTGATAAATTCCATGGGATAGCAAAAGTTGTTGGATGCAAAATCAACGATCTGTTGCTGTCTTGCGTTGCTGGTGCGTTTAGGGAGGAGCTTATTCAGGCAGGTGAAGAGATCGATGGCAAGAAAATTCATGTTACCTTACCCGTCAATATTCGCTCTGAAGAGGCCTTGGATGTTGAGGCGAACCCAGACGAATTAGGGAATGTGTTTGGTACGGTTTTTGTACCACTCCCTGTTGGTATTGAGAATCCCTTAGAACGTGTGTATAAAATTAAACACGATATGATCGCGCTTAAGCAGTCGCTTCAGCCGGCCTTATCTTATGGTATTTTATACGCGGCTGGTTTGATGCCAAAAAACGTTCAAAAAACTTTGCTGGAAGGGTTTGGGAATAAGACCACGGCAGTCTTGTCGAATGTGCCGGGGCCTAGGGAATCACGCTACATTGCGGGTTCCAAAATAAAGGAACAGATGTTTTGGGTCCCCCAAACGGGTGACTTAGGTTTGGGGCTTAGTATTATTAGCTATGGTGGCCAAATTCAGTTTGGTATGGTTGGGGATGCCAAATTATTTCCACACCCCGAGCGGCTTGTGAATCGATTTGTTTCGCAAATCGAACTGCATCGAACTGATATTGTTGCCAGTTACATCGAAGACTTGGTACAGCCTACAATGGCGTCCTAGCCAAGTACTATTCTTGGTGAGCATGTATTGAGGCAAAAGTCTCAGGCAGAAACTAAAAAAGCATCTTCGGATGCTTTTTTAGTTTCTGCCTGAGTATTACGCATAAAAATTAGATTGTTTGAAGGCTAAAAGGGTGGTTGAATCGCCTCCAAATTTTGGAGAAGTTGTATGGCAAGTCAGAAAGTTCCTTTAGTTGCGAAGCTAAACTTGGAAACCGCACAAATTGCATGGAAGGATTTGCAGACTTTTTTTGCGAATGGTTCGGTGTTGTTTGTAAGTGATGAGCTGGATTTATTGCGTGTTGCAGAGCAGTTGGCGGCAGACAATACCACTATTTTTGAGCAATGGCTGGCTGATGGCAAGGTCGCGTTAGTGTCCGATTCTCAAGCCTTAGCGTGGTATGAGTCCGATGCCATGTTATGGAGTTTAGTGATTAAGCCTTGGATCTTGGTGCAACAAAATGTACAGAAAAATCAGCTAGTCGAACAGTGAGCACTTAACTTGCCGCGAACAAACCTAGTGCCTTGAAAAACCGTATTGGCTGGTCAATAAGTGGGGTATGACCACTGTGCTTGAATGGAATGATCTTGCCGTGCTTGGCATAGTCTGCAATTCTTAGTTGTCCACCACATGGGTACATTTCTGATTTTAAGCCAACAATGATGGATAGCGGGATCGACATAGTTTTAAAGACGTTAGTCATATCATATTTTTGGTCAATGTATGACTGGAGACAGAAAATGTAAGCTGTCCAGTTGTCGGTAGGCAAGATACGTCGTACTAAGGATTCTCGGGCGCATATTCTTTTTGCTAGCGTTTTGTGGCTTGGTTTAGACAATGCAGATGCAAAGAAATCGCCTAGTTCGGACCACAATCTACTTTTCAACGCTGCGGGTATCGCGGCGTATTCACTTTCATTTTCTACATACGGCTTGAGCTCTTTGATTAAGCTTTTAGCGCGTTTTAGCCGTGCATCATTTTCAGCACCAAAGAGTCCCCAGTTCCACTTTTTGCTATTCGTGCACTTCGGGCTTTGGTCTATATGTAGATAGTGCTCTATTCTCTCGCTACCAAAATCCTTTTGATACTGCAGGGCTGCGAGTGCGCCCATTGAAATTCCAGCGAGTTTGAAGTTATCAATAGCTAGCGCGCTGAGTATGTCATCAAGATCCTCTGCATAGTTTGTCAGTACGCAATCTTGATTATAAGTTGTTTGATGAGATAAACCGAAGCCCCTGAAGTCTGGCAAGATAAAGCGATACTTTGAGGCTAGAGGAAGAACAAAAGGAAGCCAGTGTGATGATTGCATGCCAAAGCCATGTAGTAGCACGATAGGGCGGCCTTTGCCTATATCCCGAACGTAAACCTGGTGGCCATCCCGCATCGTTAATCTTGGCATCATTGAATCCTTAATTTGGCTTTTT
>ENA-OSET01004572-OSET01004572.1-sediment-metagenome-genome-assembly--contig:-NODE-4572-length-12172-cov-3.483340_pt1 | contig 12172 bp, 8 predicted proteins | sample MGYA00237882_ERZ534229 | MGnify/ENA primary metagenome ERZ534229 (study PRJEB26408, sample SAMN06266212) | sediment metagenome | isolation source: Hudson Canyon methane seep mesocosm | place: USA:Hudson...
AAACTCCACTTAACAGTTTAGGGCAGCTTAGATTTAACTGACTATTGATATGAATCAACGTCATGCTGCCAACAATTCCATCTGGAATTAACCCCGTACTTAATTGAAATCGTTTAATTTCAGTTTCTAAATTCACTGCGCTGGAGGTAAGCGGCGGGTTAATTTGTAAAAGGCTAGAGCGAAGCCATTCTGCTTCATTCTGTTGGCCTGGTTCAATTCGCCCAGCCAAGTATGGTGGCAGTTTCCATAACAATGAATACTCCCCTAGCCAATATCTATCAATCTCATCTAAGGCTACCCAAAATTGTTTAGATTGATGTGATATTAAGGCGTGATCACCTTCAATTGCCATTAAGCCAAAATAGAGTGTTTCACCCACTTCATTTATAAGATTTAAAACAGCAGGTCTATTTAACTTAAGCAAGCTTCGCCAATTTCCATTTTTATGCAAGCAGCGTAAGTTATATGTTTCTGCGTACTGACAAGCAAGCATAAACGGCTCAAAATCACTTTCTGTACCCCAGCGAGAAAATATAGCCTTGTATGCTTCATAGCGATCAGATTTTTGACTACTTAAGCCAGTAATTTGCTGTAATATTGGCGCACTCTTTAGGTCATTTTCTAGTTCAATCTCAATAGAACTTAAATTATCTTCCTGCACATCAAATGATTGATTAGTGATGGGCGGCGAATTAGTATTTTGAATAATATTTTCATTCTGTTGTTTTTTAATAGATGACGCTAATTCTGGACTCCGTTGCCCAGAAGATTGCTCTAGCGCCAACTTTAATTTATTTAAATAAATATTATTTATTCCAAACAACAGTATTATCAATATCCCCACACAAGCAAAAGCTGGCAGGTATTTATTCAAAGACTCGCCCTTGAACCATTTTTTCTTTACACGCTCCCCCTGTATTTCACGGTAAGCCATTTTAACATGAGGTACTTCTATCTGATCTGATTGGCTAGCATAAGCGCCTAACAAGGCTCTATCCGCTATTAAATTTATTAAACGCGGCACGCCCTCGCTAAGCTTAAATAAAGTTTTAATAGCTTTAGTATCAAATAACCGTCCTTTTCGTCCGGCTACGGCTAACCGACACTGCACATAAGCACCCACTTCCATACTGGTCAATTCATGAAGGTGGTATCGAGCTGTTATTCTTTGTGCAAGTTGACGTAATTCATTTTGGGCCAAAATATCTCTTAATTCGGGCTGACCAAGTAAAATTATTTGAAGTAACTTTTTTTCAGATGTCTCTAAGTTTGTAAGTAATCGAAGTTGTTCAAGCACATCAACCCTTAAGTTTTGTGCTTCATCTATAATCAAAACTGTATGACGATTATCCGCATGTGCAGCTAACAAGTAATGATTAATTAGGTCTGTAAGGGTTTTGATTGACGCAGAATCATGGTGTTTGATATCGAGTTCATCGCACATCGACGACATTAACTCCCTAGCAGAAAGCTTAGGGTTAATAATGAATGCAACATCAGTATTTTTTGGAACCTGATTCAGAAAGCATCGACATATAGTTGTTTTTCCAGTACCAACTTCACCCGTTAATACAACAAAGCCACCCTGACCAGATACACCATATAGTAGATGTGCAAGTGCTTCACGATGCCGTTCACTCATATATAAGTATCGGGGATCAGGCGCAATTGAGAATGGAGGTTCTTTGAGACCGAAATAGTCTAAATACATGTGAAAATGCTTAAAATAGTAAAGGTTATTTTGCCCAAGCTTAATCAGAGGGGAACTTAAAAGCAAGCGTGATCATGGTTTTATCGCATCACGCCGTTTCGATTACTAGACTATCACTGTTAATTTGGCCTTGTGAGACCGTACGTCATCTTTTAGCCTAGAAATACACCTTTCTAGTGTTTTACTTATCTTAGAATGTGTTCTGATCATTGCTATTTTAGGCCAGGTTGCTCGCTCACCTTCAAGCATTAACTCTTTAATGAATTCTGGGTCAGGGTTACTTAAAATTTTCATGTAATGACCTAATTTATACTTAGGTGCAACAGTAACATCACCATAATAGTTCTGTGACATCATAGAGCAAAAATGACCTGACATCTTTCGTATGATAGGTGATTTAGCATTCTGACGAATATAACCTGCGACGGCACTACCATGAAATTTTGCTTCAGCTTTCATTAATGCCAAAGGTGCATTTAATAAACTATTTTCTTTAGTGTCTTTGTCTAGGTCGAGAAAAGGTACAATATGAGGATTTGTTTGACTGACAATAGTGAAGTTGACATCATGAAGGTGCATTAGTCGTTCTATTGGTAAATCACTATCCATACTGCCATCCACCCATCTTAAGCGAGGCATATATGGTACATTCTTTCCACTTTCATCTTTTTTTAGTAACTTAACCGGTGGAAAAATAGCAGGTAAAGCACACGATGCTAACGCTGCACTCCAAGTTAAAATGTAGGGAGAAGTATAGCCACATAACAATCTCGATTTTTGGTGATGTTGCACTGGCGACACGCTAATATTGATACTTCGACCCGTTCTCTCGTAAGCTTCTTGTAAGGTATATTCACCTACATAACTGCGTATATAATCTTGAAGTTGCTTTTGATCCATAAAGCCTTTGCCCTTGATGCCACTCATTAAACCCATCCATCTCCAGGCCTTAACATTATGGATATGAGGGTCAAATAAGGAAGGAATCTCATCATCAGTATGTGTTCCTAGCGCAGCGGCAATGATAGATCCCGCACTTGAACCATTAATAACCTCAGGTAATAAGCCTTGCTCCCAGAGCGCTTTCACCACGCCTATATGAAAAACACCGAGTGAAGCACCGCCACTTAGCAATAAAGCTGGTCGCCCAAAGCTCAATAAAATATCTTTAAAAAAATCTAGTTTTTTAGCGGGGATGACATCCGTCAGTGCGTTATCGCAAACATAATCAAGGCAATCGCATACTTCAGTCACATAATCTTCAATTAATGCTTTAGTCCCATAGTGACAATGTTGATAAAGGCGAATGTCTCCCATATTGCCTAAGTCGTGATGTAAGCCTTCCCTTAGCGCCCGATATAGCTTGTCCAATTCTTTATTCTCTTTATAAGACCGTAATAGCTTTAGTCTGTCTGATAAGAGCTCATAGTTGTATATATCTGAAGCAATATTTTGCTTCCAGGCACTTTTATTTTCTAGCGCGTCTAATGTTTGAGCAGCATCCTTCCACTCAGCATAGGTAGTTGCGCTAGACATTTGTTTTTTATGTTTTTTAAATGAAGAATTTGGCAAAAGATAAAACCCTATTGTGTTTGATCTATTAACTATAGGGTATAAGCAAGAATTATTTGTTGAGCTTGGTTTAAAGAGTGTGAAATTTTGTTAGCACGACTACTAATGTGAACCCGTATTGCTAAAAATCATCATAATCAAAGTCGTCATTGGAAAAGGAGTCTTCAATGACGCCATCATTTATTAAGAAATTGCGATTTTGATAATATGCACTTCTCAAAAACCGATAGCGATCTTCGCCTAAGAGCAAATTATCCGAGCCAAGAATATCTGCTCTGAAGTCGATAATTTTAATACCCTTGGCAATTAAACGCTCTTTTGAAGTTATTTCCTCAATATATTGCAAAGGTTCAAAGGCCGTATCTACTACTCTGCCGCCAAGATCCCGAAATGTACTTGGGCCCAGAATAGGTAAAACTAAGTAACTCGAACTTTCGTATCCCCATCGCGCAAGCGTTTGCCCAAAGTCTTCAGGCTCACTAACTAGACCAAAGCCGGTTGCCACATCAAACAAACCGCCAAGACCAAAGACCGTATTATAAATAACTCGGTTAAGGGCAACGACCGCATTATGGAATTTCGCTTGTAATATAGAATTTGCAATTGTTTCTACATCGCCTAGGTTATGAAAGAAATTGCTCACCCCCTCATCTACAAAACTAGGGCTAATATAGCGATAAGCTTTGGCTACAGGCTTTAAAAGGTATTTATCAGCATTATCATTGAAGGTGAAGAAGACTCGGTTCATAGATTCAAACTGGTCTAATTCTTCATAATCTGTTGATGCTGATACATTGAATGAACAAAGTAAAATGCAACTTAGAAGTATAGATATCTGATGTTGTAACACTTTCATAATATTTGTCATTTAAATCGGTCCGTTCGCTTAACCTTTTCGGAGGATTATATTACCAACAGAGTACCCTGCTCCGAAAGAGCAAATCACACCATATTCACCTGTTTTTAATGAGTTTCTATGTTTATGAAATGCAATAATAGAACCTGCTGAACTGGTATTAGCATATTCATCAAGAATGACCGGTGCTTCTGCATCTGTCGCAGGTCTACCCAAAACACGCTTAGCAATTAACTGATTCATGCTTAAGTTTGCTTGATGTAACCACATTTGTTTTATGTTTGAAGGGGCGAGGTCATTCTCTTTAAGGTGGCCGGTAATCATACTAGCAACTAAAGGTGAAACCTCTTTAAAAACCTTTCGACCTTGTTGTACAAATAACTTGTCGGTAGGGTTTGACTCCTCAAGTGCACAACGATTTAAAAATCCAAAGTTGTTCCTAATATTATTCGAGAAGCTGGTTTTCAACTTTGAGCTTATTAACTCATAATAATCATCAGTGGCAAGTGTATCCTGACGCTCAATGATGGTGGCTGTACACACATCACCAAAAATAAAATGACTATCTCGGTCAGTGAAATTTAAGTGTGCCGTACAAATTTCTGGATTGAGTAATAATACAGCACGTGCCGAACCGGTTTGTATCATATTTAAGGCTGACTGAAGACCAAAGGTTGCGGAAGAACATGCAACATTCATGTCATAGGCAAAGCCATCAATTCCTAATGCAGATTGAACTTCAACTGCAACAGCAGGGTACGCTCGTTGTAAGTTGGAGCACGCCACAATAACTGCATCTATGTCTCCGACTGAACGGTTTGCATTCTTAAGCGCTTGTTTGGCAGCAGATATAGACATTTCACACGCAATACTTGGCTCATCATTGCTTCGCTCAGGTAATATTGGGTGCATTATTTCAGGGTCTAAGATGCCTGATTTATTCATTACATAGCGATGCTTAATCCCAGATGCCTTTTCTATAAAAGCAGAGGACGATTCTTTAAGCTCTTCGACCACCCCATTAGAGATAGCACTCGCGTTATCAAGGTTAAATTTTGTCACGTAGGCATTGAAACTTTCGACAAGTTCATCATTTGATATAGATTCGCTGGGTGTATACAGCCCCGTTCCACTAATTACTGCCTTGATCATTAATACCTCTCCAACCAAAATATGACGCCAAGAAAAACGATCAAGAATACGGCTAGCCTCACAATAAGGCAACGAAATTTAAGCCAAGTACACTGAGAATCCGGCAAACAGATAACAGACTTTTACCTGCGTATTAGTTCCCAGTGCTTATTTAAGCGCTTTTCAGAAACTATTTCAGACGTACCAAGATGCTGAGCGTACCAAGATACTCTCTGTTCTTCGACTAACCACCTGAAGCTTGCCAAATTATGATCCCAAATACCCTGCGCTTCAAATAGTTTTTTCCGCTCGAGATACTGCTCCCACCAGCCATTAAGTATCGGTACATAACGCCGCTCATTTGCGAGGTCTCGCGCCATTTTGTCAAACCTAAATTGACAAGCTTCTAGATAACGCGGAAATTGCTTTAATTGCTCCAACGATGTTTCAAGTAAAAAATCTTCTGCGATAAGCACAGCCAGTTGCTGCCGTAAGTCATTCAGGGGCATGACAATACTCAGGTTAATTTTACCTTTTAAACTTTTCATTACCTGATGATACTTCTCAAGTATGCAAAATACTAAATCTGAATAGATACAAGCGGCTGCGAAATAGTCCGCTCTTTTTGCTTCAAAAAGATCCTCAAACTCCTCTTTTGACTTAGGAAGATCTGTATCTGATAAAAAATGCATCATGATTGAAGATATAAGAAAGTCATCATAGAGCTTTTTTGCTTTTCCTACTGGTGAATAGAGTAAAGCCAACTTCGCATATGACGGTATCTGCTTCTTAAATATTGCTGCCTGAGTAGTTAGACGGTATGAATAAAGACGCGCAATCCCTTTACGAGTCATTTTTTTGGCCTGAACCTCATCAGCGCTGAGTATAAGCTCTACATAAGCTACTTTGTCATTCAGGGCTGGAAATTGTGTTAACTTAATACCTGCTTGCTGTACAAGCACTGACTCTTCAAGTTCACCAAAATTCCAGTCTGTCAATTTTACGATGCTTTTTTTAGCCGCTGGCTGCTGACTGTCAATGTTGATTAAATGGTCTACTTTATCTGCTAATACTACAATATCCCGACCCTGCTGAACTATTTTGCCACTATCATTTAAAACCTGAATGTTAAATTTTAAATGGCTATCAATCAGGTCAAAATTCCACGCATCAATAGGGACATCAACTAAGGTTTTTCTTTTTAACTGTAGGTTTAATGCCTGCAAAAGTGGTAAGTCACTTGCTTCAACCTTAGATAAAATACTATCAACCATATCTGGGACAGGTACAAAATTTCGTCTAATCGGTCTGGGTAAATTTTTTATTAGTTGAATGCATTTTTCCCGCAAAAGTCCAGGAACAAGTCTTTCTAGACGTTCTGCCGTTAACTGTTTAATCGCATTTACAGGGACAGATATCGTGACGCCGTCTTCTTCTGCGCCAGGATTAAATTGATAACTAAGCGGAAATTGAATGCCATTATTATCAAGATGCCCTGGAAATTTTGAGGCATCAAATTCAGGTGCAGATGCTCTTTGTAAATCATTTTTCGTAAATAAGAGTAAATTTTGCCCCTCTGATGGTAGACGTTTATACCATTTTTCAAAGCTTGTCCCATCTGTCACATCTTGAGAGAGTCGCTTATCATAAAGGTCATAGACCGTTTCATCATCGACCAGAATATCACGCTTACGCGTTCTATCTTCAAGCGCCTCAAGATCTGTAATAAGACGCCTATTTTGATTTATCACAGTGGCCTTGGTCTTAAACTGTAGCTCCACTAGTCCTGAGCGAATAAAAATCTCGCGACTAACGACAGGGTCAATCTGACTAAAATTTACTGGGCGATTGGTAACGATTTCTAGCCCATAAAGCGACACTTTTTCTTTTGCTATTACTTGGGCTCGACTTGCATGCCATAAAGGCTCAGACCAAGACTTCTTAATTAAATGAAGCGCAAGCGGTTCAATCCAGGCTGGGTCTATTTTTGCATTACAGCGTGCATATACTTGTTGGGTTTCAACGATCTCGGCCGAGAAAAGCCATTTAGGTTTTTTCTTACTAACGGAAGAACCAGGAAATAATGTAAATTTACGATTTCGACAGCCATCGTATTCTCGCTTTTCATTATGGCGTCCGATATAACCTAACAAACCGCTCAACAGTGATTGGTGAATGGCTTCTGTAGAAGCGGGCTCTGTGTTTTCTTTTAAGTTCAATGTTTTTAAAATCAAGTGGAGCTGTCTGTGAATTTCACGCCATTCCCGCATTCTCATGAACGATAAAAAGTTCTTCTGACAAAATTTCTTTTGTTGGTTATTGGTTAGAAGCTGTCGTTGCTCCTCATAATTCTCCCACAACTTTATAAAACCAATAAAATCAGAATCGGGGTCCTTATAAATACTATGCGCCTGATCTGCCGCCTGTTGTTTCTCGTTTGGCCGTTCTCGAGGGTCTTGGATACTTAAACCACTAACAATAATAAGTACTTCCCGTAAACAGTTTTTAGCTGCCGCAGTCAGTAACATTTTCCCTAGCTTTGGGTCTGTTGGTAAAGCGGCTAAACGTTTACCCAAAGGGGTTAACTTACGCTGCTCAGTTACTGCCTCTAACTCATGAAGTAATTTATAACCATCATTTAGTAAGCGATTGTCGGGCTCATCTATAAATTCAAAGTCATTGATAGAGCCCAAGCCTGAATCAATCAACTTAAGAATTACCGAGGCTAAATTAGTCCTTAATATTTCAGGGTCAGTAAACTCGGAACGTGAAATGAAATCATCGTCGCTATAAAGTCGATAGCAAATACCTTCAGCTATTCGACCACAGCGCCCCATTCTTTGGTTAGCACTCGCTTGTGACACGGCTTCAATAGGTAAACGCTGAATTTTTGAACGATAACTATAGCGAGACATTCTGACAGTTCCGGGATCAATCACATAACGAATCCCTGGTACCGTAATAGATGTTTCTGCCACGTTAGTAGATAGAATTATTCGCCGACCTCTATGTGAGCTAAAAACGCGATTTTGATCTTTATTACTTAAACGCGCGTATAAGGGCAAAATTTCTGTATCACGCCATTCACTGTGTTTTAAATGTATAGCAAGTTCCCTTATTTCACGTTCACCCGGTAAAAAAATTAACACATCTCCTATGGGCCAGCCTCTTTCCTTCTCCTCTTCAATAATTTCTTCTACGACATTAGAGACTTGTTCATTAAGGGATGCTGTATATTCGTCACTAGAGAGGGCTGGTCTGTACTTCACATCAACAGGAAAAGTTCGCCCTGAGACGCTAAATATAGGTGCTTTTTCAAAAAACTCTGAAAATCGCGCAACATCAATTGTGGCTGATGTAATGATTAACTTTAATTCTTTTCTTTTGCTCAAAAGCCGCTTTAAATAACCGAGCAAGAAATCAATATTCAAGCTTCTTTCATGCGCTTCATCGATGATAATCGCATCATACTTATTTAAATATTTATCATGCTTAACCTCTGACAGTAAAATGCCATCAGTCATAACTTTCACCAAAGTTTGATCAGACACCTGGTCAGTAAATCTGACCTGATACCCAACTACCCCGCCAAGCTCTACCTGTAACTCTTCAGCGATTCTAGTTGAAACAGTCCGTGCAGCCAGCCGTCTAGGCTGAGTGTGGCCAATCAAGCCTTTACGACCTAATCCAGCATCTAAACAAATTTTAGGTAATTGTGTTGTTTTACCCGACCCTGTCTCTCCCGCGACAATAACAACTTGGTTAGACTTAATTGCCTCACATATTTTTTCCGCTTGTTGTGAAACAGGTAGTTGTTCAGGGTAAGTGATGTGAACCTGTTGGTTTTCTCGATTTGTTAAACGTAGTTGAGCCTCTGTTATCTGAGTTTTTATCGCAGTAACAGACGCTTCCTTACGCGCAGCTTCTTTAATATTTTTGATTTTATTAATCTTATTCCTTAAACGAATTTGATCAATATATAGACATTTATTCAATGAGGGGTACAGTGAGGTAAGATCGGCTGACATGTATTATTAAAACCTGGAACATTTTTAATGAAATGGCGTAGCATTTTTTGATAAGTGAGAATTCTAGCCTATTCTAAATAGTATAACGATATGAATTCTGCTAATTAATTTTTTGAGAAAATATGACCGTCCTAGAGAACATTACGTATAATGAGCTACACATAGATGACTATGCCACTTTCACAAAAGAACTTAGTGAAGAAGCGTTGGTTCTGTATGCTGCATCAGCAGATGACATTCAAACAGAAGATTTCACTCTTCAAGCCGCTCAAAAGGTAATTTATAAAGATGATATTGGTTATGGTATTTGGGTTAAAGACTTAATATCGACCGCTTTTTCCAGGGTTATACCAGGACCGGGAAGCATTTATCTAGAACAGGAGCTAATGTTTAAGCGTCCAGTTGAATTAAAGGACACACTGACGGTTAAATTAACGGTCATTGACAAGCAAGCAGGTAATCTGACCATCTTCCAGTGCGAAGTAACTAATCAAAATGCGGAGTTTGTTGTTGGTGGGGAAGCTAAAGTTATTGCACCCAGCGAAAAAATCTGCCTTGATCATACCTCTATTCCACGTGTTAATATCTCTAATTAAATATTCCTTCCTCAGTACACTACTTTAATTATGAACTCGACATTTCTTGCTTTAGACTCGTTATTTACTCGTTATATTAATTTATATTCCGACCAGGACCACAAACTACCCAGTGTCGGCTTTGAACCACCCTGGCCTTCCCCCTGCTTATTAGACAAAATAGATAACAGTAATAGTTTATGGCGCCCCGCTGAAAGAAAACACTATTCATTATTTGATCAACTTGAAGCAACCCTCGAAATCCAGTTCCACCCAGATATAAAACAATTCTATGGTAGCTTTTGGTCAAATGGTATTGCGGTTGAACGAGAGGATATAAATTTTAATCTCATTCAAATATGGAATGAAGAAGATGAAGAGCACCTTAAGGAAAACTTATTAGGCCATGCATTTATGAAAATAAAATCTCGCTTGCCACTAAGTTTCTTTATCGGTTGTACATTTGGTGATGACATCATCTGCCTTGAACACGAGAGTGGCAATATTGTACTTGAAAAACCAGGTAGAAAAGCCCATAAAATTTTATCCCCTAGTATTGAATCTTTTTTAATTTCACTGACACCTACAATGGATACATATGACAGGTAGAGCCATATTCTTAGCCCTTAACTTAAGATATCGCTCAAGTGAAGAAAAACATGTTTGGATTCAGTAATTTTTCAGTGTTATTATCCTCGCAGAATTTTAAAGCTGCACCGCTATAACACTACCAAACAAAACAGACAGCTAAATAATCAGATAAATCACATAATTCTACAGAAATTATTCAAAACATTTCTTAATTAAACCGGAGAGACCACATGTCATTCGAATTACCAGCACTACCTTACGCAATAGATGCTTTAGCGCCACATATTTCAAAAGAAACATTAGAGTTTCATCACGGCAAACACCATGCGACATACGTCACCAAGCTTAATGCTGCAATTCCAGGCACTGAGTTTGAAGGCAAGTCTCTTGAAGACATCATCAAAACGGCAAGTGGCCCTGTATTCAATAACGCAGCACAAATCTGGAACCACACGTTTTACTGGAATTGTTTAAGCCCAAATGGTGGCGGTGAGCCAACAGGCTCATTAGCAGAAGCAATTAATAGCACATTTGGTTCTTTCGCAGAGTTCCAAGCGAAATTTAATGATAAATCTGTTAATAACTTTGGCTCTAGCTGGACATGGTTAGTGAAGAACAGTGATGGCTCTTTGGAAATTGTGAATACCAGCAATGCCGGTACACCAATGACTAATGGACAAACAGCACTTCTTACAGTTGATTTATGGGAACATGCTTATTACATTGACTTCCGAAATGCTCGCCCTACTTATTTACAGGCTTTCTGGAATCTTGTGAATTGGGAATTTGTTGCGGCTAATATCGCTTAAATAAGCAATAAGCCTCATTAAAAAAAGCCAAGAATCATCTTGGCTTTTTTCGTTAAACTACTTGTTAGTTCCCATCCAGAAATAACGCAGTAGCGAAAGAGGTAGACATATCCTGGCTGCACACTAATTAGTTCACCCTTGGAGGAACTGTACACGGCTCCCATCCCCACCATTCATGCTCACCTTCCGGTGTTGATTCTTTTGTCTTATGTACATCCCATGTTACAAAATAATCTGGATCTATGATATCAACATGATTCTCGGCATTTTTATAGTGCCCTGAAGGTGCAATAAACCATGGCGTTAATAACGGTGGCAAAATAAATAATGCTTCGTCGGTATTATCAGTTTGAATGGTATTTTTCGTTTTATTTTTGTTCAAACGAACACTGACCCCTTTTTCTTTATCTACCTTCACTACAGCGCCAGCAAACTGTGCTAGCTTTAATAAATCATTATTCGCGTCATAATAACGAAGTCCGATTAAACAAGTTTTATTAAGTAATTCTTCTAGTTTCATTTGTGTCCTTCTTATCATTACTGAAAATATTATTTGACTCAGTCAGGTCGAAACAAAACGAGAGTCATAGCTTAATCTTATACTTGTAGCGCTGAGTATGCTTGTAAACCCACTGCTATCCACTAAAGTAGGTGTAGTCACTACAAATCCTTACGAGTGAAAACAATGCAGCTCTTTCATACGTTAAGTTTTACTAAAAAGATCAGTCTCGTAATCTACCTCCCTCTTTTTATCGTCAGTTTTTTAAGTATGTACTATGTTACGAATGTAGACCTTTCTAGCGAACAACAAACAAGACTTAACTATACCCATGAACTAATAGTTAATTACACCAAGCTAGAAATATGGCTAATCAACACCCAACAAGCACAGCAGAACC
>ENA-OSET01004574-OSET01004574.1-sediment-metagenome-genome-assembly--contig:-NODE-4574-length-12170-cov-2.523691_pt1 | contig 12170 bp, 14 predicted proteins | sample MGYA00237882_ERZ534229 | MGnify/ENA primary metagenome ERZ534229 (study PRJEB26408, sample SAMN06266212) | sediment metagenome | isolation source: Hudson Canyon methane seep mesocosm | place...
GTTTCTCGGCATTGAGGCTAATCAAAAATAGTCGCCCGAGTACTTGCAGGGTCAGGCCTTGCACACCGAGCCTACCATTGATCTTTGGCGTTGAGTGCTCCTATAACGCAAAAAAAATATTTTTCGAACTTTTACTCGTCTTTACGTAAATCATCAGGAATTGGAAAATCTGGTTTGGTGGGGCGAGGCGACACTCTACGTTTGAATTGTTTTAATTGGAAAACATAGGCTAGCACCTGTGCAACAGCCATGTATAGCCCTGAGGGGATTTCTTCACCAATTTCAGAATGATAGTAAACTGAACGCGCTAAAGGCGGCGCGGCAACAATTTCCACACCGTGTTCTTTGGCAATTTCTCTGATCTTTAAGGCGATTTCATCTGAGCCTTTCGCTAACAGTATCGGTGCACCACTAGCTTCTGGGTCGTATTTCAATGCTACGGAAAAGTGCGTCGGGTTGGTAATGACGACATCAGCCTCTGGCACATCCTGCATCATTCGACGCTGTGACATTTCGCGTTGTAGTTGGCGAATCTTGCCTTTTACTTCAGGCTTTCCTTCCGTGTCCTTGAACTCATCACGGATTTCCTGCTTGGTCATTTTCAGGTTTTTGTGATGATCAAAAATCTGAAACGGCACATCCACCAAAACAATAATGATCATGGTGCAAGAGAGCATAAAAAAGCTCCAACCCAATATTTGAGCTGCGTGAGCCATGGCCGGCACCGTTGCTTCCCGCCCTAAACCCAGTAACTCTTCCGTCTGGGATTCCAAAATAATAATAGCTAAAAACAAAACCACGCTGACCTTGGCGATGGCTTTTGCCAATTCAACCAAGGACTTCATCGAAAACATGCGCTTTAAGCCTTTAAGCGGATTAAGCCGACTAAATTTTGGCGCAATCGCTTTAGCCGACAATAACCAGCCACCTAAGGCTATGGAGCCCGCAATCGAGACTATAAACAATGCCGCCATGAGCGGAGCTAGCGCCTTGGTCGCGGTGATTGCTGCATTAGCCAGATAAAGTCCCATTTGATGGGGGTCGTAAATAGCATAGCGGGGTAGCGAAAAGCTGGTGTGCATAATATCCCGGAGGGCATCCCCCAAGTCAGCACCAAAAATCAGTAAGCCCCCCGTCCCCACCATCAAAATAGCCGCAGTATTGAGTTCTTTTGATCGGGGAACCTGCCCCTCTTCGCGCGCTTTTTCTATACGTCTGGGGGTGGGTTCTTCAGTTTTCTCCTGACTACTGTCGTTATCTTCAGCCACGGCTTACGCTCCCTGAATCGCGCGCAGAAAGATAAAGGTTTCTTCTACCAATTTCTGGAATTGAGGTAGTAAGCCCGTGGTACTGACCCAAACAATAAATAAGCCAAACAACATGCCGATAGGGAAACCGAGTGAAAACACGTTCATCTGCGGCGCTGCTCGCGTCATAATGCCGAATGACAGGTTAACAATGAGTACAGAGGTAATCGCTGGCAAGGCGAGTAACAATGCGGATGCAAACAGCCAATTAACACGCATCAACATCTCCCATACTTGTGCGTAGCCGATACTACCGGGGCCCAATATGGCTGAGGAAACCGGCCATGCTCTAAAACTCTCGACAACAACCTCTATCATCACTAAATGCCCATTCATTGCCAGGAACATCAAGGTCACAGCGATCAAAAATATTTGAGAGAGAACCGCAACACTGACGCCATTGGCAGGATCAACCATTGAAGCAAAACCTAGGCCCATCTGCATCGCAATCATTTGCCCCGCCACAACAAAAACCTGCATCAACATCACGAACATAAAACCGAGTAAGGTACCAATGAGTATTTGTTGCAGGGTAATGATTGCAGCGGTCAAGGATATTGCTTCCACTTCAGGCATGGGCCCTAGCAAAGGTGCAACAGAAAGCGTCACCAACATTGCTAGACCGGCTCGAACCCTGACTGGGACAAGTTGGGTGCCAATGATAGGAATAACCATGAAGAAGCTAGCGATTCGAAATAAAGGCCAAAGAAATGACGCCAGCCACTGGCCAATTTGCGCATCCGTAAAGACCATGACCTTTAACCGATCAATATCGGGATATTACTGATCAGGCGCTCTGAAAAGTCGATGATTGTCTTCATCATATAAGGGCCCGCCACGATAATCACAAGCAAGGTAATCAACAGTCTCGGGAGAAAACTCAAGGTTTGCTCATTAATTTGAGTTGCCGCTTGAAACACACTTACAACGAGACCTATCAGCAAACCTGGCGTCAGCATCAGCGCGACCAGTTTAACAATGATAAAAATAGCCTCCCGAACAATATCCATTGCTACGTCAGGACTCATAGTTTTCTCCCGCTCAGCTATATACCGTAACTTGCGGCCAAGGTACCCATGATCAGGGCCCAGCCATCAATCAACACAAAGAACATAATTTTGAATGGCAGGGAAATAATAATCGGGGATAGCATCATCATCCCCATTGCCATCAAGACACTCGCCACCACCATATCAAGGATTAAAAATGGCAAAAAAAGTAAAAAACCAATTTGAAATGCGGTTTTTAATTCGCTCGTGACAAAAGCCGGCATCAACACCCAGAACGATACATCCTCTGGCGTTTCATATGAGGTGCCGGAGATTCTGATAAACAAGGCTAGATCATCCTCTCTTGTCTGCCCCAGCATAAAATCCCTAAACGGCTCACTGGCCAATTTCACTGCATCAATAGGCCCTAACTCTTCAGCAATATAAGGCTGAATGGCGACCTCATTCACTTTCTCCAACACCGGCGACATAATGAATATCGTGAGGAACAAGGTTAAACCAAGAATAATCTGATTTGATGGTGTCTGTTGCAGGCCCAAGGCTTGTCGTAAAATAGAAAAGACAATAATGATGCGCGTAAACGAAGTCATCATCATCATCATCGCTGGTAAAAAAGTCAGCGCGGTCATCAAGGCCAAAATTTGCAAGGTCACTGAATAAGACTGTGAGCCGTCTTCATTGGTGACAAGTTGCAAGGCGGGTATGCCTGGGTCAGCGCCAAAGGCTTGCGTAAAGGGAGTACATGCTAAAAGAAGCAGTAATAAGTATCTAAGATTCCGCATGCTTAGATTCTCGTTTGTCACCGATAAGCGCTTGCAACTTAAGGGCAAAGTCGCTAGGTTTTTTAAGGGAAACATCGCTAGGTTTTTTATTCGAAGCGGTATCAATAACTGCCGTCTCGAAGGTGTGTAAGTGATTAATATTTTGACTGGTAATACCGATCAGGATTTGAGTACCGCCAACATCAAGCAAGGCAACTTTTTCTCTGGCACCCACCGGAATAGCCGATACAACTTTCATATCACGCATTCCCATTGCATTCAGGCCACCAAAGCGTTTCGCTAACCAGCCTAAGCCCAAAATAAGACCTATGATTGCGACGAGTGTAAACACCACAAAAGGCCACTCAGATTCAGACCCAATGTTGGAATTAGCAGCTACCTTCTTTGGCTTCAAAATTGATAATGAAGCGCTTGGAGGCGAGGTCTCATGCTTATCACTTACAACAGTTGCAGCGCTCTTTTTCTCTATACCCTTTTCTTCTACCGCCTTTTCTGTGGTTTCTTTTATAAGCTCCGAAGCCTTTACTTCGACCTGATCTGCTCTGACAAAACCTCCAAGAGAAAGAAGCAGAAACATCGCTACAAGAACATGTCGCACTAGCTCAATCGCCTGATTCTTTCTGAAGGGCTAACCACATCGGTTAAACGAATGCCAAATTTCTCGTTGACCATAACCACCTCGCCATGTGCGATCAAGGTACCGTTCACCAAGACATCCAATGGTTCACCGGCCAAGCGGTCGAGTTCGACAACGGAGCCCTGATTGAGTTGTAGCAAGTTCCGAATCGGGATTGAGGTATTTCCTACTTCCATTGACAGAGTCACAGGAATGTCCAAAATAACATCTAAGTCTGGCGTTGGCCCGCCTGCGCCCAAACCGACTTGCGCTTGTTGGGGAGCTCCCGCTGAAAAGTTCTCTAAGGGTGCGGATTGAATATCATCGTCCTCGCCCCCCAAAGCGTCAGCTTCTGCCATGGCAGCTGCCCACTCATCTTCAGCACCACTACCCTCAGCTCCCTCACCTTCAGTGTCGCCAGACTCTTCCATCGCGGCTTCCCATTCTGATGCCAATTTCTCATCTTCATTTTCACCTTCAGCAGGCGTTTCATTGTCACTCATCGTCTTCTACCATGCTCGTCACTAAATTTAGTCGCTCTATGCGATCATCAATCATCAAGGCTAAGGATCCGTTACGCTGCCCTAATCTTGCATTAAATATTGGAACATTATTGGCCGTCATCACAACAGATTCAGGCAATTCGATCGGAATCACGTCACCAGCTTTCAAGTTGGAAACGTCTCTCAGCGATATTTGATTTTCCAACACTTTCGCATTCAAAGGTACCGAGGCATCCATCAAGTCCTTTTTCATAGTGGTGAGCCAACGCTCATCAACATCATCAACATCACTTTGAACACCTGCATCAAGCAGTTCTCGAATAGGCTCAACCGTTGAATAAGGAATCGCCATATGCAAATCACCACCCCCGCCATCAAGCTCAATATGAAAGGTACTCACGACAACAACCTCGCTCGGACTGACGATGTTTGCCATGGCAGGATTAACCTCTGAATTCATGTATTCAAAGTCTATTTTGAATACCGCGCTCCAAGCTTCTTTCATGTCAATGAAAATTTGCTCTAACACCATTTGAACGACGCGATTTTCGGTTGGCGTAAATTCGCGTCCTTCAATTTTCGCGTGTCGGCCATCGCCACCAAAAAAGTTATCAACCAGTTTAAACACTAGTTTGGCATCAAATATAAATAGCCCAGCGCCACGTAAAGGGCGGAACTTCACAATATTCAAACTCGTGGGAACATAAAGCGTGTGGATGTATTCACCAAACTTCATAATCTGAACGCCACCCGTAGACACGTCGGCATTACGGCGCAAGAGATTAAATAAACTTATTCGCGTATAACGTGCAAAACGCTCGTTTATCATTTCCAGTGTGGGCATCCGCCCACGCACTATCCGATCCTGACTAGCTAAATCATAGGAGCGAACACCCTCCTCATCAGCCTCGTCTTCGGTTTCAATATCACCGTCGTCGACACCATGTAATAAGGCATCTATCTCGTCTTGTGATAATAAGTCCTGCACAGCACCAACCTAGTTACGAATAGTTAAAATACAGCTTACTGCAGTACAAAGTTAGTAAAGAATACGTTTTCAATTGTATTCTCCCCTTCTGCCTCAAGCATCTCGTTAATGGTTACAAGGGTTCGCTCTCGTAACATATTTTTGCCTTCTTCAGTCTGTATCTGCTCAAAATCTTGCCCGCTATAAGCACTATTTAATTTAGATTTCAGAAGTGGCATATGATAATCAACAGCATCCAGAGCAGCTTGATCCCGGCTTGAAACCGACACGGATATTTGCATATAACGCTGTCGACTCCCAATGGTAAACGCGGCTAAAAACGCGGGGTTTATTTCATAATAGAGCGCAGGGCCTGTCGCTGTTACAGGTGTTTCCATTTCTTCGGCAGTGTCCTCATCGTCAACAGTTTCGTCATCTCCGCCCAGCAAGAACAGGGTCACGCCAATAGACAGAGCAATCGCCAACAATGCAATGACAGCAATAATGATAATGCCTTTTTTACTCTCGGGGGCTGCTTGGCCTTCCTGATCTTCTTGGCCGTCTTCTGCTTCGTTATTCTCTTCTGCCACGTCAATTTCCTGTCAGTTTTAGCATAAACACCCTGCATACTAGCTATTGAGCAAACAATGTGCCAAAAACGTTCTTTATTCAAGGCACGATAATAGCTTAAATCTCAATAACTTAAGACTTCATGTATGGAATTTATTAAATAAATGACTCGCGCGACTCAAGAGTGTGAGTCTAGGGAGCCTCTGCTGAGGAAGGTTAACATTAATCTTAGCTTTGCCCGACAGTTTTATTATAGAAAGTAGAAGATGAGGAATACAGAAAGGAGAATAAGGTAAAATCAAAAAAGATCTTGCTTACTATGTTGGACAAAACAGCATTTAAAAAAATCGGTGACGCAGGCCTTTTACGTCACCAAAAAACGACAAAACCTACTCATCCTCATTAGTCGAAACCCCTAACTTAAAGACGCTAAATTATGCGTAAAAATCAACCAGCCCCAGGCTCTTGAGATTTTGTTCCGTTGCTAATATTTCTTCGTTGTCCGTCCCTTGGGATTCACGTCCCAAATCTGAGTCGGGGGAATTGCCGTCAGAACCGCCTTGTTTCGATGCAAACGCATTGTTGTTCGCTGTTTCAGAATCTACGCTGACATCGGTTAACTCAACGCCATTATGATCCATCATGTCTCGTAAACGCTGGACATTTGATTCAAGCATTTCACGAACGCCTGCATTTTGACTGTTAAAACTAACAACTGTTTGGTCATTTTGAACTGAAATACGAACTTCAACTGGACCCAGATCAGCAGGATTTAGATGAAGTTCTGCCGATTGAATACCCCGTCCAGACATCCATATTATTTTCTGATTTAACTCAGCACCCCATTCCGGGTCCCCTACATGCGTATTTAATGTAGAAGCATACTGTCGCGATTGGCTACCATTGACCTTAGTCTGCAATTCAGAAAACTTTGTCGCGGCAGTATCATTAGTTTTTGGGTGGCTGCTTTCCTCCAAACCATCGCCCCCCGCTTCTGTAAAGCTTTCTACTGAAGCGCGTTCAAACTGTGCTTTAAATACGCTATCGCCCTCACTGACTAAATGGCCAGCGCCAGACATTCCTTGATTCAAACCTTGAGGCGTCGAGCTAGTGGGATTTCCTACCGGAGATAAGGGGCTATTGAGGACATTCACATCCTTCAATACATTCCCAGACTCTCCCTTATTTATACCATTAACGTTACGAGCCCCTTGTTCACCACCTTCTCCAGACTCTTTTCGAGTCACCGCTTGATTCCATGCCTGCAATTCAGCACTCATTGAAGGGGATGCACTTCCCGTTGCAGGTGGCGCTCCTGTAGGGTTGGTAAGGCCGGAGGAATTATCAAGCGCAAGCCCGGTATTTCCCGCAGGCCTAAGCGGGCTACTTGCCTCCTCCCCACTCATACTGCTTTTTGTGTCAGCAGTTGCGTTATTCGTAATACCACCCATCACGTCAGCGATCACACCTGATGATAAGGCAGATTTTTGAGTACTCGCTGCAAGATTTAACTGAGAGTAAGCGTCATTGCCATCTTTCCCCAAGCTAGCGGCACTCGCGGTACCCGTAAGAACATGTTTATCCAAATTAATAGCTTGGGAAGACGCTTTAGGAGAAAGGGCCTCGGGAGAGCGCAGGTGTGAAGAATGCCCAAGATTTTGGTTCTGTGTTTGGTTCTGTGTTTGGTTCTGTGTTTGGTTCTGTGCTTGGTTCTGTGCTTGGTTCTGTGCTTGGTTCTGTGTTTGGTTCTGTGTTTGGTTCTGATTTTGCCCCTTAGCTTGATCGACAATTGAAGATAAAAGCGGCAAGCCTTGCCCTGTCTGTCGATAGTCGGAGGAGAGTTCTTGCCCTGAACCATCACGATAAACCACTTGGCCATTTAAGTTTTTTGCACTATTCCCTGCACTAAATGATGACCCACTGAGCGCAATAAAGCCCCCATTCTCGCTCCAGTCACGGGACTCACCGGGGCCAATTGCAGGCAAGCCTGCCCCCCCTGTGACCGAAGAAAGCATCTCGTCAAAGCCAGTAATATCACTAGTTTCGGCTTGCCCTTGACCCTCTGAACCTCGTAGCGAAGATGTAGGCTGCGTCTGAGTAGTGGCTGTTGGATTCATCAAAGGAAAAAGCGCAAATTGCTGCATCAAAATATTCCATGCTCACGATGTTTATTTGGTTACCAACACAAACAAAGCATATTTCTTGCCAAGAAATAGAACAAAAGAAAAACTCAAAAATGAAGCACGAATTGGGTGACGCAAACTTGAGGCCATCCGCCGTAGATAGCCACTTTTTTGCTAGCGTACTAAGAGATTAGGATTTTTGGTAGTCGAAATTGAATAAATCCGACAGTTAAGGAGTAAGCGTAACAACGCGAGAAGAAAGAGCAAGCTCTTTCAAACAGTAGGTTTATTCTATAGTGAATAGTTGCTCAAAGTTTGAAATAGCAAAAATCTTTTTAACCTCAGCATTACAGTGAATAATTGAAATACTGGCGTCGACACCACCAGCAAAATCTCTCAACAACAACAGCATTCCCAAAGCAGAGCTATCCAAGTAAGCGGTATCACTCAGATCAATGGTATATTTTTTTATTTCACTACCATGAGCTTCATAAGCGTCTCGAAACTCACGATGAGAGCCAAAATCAAAACGACCTTGTATCGTGATAGTGACCAAGTCACCTGCTGCGTTCAGCGTGCTTACAACAGTCATTGTGTATATTCCTAAACTACCTAGTTGAAGATCCCGACATACTACCTTCTACCCTTGCCACTATACAATCCGTTTTGCTGTGAATTCAGTACTAGTACCTTCTTCAACATCATTAATCTGGTATAGAGCAGTCTTGCAATAAAGCTTCTCGTATTCGTTTTAGCGGCAGTATGCGCTGTGCAGCACCCATATTCACGGCGGCGCCAGGCATTCCCCATACAACGCTGCTTCTTTCATCTTGTGCAATAGTTTTACCGCCAGCATCGTGTATTGCTTTCATACCTTTCGCGCCATCAGAGCCCATCCCTGTCAGTAATGCTGCTACCGCGTTTTTGCCAATTAGGGTTGCTGCTGAGTCAAACAACACGTCTACAGCCGGTATGTGCCCATTGACTTTATCACCATCAAATAAAGCGCACTGTAAGCCACTAGCCCCTCGAACAATTTTCAGGTGTCGATCACCAGGTGCCAAATAAGCATGACCCAACTCTAGAGGCATTCCAGCCTTCGCCTGACATACCGATATTTGGCATAAATTATTTAACCGTTGGGCGAAAGCATCACTAAATGCCGGTGGAATATGCTGTGTCATCAAAATGGGGGGACAATTTTTGGGCATACCTTTAAGAACATCTTTAAGCGCTTCGGTTCCTCCCGTCGAACTACCAATGCAGATCACTTTACCCAACTTGAAACGGTGAGATGCTGCCGCTGTCTCGCTACTATCTTCAGCAACAAACACGTCATTGGCAGTGACATTTGCACGCGCGGCATTGCGAACTTTATCCTGGATAAGCTCTGAATAACCCTTCAAGTCTTGCCATGAGCTGCCCTGTGGCTTAGCCATAAAGTCGACGGCGCCAATGGCTAAGGCATCCAAGGTTGCAGGCGCGCCATTTTCAGTGAGTGTCGATATCATCACTACCGGCATAGGACGCAAACGCATAATATTTCGGAGGAAGGAAATACCATCCATTTTTGGCATTTCGATGTCTAAAGTTAAGACATCTGGATTCAAACGCTTAATCATGTCTCGAGCTTCAAAAGGATCCGAAGCCACACCCACAACCTCAAGATCAGAGGTATTGTTCAGAATTTCAGTCAAAATTTGTTGGATCAACTGAGAGTCATCCACAATCAACACTTTAATTTTTTTCAAAAGCTATTCCTCAAACCTCGACGATAAATACGGCTTTTATTCATCAAACTAATCAAAAAGTTCTACGCCACCACTATTGTCAGAACGAGTATTCGACAAGTCTTTACTGTAAGCCTGCTCACGCTGAAGCAAAGTATCATTTGGAACGTTAATAAGCTTCCTAATTTTCACCGCGCCCGTATCAGGGAAAAACAAGACTTTTCGCGGATATACAGTCCCAACATCCTGAGCGGCAATCTCAAAATTTTCTTCATAGAGATAACGCTTAACAAACTCCACATTACGCGCACCGACATCCGATAGACCCGACGTTACATTCCCGCCACCAAACACTTTAATTTCCAGATTTCGTCTAGTGCCACCTAGCTTGAGTATTTGATTAATCAAATACTCCATGGCCCAGTTGCCATAACGCGATGCAAGTCCTGCGGACCCTCCCCAACTATCACTCGAAAATTCATTCTCCTGTGGCAACATAAAGTGATTCATGCCGCCAATGCCAAGTTTTTTGTCCCGAATACAGGCAGACACGCAAGACCCCAAAACAGTCACAATCATTTCGCCGTTGAGGCTAACGTAAAACTCTCCAGGCAAAATTTTGGCTGCCGGAACGTTCATCCGTTTATCCCAATAGCGATTAATATGCTCAAACCCTGCCGTTGGTTGCGGTAGTTGTCGGACAATTTCTGTCAATGCTTACATCCTGTAATAGCTATTTACGTTTAAAAATAGTCTGACCCATCGATTCAAAATGAACAGATGCGTCATGTAAATTTTCTGAATGACCGATAAAAAGATATCCGCCTGGTTTAAGTATGCTGGCAAAGCCATTAAGCATTTTTTGCTGGGTTTGGATATCAAAATAGATCATGACATTTCGGCAAAATATTAAGTCAAACGAACCTTTCATCGGCCAATATTCAAGTAAATTCAAGCGTTTAAATCGAATGAGCTCCTGCAATGAGGGTTTAACTTTCGCTATATCCGGATGATTGCGGTCGTGCAGAAACCACTTCTTCTTTCTAGTGCTACCAAGGTCTTTTAAACGTTCTTTGTCATAAACACCTTGCTTTGCATGATCTAACACTTTTGAATCAAGATCAGTCGCCAGTACTTTGCAATCCCAATGCCTGCAATCCATATTTTCTCTTAACACCAAGGCCATTGAATAAGGTTCTTCACCCGTTGAGCATGCCGCCGACCATGCACGTATTTTTCGCTCGCCTGTGGTTCGTTGCAAATATTCTTTACATACAGTATTTGCCAAAAAGTCAAAGTGATGAGGTTCTCGAAAGAAGGCGGTTAAATTGGTCGTTAGCGCATTGATAAATAAGCCGGCCTCTTGACTGGAAGGGTCAGAAATCAAGGGGCAATAGTCGCTAAAATCAGATAGCCTCAGAGCCCTCATGCGCCGTGCTAGTCGACCGTAAACCATATCTTGTTTATGCTCACCGAGTACGATACCAGTGTACTTATAAGCCAATTCACTGATGACACTAAAATCAGTTTGTGTCATGTTAAATTCGCGCTGAATATCGGCCACACTGTTCCTTTGAGTACAAATAAACATTGAAGTTAGGTCGTCGTAAGTCTAACTCGTTATGCATCTACTGGTTATGTAGTAATGGGCGATGCAATTATTGGGGCAATCAATTGCTCGGTCAGATCAAGCAAGATCACCATTTGCTCATCGGTACTACCTAGGCCTTTAATGTAGTGCGCCTGACCTTCATGACTGAACTGAGGCGAAGGCTGAATACTTGCAGCATCAAATTTGTGAACATCAGAAACGGCATCCACCACGATACCCATAATTTTCAAACCCGTATCGGTAGACATTGTCAAAATGATTACAACCGTTTCGTCGCTATAAGCAATGCGCTCCAAACCAAAGCACATTCTCAAGTCGATAACAGGCGCAACGGTCCCTCTTAAATTCATCACGCCTAAAACTTGTTCTGGTGAGTTTGGGATCGCCGTCACGGGCTCCCAACCCCGAATTTCTTGCACCGAGAGAATATCAATACCAAACTCTTCCTTATTCATGAAAAAGGTCAGATATTGCTCTCCGACATCTTCACTTCGCCCGGTTTCAAGCTGGTCATTCACTTGCTCAATCACCGCTGCCGTTTTTTCCTGAGTCATATCGTTTCCATCAAGTCAAAACCCACTATCTACGCTCATCAAAACCAAGAGCATTTCACCTTTCCACGACTTGTCTTTGTATACGTTAGTTTTACATCAGTCATGCTAAGCAGCTTCAGTATCGTCACTTGAAGGCACTTTCTTAAAATCTTCACGACGCACGCCTGCAAGTTTCATGAGTCCGCCGATATCAAGTATCAACGAGACAGTTCCATCCCCTAATATCGTTGCGCCCGAGACCCCTTCGACAGAGCGGTAATTATCTTGAAGATTTTTAATCACCACTTGTTGCTGTGCCAAAAGGTCGTCGACAAATACTGCAATTTTCATATTGTCGCCTTCACAAACAACCAATAAACCTTCCTCAATTTTTTCAGAGTCCGGTTTCACATTGAA
>ENA-OSET01004575-OSET01004575.1-sediment-metagenome-genome-assembly--contig:-NODE-4575-length-12166-cov-12.099677_pt1 | contig 12166 bp, 6 predicted proteins | sample MGYA00237882_ERZ534229 | MGnify/ENA primary metagenome ERZ534229 (study PRJEB26408, sample SAMN06266212) | sediment metagenome | isolation source: Hudson Canyon methane seep mesocosm | place...
GCCATAGCGACCTTGCATCATTTGTGAATTGATAAACTCTTCAAAATGGTTGCCTAGAGAAATACTTGTATTTTTTGCCATTTTTTTAATCCCCAATTTTGATTTATTAATAAATACCATATTTTGGTAACTATACCAAATGTATAGTAATTTTGAATTAAGAAATATTGGAGGCTTTCCATAGCGTATGGCATGGATGAGTGGATTTCGCAATGGATTTCGGGGTCTATGATTTATGATTGTCAGTTTGTTATGATTTTATAAGGGGTCATCCTTTATTTTACAAGAGAAAAAGGTCAGCCATTTGTCTGTCTATAATTTTAAGTTACATTCTTCGATAATTTGAGGGATTTTAAGTAATCATAAGTCAAAGACCTGACTCTGGTTTTTCTGCAAAGTAAATAGCTTTAATTTACGGCTATGATATAAAGTACATTATCAGCATAATTAAAATTACGAGACAATTATGAATACAGCGAAAGAAGAAGTGAGAACACTACTTGATACACTACCAGATGAATGTGTTTTAGAAGACATTCAATATCATCTTTATGTTGTTGAAAAAATTCAAAGAGGTATTGCTAGGGCTGATATTGAAAAGTCATTGAGTCAAGAAGAGGTTGAAAGGAAATTTAGTAAATGGACTACTCAGTAAAATGGTCACCAGAGGCAACAGAAGACCTTGGGAATAGGGGGCAGTACCATTTTAATGATTAAAAGTAATTTAGTTTGTTAAAACAAGGTGTTATATTTTTTCTTTGGAATGGGTGCTGACCCCTTTATCTTCGTTATGACTTGGCAGGTGGCGAGTCATAGAGTGTATGATAAACAGACCGAGACAAACACTTGAGACAGCCATGAAGGACTTCTTCCTGTATTAATAGCATTTAATGGCGCACTTTTTGGTGCTTATTTTGCAATATTAAAGAACAGAAATGAGCGATTATGGACAGACAGATACGAATCACTCTTAAAGATAATTGAGATTTCTGAAGACATTAGAAGCAGGTTTTTAGTGATGCAATCGGATGAGCTAGATGTAGATAGTTACAGTGAAGGCGAAGCCGGCTACATTGAAGAAATATGGCGGAGCTCTAGGTTTAAATTAAAAAAAGAATCATCAAAAATAAGAATGCTTTTCAAAGAGGTGGAAATTGAAGCGTTAGTGAACGCAATCCAAGATCTAGATAGAGAAATAATGGATGCTCACTCATCCGACTCTGAGCAAAAAAATCATAGATTAAATGTTGTATGGTCTAATACGGGTTCATGTGTGGATGAAGCAATTAAACTATCTAGGAAAAAATGTCTCTAGGAAAGTGCTAAACCTGAAGCCCAAACCTCCATTTCATTTTGTACATTTACCTCGCAAACTGTTGTTCAAAATCACACCCGGTTTCGTGCCCAGGTTAGCCCTGAACAAATAACAAAGCCTGGTCTTGCATCTTGCATGCTAAGCAAAGAATAAAAAGAGTGAAGGAAGTAAAACCTGAGAATTGCCAGGTTTTTATAACTTGGCAATCTAGTGACTAATCGGTTTTTTACTTTTATAGACTTCATCGACGACTCTTTTAAACCAATATGGTCGAAAAATGGCCGCAAACAGGCAAAGCAAAGTGGTCGTTGGGAATGGCAAAAAGCTGGCTACACTCATTAGTAAGAGAAATAAAATAGTAAAAATACGTGTTTTCATTAAGCTTTTTGTGTTTGTAATTTGAATTGTAGATATTTGAACGCTAGCATACATTTAAATTAGGCTGGCAACAAGTAAATACTGAGGCGGGTACAGGTAAAACCAGTGGCTAGCAAAGAATTTGAGCACGATCATTTTCTGGATTGACAACAATGGGTCGAATAACAGCCTTTCGGTGTACGGATTGATTGCGATTAAAATATAAAAATTATCTGATTGAGTCTGAACTACTAGGACTCATCTTTTAAAAAATCGTTATTTGAAATAGCTCACTCAAACTTGAAAGGTATATAATACCCAGCTTTTGTCTGGTTCTTTTAATGCCTAGTCACGAGTCAATTCAACAACTTTCCAAACAGTTGCAGTCCTGCATGAATGTCGATAAACATCGTTACAAGCGACAACTCGACCGTTTACGCAGTGAACATAAAAAAGGCAATGATCCGGCACAAAAGCTGGCCAGTTTGGCAGCCCAGATAGATCAATCAATTAATAAACGTAATCAACGTAAAACCAGTGTTCCCCGTATTGAATACCCAGATTTACCCGTTACAGATAAAAAGGATGATATTGCCCAGTTAATTCTGAAAAACCAGGTGTTAATTTTGTGTGGTGAAACAGGTTCGGGTAAAACCACCCAAATTCCCAAAATTTGTTTAGATATCGGTCGAGGAGTTAATGGTTTTATTGGTCATACTCAACCTAGACGAATTGCTGCACGCACCGTTGCAGACAGAATTGCTGAAGAACTAGGGCAGCCTATAGGACGCTCAGTCGGCTATAAAGTGCGTTTTCATGACAAAACCCATGATAGGTCATTAGTTAAGCTGATGACCGATGGGATTTTACTGGCTGAATCGCAGAATGATCCGTATTTAAATCAATATGACACTATTATTATTGATGAAGCACATGAGCGCAGTTTAAATATCGATTTTTTACTGGGCTATATGCGCTGGTTATTGCCTAAGCGTCCTGATTTAAAATTGATTATTACTTCTGCAACGATTGATCCAGAACGCTTTTCCAAACATTTTAGCGATGCGCCAATTATTAATGTCTCGGGGCGGACTTATCCGGTCGAAATGCGTTACAGACCGCTGGAATTGATTGAAGAGGATGATGAAACGGCTGCTGATATACAACAAGCCATTGTTGATGCGGTGGATGAGTTACATCGAGATTTGCCTGGCGACATTTTGATCTTTCTTAATGGCGAAAGGGAAATCAGGGAAACCACTGAATCATTAAAAAAACATAATCCAGCGCATTGCGATATTTTGCCTTTATATTCCAAACTCAGCGTTAGTGAGCAGGAACGGGTGTTTAAACCGAAAGGCAAATCTCGAATAGTGCTGGCGACTAATGTTGCAGAAACCTCGCTGACTGTTCCAGGCATTAGAAGTGTGATTGATACTGGGCATGCGCGTATCAGTCGCTATAGTCATCGCAGTAAAATTCAACGACTGCCGATAGAAAAAATTTCTCAGGCCAGCGCAAATCAAAGGGCAGGGCGCTGTGGGCGTGTGGCAGATGGTATTTGTATACGACTGTATTCAGAAGAAGATTTTCTGGCCAGACCGCAATTTACTGAACCGGAAATTTTAAGGACCAATCTGTCTTCTGTTATTTTACAGATGACCTCTTTAAAACTCGGTGAGATAGAAGACTTCCCTTTTGTAGAGCCGCCTGAAGATAAAATGATTCGGGATGGAAAAAACTCTTTGCATGAGGTGAATGCCTTAGATAAGAACGGTCAGATCACGCCGATGGGACGGCAATTAGCAAAAATACCAACCGACCCAAAGCTGGCGCGAATGTTATTAGCCGCTGATAAGCTGAATTGTTTAACCGAAGTGGCGATTATTGTCTCTGCTTTGAGCATACAAGATCCGCGTGAAAAACCTGCGGATAAAATGCAGCAGGCTGAGAGTAAGCATGCTGAATTTAAGATTGATGATTCTGATTTTTTAACTATTCATAATGTATGGAAAGTGTTTGAAGAACAGAAAAAACACCTGTCTAATAATAAGATACGAAAATACTGCAAGGACCATTTTTTATCCTATATACGCATGCGAGAATGGTTTGATATTCATGCCCAGATCATGCAGGTGATTAAAGGTGAGTTGAAATTAAAACCCAATACCTCTGATGCGGGTTATGAAGCGATTCATTGTGCATTATTGCCGGGCTTATTATCCAATATCGGTTTCCGCCATGAACAATATGAATATGTTGGTGCCAGAAATCTGAAATTTTTTATCTTCCCGGGTTCCGGGCAACACAAAGCCAAGCCTAAGTGGATAATGGCGGCCGAGCAGGTTGAAACTTCAAAAGTCTATGCCCGTAATGTCGCCAAGATAGAACCAGAGTGGATAGAGCGTTGTGCGCCACATCTGGTTAAGTCCAGTTATTATGAGCCGCATTGGGAAAAAAAGGCAGGCCGTTCAGCAGTGTATGAGCGGGTATTATTGTATGGTTTAACCGTGCAGCCTAAAAGAAAAATTCCTTATGAACGGATAGACCCAAAAGCAGCCAGAGCATTGTTTATTCGTTGTGGTCTGGTGGCACAAGATTATCATACCAATGCGCCCTTTTTTAAAGCCAATATGAATTTGCTGGAAGAAGTGGGGTATATTCAGCATAAAGGCCGGCGGGTTGATTTAATCGAAGATGAGGAATGGTTATACGAGTTTTATGATAACAAATTGCCAGAACAGGTGGTTAATGGCATTACTCTGGATAAATGGCGTAAAACAGCCGAAAAAGAAACCCCCAAACTGTTATTTTTAACCAAGGAAGACTTAACCCGTCAGGATGAGGAACATGTCAGTGACTGGGATTATCCTGATCATAAAGATGTGGGTAGTCTATCAATCGAATTGCAATATCGTTTTGAACCTGGTCATGATGAAGATGGGGTCACGGCGATTATTCCTGTTCATCAGCTGAATCAAATCTCAAACCAGCCTTTTGAGTGGCTGGTTCCCGGCCTGCTGGAAGAAAAATTGATCGCCTTGATAAAATCATTGCCAAAGCAAGTGCGTAAACATTTTGTTCCCGTGCCACAAACCGCAAAAGCCTGTCTGGAAATCGAGCCTGATTTTAAAGGCTCTTTATATGAATGGTTAGGGATGCGTTTGCGTAAATTAACAGGTGAAGCGATTCCGTTAACAGAATGGAATCCATCAGCGCTGAGTGATCACTTAAAAATGAATTATAGAGTGGTGGATGAGAAGGGCGGCTCAATAGGCTATGGGCGGAACTTAAAGGCTTTGCAAAATAAACACAGTGAAACCGCAGGCGATAGTTTTGATCAAATTGCGGCCGATGAGATGAATCATACTGGCTGTATCCAATGGGCGTTTGATGATTTGCCCGAGACCTATGAATTTATCCAGAAAGGTCAGTCTTTCGTGGGTTTTCCTGCGATTATTGACGAGGCTGATGCAGTAGGGGTGCGAATTTTTGATACCCGAGATAAAGCGGAACAGGCTCATTTCTTAGGTTTGGTTAGACTGTTTCAATTGCAGGCGCGTAAAGATTGCACCTATTTGATGAGGAACCTACCCCGATCTCCTGTTGCAGAGTTAAACTACAATAAATTAACTCAACATCCATTAATAAAGGACAGAGCCGGTAAGTCTTATAAAGAGGATATCTTATTTGCGGTGATAGCGGCTACTTTTCTGCAAGAGGGCGAGATTAGAACCCAGGATGCTTTTGATGACAGCCTGAAAAATAATAAACAATACCTGGTCAGTTTTGCCAATGAAATTGGCAAGACAGTCAACGATATTATGGAACGCTACTTCAATATAAAGAAACTATTGCAATCTGCCAGTACCCAAAAGCTTGCTGCAGAGGATATTAAGCAGCAATTAGACAGATTGATTTATTCTGGTTTCGTTTTCTATACGCCTTATAATCAGCTGAAGTCGATTATTCGTTATTTAAAAGCCATCGAATATCGTCTGGATAAGCAAAAAGATGAAAAACAGGCAATGCAGCAACTCAACCGTTACTGGAAGCGCTATTGGGATGAAGTGGAAACTAAGGCAAAAAAGGTCTGTGTGAATCCTGAGCAGGATAGGTTTCGCTGGGATCTGGAAGAGTTAAGAGTTTCATTATTTGCCCAGCAGCTTAAGACGGCTTATCCCATATCGCCGAAGAGGATGGATAAAGCCTGGGATGAGCGGTTCTAGAATTTTTACGGGATTTAGTTGATTGAAGTCTAAGGCTCTTACACTAGGAGTCAGTTGATAGATAAGGTTATAATAACTTGATTCAGGCGTGTATTAAGTTAATAGTAATACAGCCTGGGGCGCAGGCTTTAGCCTGCACTTTTTAGCTATGAATGCAGGCTAAAGCACTGCGCCCCAACGGACTAATCCCTTAACGTAATGGCAGTGAGGGTTTTAGAGTCTTAGGGGTATTTATCATTTATGACTATGAGATTATGAAATTAAAATTTTCGCTGGAATCTAAAATCCTGTTGATTGTTTCATCGGGACTTTTTCTTTCCGGCTTACTCATCGGCGTTTATTATTTTCATAGTGAACAGAGTCAGCTGGAAAGATTGCTGCTTAAACAATCGCGCTCTCTCTTTAACCAGATTCAGATAACCCGGCACTGGAATGCAGAGCATGGTGGCATCTATGTGTTATTAGAGGAAGGGGAGCAGCCCAATCCTTATTTGTATAAAGTTGCTCCACGCACAGGGGCTAAAGCTGATATTGAGCCCGAACTGATTGATCAAAAAGGGCGTAGACTGGGGTTAATCAACCCGGCGATGATGACAAGACAGTTATCAGTTGAGTCAGCGTCACATAGCGATATCAGTTTTCATCTGACCAGTCTGCAGTTGATCAATCCAAATAATAAGCCGGATGATTTTGAAAAAGCATCGCTAATTGCCTTTGAAAAAGGAGTCCTGGAAAAGACTCAATACACGGATAAAAAAGGTCTGCCTTATTTTCGCTATATGGCGCCATTGAAAACCAGAAAAGACTGTCTCAGGTGCCATGGCTTTCAAGGCTATCAAATAGATGATATTCGTGGTGGTATCAGTGTTTCAATTCCGATAGAAGAAGAGTTAAGTTTTTCTTATAGAAAAAGAGGGGAAATTTTTTCTTTTGTTATCGTCATTTCTTTTTCCACAATTCTACTGCTAGTTTTTGCAATCCGGCGCCTGGTAAGGAATCCCTTAAATGATTTAACAAAGATGGGAGAAAACATTGGAGATGGCAAGCTTGCAGTACCTTATTCTTTGGATGAAAATGATGAAATGGGGAAACTGGGCAATGTGCTATTAGAATCTGATCGCTCGCTACATAACAGAAAAGCAAAACTTGAGTCTTATGCGAAAGATATGACGAAAAAGGCTTTGCATGATCCATTAACGGCTTTACCTAATCGCTTGCTGTTTTTTGATAGTTTGACAGACACTTTGAAGCAGGCTCGACAGTTTTCATTTGGCGTCGCTGTTTTATTTATTGATCTTGATCGCTTTAAGCTGATAAATGATGAATTGGGGCATGAAAGGGGGGATGAGTTATTGGTTGAAGTTGCTAGCAGGCTTAAATCCTGTGTACGCAGACATGACATAGTAGCAAGAATAGGAGGAGATGAATTTTCGATTGTTTTATCGCATATCGATAGCCAGAATGATGCTTGGATGACGGTAACCCAGAAGATAATTGCTGAGTTATCTCGGGCATTTATACTGAATGGAAATGAGTATTTTATTGGTTGTAGTGTCGGTATTTCTGAATTTCCTGATGATGGAAAGACCCCGGCAGAGTTGTTGAGAAAAGCTGATGAAGCCATGTATGCAGTCAAGAATTCTGGTAGAAATAATTTCATCCACTACAGTTCAAAATGGTCTGAGGTGATGAGTATGTCCAACTCGGAAATTGATCATGAACATCTGCATATGCTTGATTTGTTGAATGCTGTAAGTAATGAAATTGAAGCGCATGAGTTTGATAAAGAAGAAGTATTGCAGATTTTAAAACAATTGTATGTTGATACGGTTGAGCATTTTACTCATGAAGAATTGTTGTTTGTTGAGTGTAACTATCCTGATGCAGAGAATCATGCCCAGATACATCAGCAAAATATGCAAAAACTCAATAAATCCATGTGCGATATTGAACAAGAAGATACGACTCGTCAGCAATGTGCTGAAATATGTTTCGCTATAAAAGATTTATTGATAAGTCATGTGTTAAAGGACGATATAAAATATATTCAATATTTACGAGAAAATTGAGGGTTGATGTGTCAATACGTTTCAGGGCACACGTTTTAGCTTTAATTTTTATAAGCCTTGATTTATTCAGATAACTCTCTATAATCAGCTCCCTTACTTTTTGGTGCCCTAAAATATCTTTTATTTAAGGGTTAAAAGGGAAGTCGGTGCGTTTCATTTTTGAAGCAATTCCGACGCTGCCCCCGCAACGGTAGATAAGTTTAAGATATATTAAATACCACTGTATCAATGATATGGGAAGGTAATGTATCAGATTAATTCAACTTATAAGCCCGGAAACCTGCCCGAAAGTTTTATTCGGTGCAGCGGAGGGCTGCTTACGGAGTAGAAAGGCTCTGTGCCATTCTATTTTTGTTTTTTGTCCTCATCTGTGAACTTAACTTTGTTTGCACGGGTGGTGCAGAGGACATATGAAACAATCATTTATATCCCCCCCTTTATCAGTTATTTTCCTTTTTTCGAGCGGATTTTCAGCGTACGCTGAAGAGTCTGTTGAGCTTCCAAACTTTGTTGTCACTGCTACACGTACTGATCAAAAAATTGATCATTTATCTGCTGCCACTACCATATTTACCCGGCATGATATTGAGCGACTTCAAGTGCAAAGTGTGCCTGAATTGCTCAAGCAGGCGACGGGTGTTGATATTGGTGAAAGTGGTGGAGCAGGTAAATCATCCAGCGTTTATATCAGAGGGTCAGGAAGTAAACATGTTCTAGTATTGATTGATGGTATACGTATAGGTTCGGTTACTCTTGGGTCTTCTCCCTTTTCTTCTTTGCCGATTGATCAAATTGAACGGGTTGAAATCGTGAGAGGATCTCAGTCCAGTCTTTATGGCTCTGAAGCGATTGGCGGGGTAATCCAGATCTTTACCCGAAAAGGACATTATAAAGACAATAATATGCCTACTGTATCCCTTGATGCAGGAGGTGGATCGTATGATACTGCCCGTGTGAGTGGTAATGTTAGCGGCCAATATAAACAGGCTTGGTATGCTTTTGGTGCATCACATATAACAACATCAGGTTTTAATGCGAGATCATCAAATTCCTTTGATAATGACCGAGATGGTTATGAAAATACCAGTTTTAATGCACGAGCTGGATATAAATTCAATAAAAAATATAGCGCTGAGGTTTTTGCTCTGAGGTCTCAAGGTGAAAACGAATTTGATAATAACTGGGGCAGCGACCGAAATGATTTTGATATCCAAAATATTGGTTTATCAACTGATTTGCAATTATCAGATAACTGGTTTACAAAAATAACTTTGGGTGAATCCAGAGATGAAAGTAGGCAGCCCGATGGTGACTTTTTCAATACGCGTCGTCGAACGGTTAGCTTATCCAATAGAATAAAGCTAAATGCTAATCATGAAATTGTTATAGGGTCGGACTTTAGGGATGATCATGTAGAGAGTCATCAGTCTTATGCTGAGTCTAATCGTTATAATATTGGTGGATTTGCTGAGTATTATGGCAGTTGGTTTGGTTTGATTGATTTTAATGCCTCTGTTCGAGGAGATGAAGATGAACAGTTTGGTTCCCATGTCACAGGTAATGGCGGGTTTAGAATTGGGTTAGGAAAAAGTGACATAGACGTGGTTGCTAATTTTAGTAGTGGTTATAAAGCACCTACGTTTAATGATTTGTATTGGCCTAACTCAGGAAATGTCAGTTTAAAACCTGAACAGTCAACTACCTTTGAAGTCGGGTTAGAAGGGCAACATGACTGGGGTCGGTGGATGCTTCGAGCTTACCATACCAATATTGATAATTTAATAGATTGGGTTGAAACGTCCCCCGGCAGTTTTATTTATAGGCCTGAAAATGTTAATAAAGCTCAGATTGACGGGTTGGAGGGTGAAATATCAACTCAAATAGTGGGTTGGAATATTGCTTTAAATGGTAGTGCATTGAGTCCTAAAGATAGGGCTACTAATGAACGATTGTCTAATCGCTCTCAATTACATTTAGGTTTAGATGTGTCCAAACGTTTTTTTGATCATTTAACTATAGGGTCAACACTTTCAGTTTCGGGAGATAGATCTTACACTTTATTTGGTGGTGGCACGGCTAAAACGCATGGTTCTGTAGTATGGGATATGAGAACCGCTTATCAATTAAATAGTCATTGGACCATAAAAGCCAAGCTTAATAATTTATTGAATGACCAGTATCAAACAAACCGCGGTTTCAATACGGCCGACAGAAACTTTTTTGTCTCTGCCAATTATGTTTATTAATTAGATGTGGCTTATCTTGCAAATTAAAATCAATAATTTTATAAAATAGGAAAAAAATGAAATTTAATATAAAAGAAATAAGAATACCAATCGCGCTGATAGGATTAATGCTTGCTACTCGCTTTCATCATTTTGGCGGCGCCTTCTCCTTACCTGATGCCTCCTTAGCGGCTTTCTTTTTTGCAGGCTTATGGGTTAGAGGATGGAAGTTCTTTGCTTTATTGTTAGTTGAGGCAGGATTGATTGACTCTATTTCGATTACTCAGTTTAATGTCAGTGATTATTGTGTCTCTTCAGCCTATGTATTTTTAGTTCCAACTTATGCCTGTTTGTGGTTTGCTGGTCGTTATTGTGCAAGATATAAAACCATGAAGTTGACTGAATTAACAGCACAGTTTGCTATGTTATTGCTAGCTACATCAGCGGCTTTTGCAATATCAAACGCTAGTTTTTACCTGTTATCGGGTAAATTTACAGATCTAAACTGGCTTGAGTACAGTTCAAGAGTTGCTCAATACTACCCACCTTATTTGGGGTATACCCTGGTCTACACAGTTGTTATTTTTGCGATGGTTAAAATTATAAGTTTATCTCTGTCCACTTTGGCAAAATCTACTGTCAATAATGCTCAGTAAGTTGCTTAAAAAACACACTCTAACAATAAGGCTATGTCACCGTTAAGTGTTGAAAAATGGAATTCAATAAGATGAACTCGCTCTTAAAGCCCTCTCCTGATGGAGAGGGAGGGGTGAGGAGAAATAAAACAATTCTCTTCTTCAATATTCTCTTGTTAATCAAGATGTAATGAATTGGATACCCTTTATTTTCTCCTCTCCCCAAGCTTCTCGGCAATTGCTCCTGCATTGCTTACTTACATCTCAGTAGGCATTCATTAGGGGAGGGCTTAAGAGCAAAGTAAATTAAAATTCCACACTTAACGGTGACATAGCATTAAGTTAAGAAGTATTCTCTGTAGGTCGGGTTAGCTTATTGAGCGCAGCGAGATAACATAACCCGACATTTAGCAATAATAATCCGATGCTTTTTTGTTGGCCACTTTAAAATGGCGGAAACTCATGGCTAATAAGGTCTATTTATATAATCCACCAAATCAAGTGCTTTTAACATTTGTCCTGTAGAGCGTAATAATCTGTATTTAGAAGATAACTCTGCATAATCAGCGGCTATATAAGCTGTTCTGGCACGAAAAAGTTCATTTTCGATATCCAGCACATCTAACAAGGTTCTTCTGTTCACTTTAAATTGCTGTTCGTAGAGATCTTGTGTTTCTTTACTGAAACCTACATGTTGCTTATTAAATTCCTTTTGTCTGATTGCTGCATTATAAGCTGCCCATGCCAGCCGAACCTCCTGCATCACCTGTCTATGAGTATTATCACGGGGGCTCTTTGCTACATTGACTTGTGAGCTGGCAATTTTTCTATTGGCCTTATCCGCTCCACCTCTAAACAGATTCCAGTTCACCACCACTTTTGCAGAATAACCATCCGTTCTGACTTGTTGATTACCTACATCGGTATCATCCCATTCTGATTTTAAAACCAAATCCACTTTTGGCATATAAGGACTTTTGCTATCTTTATATTGTGCGGTTGCAGCATCAATTGTTTCTGTTGCAGCTTTTAATAAAGGATGTTCTTTTTCAGCTGTTTGTAAAGCCTGTTGTCTTTGTTCCGGGACTAAATTTACATCAGGCACTGGCTTTTCAAATTCATCAACAGCAAATCCGGTCAAAGCTTCATAATTAGCTTTTGCATCTTCAAAATTATTTGTTGCTGTAATCAAATTTGATTGTGATAAGGCTGTACGTCCTTCCATTTGCGTCCAGTCAGAGCGATTACTCACCCCATTAGTAAAACGATCTTTAATATCTTTTTGTAAGCGTAAATGAGTATCCAGATTAAGCTGTGATAATTCAACCGTTTCTTT
>ENA-OSET01004577-OSET01004577.1-sediment-metagenome-genome-assembly--contig:-NODE-4577-length-12164-cov-9.825598_pt1 | contig 12164 bp, 10 predicted proteins | sample MGYA00237882_ERZ534229 | MGnify/ENA primary metagenome ERZ534229 (study PRJEB26408, sample SAMN06266212) | sediment metagenome | isolation source: Hudson Canyon methane seep mesocosm | place...
GCACAAGTTTTTTCCACTACAATATTTAATTTTTCTTTTTTAGCAAAACTATCAAATTCTCCACGAATAAAATGTTTTACTTCCAGACGTGCCATATCTGCATTAAATTCATCAGTAGATTCTTTTACATTACCGTGACGCCAAATATAATTGATTTCATCACATGGCCAAGTGCCTACTCCATTAAACTCACATAATACATCGCGCAACATATTTGTACCCGATCTCGGTGCGCCAATAATAACTACAGGTTGATAATTCATAAATACTCAGACTAACTCATTAACTGTTCTTGTTAATTTACTTTTAAATTGTGTTTTAGAAAACTCTTTTTCAAAAACATCGATAATATGTTTTCGGTTAAACTCTAATTGATTTTCAGACAATGACTTAAAGAACTTATAAATACCATCAGTATCTCCGGGTATAACTACTGCACCCAAACCTTTGGATGAAACAAATTCAGCAAGCTCTGAATTTTTCTCAACCATTGCTAATATTGGAGTACCTTCTGACAAATATGTCATAGTCTTACTTGGAAAGGCATATCTAATAACTTCATCTTGTAGGCTTACAATTGCAATATCAGCCTCAGCAATCATTTGTCTAGCTATAGCAATGGGCTGATGAGGAATAAAGCGTATCTGTCCTTCCAATCCCTTTGCTAAGATCTTCATATCATCAAGAGCCGCACCTTCGCCCACAAATAAAAGTTCAAAATTATCCAGTATCTGATTATTTTTTAATGCCAACACAAAACTATCTAAATGTTGAAAGCGGCCAATATTTCCAGCAAAAATAACTCGTTTCTTTTTATCATTTACATCAAAAAACTCCTGTTTTAGAATCTCATTTGAACTCAAATCATAGTTATTTATTATTTTTATTTTTGAAGCTAATCCTTTATTGCGTAGCAATAAACTATTCTTCATATCTTCTGACAAAACAATAATTTTAGATGCTACTCTACAAGTAAAACCATCCATCCAAGATAATATTTTAAAAACCATCTTACTTCTAAATTCACCTGAAATACGACCGATTTCAGGGTGAATATCCATACAATGATAAATTAACTTAAAACCACGAAACTTACATACAATTGCAATCAAAAATGCCAATATGACAGGTGGTGCAGTTGAAACAGTCACTATATTATATTTTCTACCTAACAATACAAACCAAAAAGCTACAAAAGGAAACCAAAAAAAATTCAAAACCTTCGCTATTTTTTGATTATTAAATTGGAATACTGGTAGACGAAAGACATTTGAACCGTTTTTTTCGTGAACTTTCCATGGTAGTTTGTTTTTTTGATTAACACTTTTGTATGAGGGCTGACTAGATAATACATCTACATGCATACCTTTTTCCTCTAAAACCTGGCGAATGTCATCTAGAATGAACGCATAAGGAGGTGAATCAGGCTTAAAATACCTATGAATCAATAGAACCTTCTGACTACCAGTCATAACGACTAAATTCTTCCAAACCACGCCAACGGTTTGTTAATTTTGCAGTACCAGTAATAAGTTTTAAAACCCTTAAGGAGGTATTTTCCACTTTATATTCATCAGGAATTTCACGAGAAGGATAATATTCTTTCTCTGATACTGCTATTTCAATTGAATTAAGCAATATATCCGGATTAAGACCTGTTAAAACAATCGAACCTTTATCCAGGGCTTCCGGACGTTCAATTGCTGTTCTGAGTGTAACCGCAGGGAAATCTAATACTGCTGATTCCTCGCTAATGGTTCCACTATCAGAAATAGCACAAAAGGTATCTTTTTGAAGTTTATTGTAGTCAAAAAATCCAAATGGTTTTAAAAAACGAATATCTGCTCCCTCTAAACTTTCATTTAAGGCTTCCAAACGTTTTTTTGTTCTTGGGTGAGTAGACACCACGACTGGTAACTTATAGTGTTGAGCGACAGCTTTCAAACAGGCTAAAACAGACCTTAAACTCTCTTTTGAGTCAACATTTTCTTCACGATGAACGCTCACGATAAAGTACTTTTGGGATTCCAACCCAAGCTCTTGAAGAATAACTGAATCACTGATTGATTCAGAATGTGAATTCAACACTTCACGCATCGGTGATCCCGTAACATATGTAAAGCGAGACTCTAGACCTTCGGCAATCAAATTTCTACGAGCATGTTCCGTATAAACCAAATTAAAGTCTGAAACATGGTCAACTAATTTTCGGTTAATTTCTTCTGGTACATTTGCATCAAAACATCGATTTCCTGCTTCCATATGATACGTCGGAATTTTCATTCTCTTTGCCATAAGTAACGCTATTGCACTATTCGTATCGCCTAAAACCAATACGGCATCTGGCTTTTCTTTTAATATAACCTCTTCAGTCTTAATTAAAATCTCGCCTAATACCTTACCCAGTGACGATGTGTCGACATTCAAAAAATAATTGGGTTCTTTAACTCCTAGCTCATCAAAAAAAATCTGATTTAATTCAAAATCATAATTTTGTCCCGTATGAACCAGAACATGATCAGTATATTTATCTAAGGCGCTCATCACAGAAGCAAGTCGAATAATTTCTGGCCGTGTCCCCAAAATAGTCATTACTTTTAATTTTTTCATTTTAGTCCTTAAAGAGGCTTTGCATAAGTATCTGGATTTTCTCTATCAAAAACCTCATTCGCCCAAAGCATAACAATCATTTCATCATCACCAACATTAGTAATATCATGCGTCCAACCTGGAACTGTTTCCACGACCTGCGGTTCATTATCTGTGGTTTTTAATTCATAAGTTTCGTTTGTTACTACATGACGAAATTTAAACAATGCAGTTCCTTTCAACACTAGAAATTTCTCAGTTTTGGTGTGGTGATAATGCCCGCCACGAGTAATACCTGGGTGCGCTGTGAAAAATGAAAACTGACCGCTGTCTTTTGTTTTAAGCATTTCAACAAACACCCCACGCTCGTCACCATGCTTGGTTAGAGAATAAGAAAACTGCTCAGGCTTTAAATAGCTTAAATAGGTCGAGTGAAGCACACGATCCAACCCCGTACCGACTGGTTCTGTCATCATGTTTTCACGACTATCTTTATATGATTGAATTTTATTTGCTAAATCTCCTACTGTAACGTCATAGACTGGAGACACATCACAAAAAACACTCTTTTCAGAAGAACCATCCATAATGTTGATGAAACGGTTGACAACATCATCAACATATACCAATTGAACTAAAGCAGATGGTTCATTAATTTGAATGGGGAAATTGTGTACGGTGTTATAACAAAAAGTGGCTACTACAGAGTTGTAATTAGGTTTACACCATTTACCAAACACATTTGGCAAACGAAATATATAAACTGAGTTTCCCGCTCTTTTCTCCAAATTTAAGAGTGATTGTTCTGCTGCCAGCTTACTTTTACCATAAAGATTATCTAATTTAGCCTGAATGGAAGAGCTATAAATCACGGGGATTTTTTTTCCACTAGACTCAATCGCCGAACATAAGGCCGCCATTAAATCAGAATTGCCCTGTTTATACTCTTCAATATTCTCAGGTCTATTGACACCAGCCAGATGAAAAACAAAATCTACTTCTTTAACCAAATTCACCAAGTCATCTAGAGTGTGATCGCGAGTAAAGTTAATCACCTCCACATCTTCACGTTCAGATAAACGAATGCCTAGATTTTTCGCAACAAAGCCATTAGCTCCAGTAATTAAAACTTTCATTATTATTCCTCAGGGACTACCTGTTCACCACGAGAAATAGCTTGCATAAACTCCAGCTTCATTAAGAGTTTCTTCATACCATCAACATCTAATCTTTCAGTATTATGAGAATTATAATCATCCATACTCGATATTTTTTCTTCACCGACCTCAACAAATTTTGCGTAATTCAAATCACGTAAATCTGGCGGCACTCTATAATACTCACCACGGTCTTCAGCACAGGCCATTTCCTCACGACTTAACAACGCTTCATATAGCTTCTCACCATGGCGAGTACCAATAATATTAATTGGATGTTTAGGCTTGTCTAATAAATTTACTAATGCTTTCGCCAACACTTCTACTGTTGCAGCAGGTGCCTTTTGGACAAAAATATCACCATTACTACCATGCTCAAACGCATATAAAACCAAATCAACCGCATCTGCTAAAGTCATCATAAAACGTGTCATATTAGGATCGGTAATAGATAAAGGCTTATTCGTTCTAATTTGTTCGACAAACAGAGGAATCACTGAACCACGTGATGCCATGACATTACCGTAACGTGTTCCACAAATAACCGTTTTAGCAGCATCGACATTACGAGACTTAGCCACCATTACCTTTTCCATCATCGCTTTAGATATCCCCATAGCATTGATGGGATAAACAGCCTTGTCTGTACTCAAACACACCACACGTTTTACTTGATTTTGTATTGCAGCTTCCAATACATTTTCAGTACCCAACACATTTGTTTTAACTGCCTCCATTGGGTGGAACTCACAAGAAGGAACCTGCTTTAATGCTGCCGCATGAAAAATGTAATCCACTCCTCTGCTAGCATTTAATACGCTTTGATAATCTCTAACATCGCCGATGTAAAATTTCAGTTTAGGACTCGTAAATCGCTTACGCATATCATCTTGTTTTTTTTCGTCTCGACTAAAAATTCGAATTTCAGAAATATTAGTATCTAGAAATCGCTTAAGTACTGCGTTACCAAATGAGCCAGTACCACCAGTGATTAATAAAGTCTTATTTTTAAACATATTTACTCTTATATTATTTATAATGTAAGTTCACTCAGAAACAAAGATAACTGCTCACATGAGTCAATTTTTCTTATTTTCTGATCTTTTAATGATGGAAGCATATAATCTACAAATGCTTTATCTTTTGAGTTAATTAGTACTGCAACAGGTAAAGAACCGTTATATATCGCTTCGATAAGTACTGTTGACTTACGAGCCACACATATATTGTTTGTAATTGCATCATCAAAATTATCGATCAATGTTATCTTATCTAGGTATGGAGTGTAATTTTCAACCTTGTCTAAAATATGTAATTTCAGAAACACAGGCCTCCCACTTTCAATAAGACACTTTAGAATTGATGCATTTATTTCTGGTTCACGAGATTCTGGAAAAAAAACTAACCTCTTAGCATTATCAGAATGATAGCCCTTATCGAACATCTTATTTGCAATTTCGTCATCAAAAATAAATTTCTCTTTATCTTTATATAACGTTCGCAAATACATTTGAACATATCTGGTTGAACAATAAAATTTCTTTCCTGCTAAACCGGCAGGAACCCGATATGAGTACTCTATTCCATGCGGAATACATATTAGATTAACATTCAGTCTATCACTCAATCTGTTTTCTAAAACAGCAAATCTATCTTCCTTATTTCCTGTATAGAACAAAGAATTTTTATTTTCTTTTATAAGTAATTCCAAATAATATTCGAATATTGACTTATGTGCTATTCTTTTCGAATAATAATTTAATACATACCCTGTAAACTGCCAACCTAGAAGTCTCTTCGAGTCTCTCGCTATCAGAATGTAATCCTTTATAGCTAAAAATGGTACTCTAAACAAACTAGATAAGCGATACGTTACACTTCCAACCCCATATAAGCTTAAACCATTATTACTAGGTCTGTTCTTTCCTAGATCATCATAAAAAAACTCTACCTGTTCACCTAAAAAACTCATTTTATTATACGTCGCGGGAGAGCGTATAACTGTAAATGGTCTTTTTAACGACTGAATAGGCTTTCTTTTTCTAGTCAGCACATAAAGAGGTAACATTAACGAAGTAACTAATACGACTAAAAAAGAATATAAAAAGAAACCTACATTTTTCAACTGGAAAGCCACTTTAATATTTAAAGGCACTTTGACTTTCAGCTTTAACGCGGCAGCCATCCAGACAAACCAGTTTTTCCCATTAACTGATGTAGCATTTAACTCTGCACATTCTCGAACCATCAAAATATCTGTACATTCCTTAATTCTTAAAAAAAAGTACATAAAGATTTCATTAATATAATCTGAAGACCATGCAGCCTCATCAGCTGCTTCATTAAGCTGTTCAACAAATTGGGGAGAATAAACCGCAGCGACATCAACATCCTTCCCATCACCAGAATCAATCACAACTCCTGAAGAATGATACCTGATAACTGTCACTCTTCTACCTCATCTTTATAGACTAAAGACATAATATCCTTCTCAATAGTTACAATTTTATTCTCAAAAAATGCATCCCAATCTTTCACTTCTGACAGTTCAGTTAAAAAAACAAAATCTAAACCCGCCCTATTTGCAGCCTCATAATCATACTTACTATCCCCTACAAATAATGCGGGAAGTTGAATATTTTCACACCTGATCTCCCGCTCTAGAATGATATGCTTATTATCAGGACTACCAAAAATACCGCCATCAAATAGCTTCGCTAAATCACGCTCAGAAAACACATCTCTTAGTTCATCTTGATCGCCACCCGAAACAATCATCCAGTTTGCCTGTTTCGTTTGTTTTCTTAATATTTCTAAACCTGAAGCAACTTTACAGTGTAAAAGTCCTTTTTTCACCTCTTTCGCAAAAAGGGCAAGTAAGGCTTCTAATGTATCTCCATCAGTCCCTTTTCCTATAATAGTAGACATAAAATAATTAAACTTCTTATATCTGGAAATCCCACCATTTTTCATATGGTATTCAACTAGCATTTGAGCAGCCTCATTTCCAAATGATTGTGCTGCATTATAAAATGCTTGAGTTTTTACTTGATTAGAATCTAAGACCACCCCATCACAGTCAAAGACAATTGATTTATATTTAGATAATTTATTCATACCCAAGTTTACAGATCTCACAGGTTTAAGGTTTAAGGTTTAAGGTTTAAGGTTTAAGGTTTAAGGTTTAAGGTTATAATATTTTGCTGAGTTCACTTCATTCTACACACTTTTTAAGTATATGCTTACCAAATAAAACCAAGAAAAATTGATATATTAAATAGGCTAAAAGAAACGTAACAAAAAGTCTAATTAGTCTAATATCCAAAACTCCGCCTCTTACAAATTGAACAGCATTCACCCCACAATAGATAAAGAAAAAACTTAAATAACTCTTTCGTCTTGTATAAATAGAAGAGAAAAATGCATACGTATAGAAAAAATAAAATACAGGAATGAAAATAAATGAAAAAAGCCCTAAATTGAGTATTGAACCACCATAAAGGCCAAAAGTCTGTGTTGTTCCTCTTGCTGCGACCTCAGGATACACTCGTCTTGTTTCTGCATTCGAAATTGGCTTATCAGGATATAGGCGCCTAGGAATAAAAAAATATGACAGGTCCTCTAATAAACACGTATTACAAGCCCCATTATCATTCCAATAATCGATCGAATCAGCTATAGCATAAAGCTGATTAAAATCAGCAATACTCGACTTAGTTTCCATATATTCTGATATATTATCCATTCCACTACGGGATAGCGTATTATATAAGAATGTCGAAAAGACCAGAATCAACACCGATCCCCCTACAATCAGGATATATCTTCCCCTCCAGATAACGCCATAAATTATGATAAAGAAAAATAAATACGTTATTACATTACTCCTTCCTCCAGTTGCAGCATTAATTAAAATTAGCAATAAAACACAAATAATTTTGAATTTTGAATTTCCAGTCAAATAAATATCATACAAGGCAGTAAATACAAATGCCTGCAGAAAAAAGTAGACCCAAGCGGTACCAACTTTTGATTTAGCGTAAAACATTTGATTATTTTCATAGACATTTGATAGGTCAAAGCTTCCAAAAACATTAAAAACCAGATAAAAGAATAGTGAGGTGGTTAATACAACCATAAATAGATGCCCCTGCCACCCAAGTCCAGCACGATGAGGGCTCATCGTGCTGGACTTACCACCATAAGTTTCCCTCTTTTTCAATTGTAGATAGAGCCACAGCAATATATATGTCATGACTAAGTTTACACAAACCATATAGACTATAAACTCTGTTGGTAGCGTTCCATCCCCCCTAATTAATGGTAAATAAACAAAAACAATATCATAAAAAACAAGAAATACTACTGGAGATAAGCAGATAGATAACCATAAATTTGTATAACGGCTTGGGAAATATAAATTCACCTTAAAATAAACCTCATTGCACTCAATTAATTATAAATAAGAAAGGTAATTTTAACGTTCATTTGCAAGCATGTTTTCAACTTGTTGAATATCTTCTGGCACATCCACAGCTAAACTCCCCGGGTTTGTTTCCACAAGTCGGATAATCTGATTCCATTCTAAAAACCGTAAAATCTCAATATCCTCAGACTCCTCTATCGTACTTTTCTTCCCAAACGATCCATACTTCAAAAGCTCTTGTTGACTAAAGGCATAAATACACACTTGCTTATAAAAGCAACTAGGTGCGTTGTCATTATCTTTAAAGCCTGGAATAGCTTGACGCGACATATAAATCATACGTTTATCTTCGGTAAAAATAACTTTGGGAATATTAATGTTATTAGGTTCTTCGTGCTTACCTAATGGACAAACCCCATTAATCACATCGTCTGGATACTGTTTTTTAGCTTCAATCACTTTAATAATGTCTAAAGGATCAACTAACGGCTCATCCCCCTGAACATTAATATATATATCTGCATCTATTTGCTGGGCAACTTCTGCCAACCTGTCTGTTCCTGTTAATGCCTGTTCGCTTGTCATGACAACTTTATAACCAGCATTCTTAACCTCGGTAGCGATCCGCTCATCATCGGTAGCAATATATACATTATCAGAACCCACTGCTTGTGCAGATAACTCTGCAACCCATAAAATCATAGGCTTTCCTAGAAGCTTCACTAGAGGCTTCCCAGGAAACCGAGAAGATTTATAACGTGCTGGAATAACAACTATACTTTTCATACATTCATCCTTATTTGATTAAACCGTACACCGATGCAACTGGAATATCATATTTTGTAGGAGTGATAGCTAATAGCTCAATAGCATCCTCAGACTTTTGATATAAATGGAAAATTGAATCTATCTCTTGGCGTCGAGGGTCATCAGCACTATATCCATCAAACCCTGCTAATAAAATCCTACTAGCGAGGCCTGATGTTGCAATAGCCAAAGCATAAGCAATAACTAGAGAAGATGGTAAGGTGCAATACTCTGTATCAAATGAAAAAACTTCTGGTATGATTTCAAGACCGAAATCATATATATTCTTTTCTGATAGCTCTTCTTGCACTCCATTCGGTAACATGTGTACAGGAGTAACTAATGGCTGAGGAAACTGTATATATTCATGACAATCTGCCAATAATCTTAAAGGATGGCATGCAGCACGAATATCAATTAAAGATTCACTAACACTTTGCTGTGTATTAAGGGCAATTACATATGGTTTTTTATCTTGAATAAAATCTTCTATTACCTTTTTATGTTGGCTTACACCTGGGCCAGACCCTAAGATAAGGACAATTTTGTCAGCTAATACATTTTTAGGTTGCCAACTGCCTTTAGGTTTACCCGAAAAAAAATGTCGAGCAGATTCCAAAGTATCTAAATTAAATTTTTTACCACCTGTTATTTTAAGGTGTTCTATTACTGAAAGAATATCTTCTTCTTTATAGCGACTATCTGCTAACATTTCCTGTACATATGAAGGATGAATACTGTATTGACCAGCAAGATAATAATATGGATTGGTTCCCCACCCATATTGATTTTTCATCGGTTTAAAGTACTTATGAATTAGTTCTAGTAATTTTGGAATACTTCCCGTGTGATTCCGATGCTCTGCTAGTGCAATCGTTAGATATTCTGTTTGAACATTACCAGGACCTCTCCCCATACCTGTAACTGTTGCATCAACCCATGTAACTCCTTCATCTACTGCGGATAAAGAATTTGCTAGCGCCTGCCCCATGCTATCATGAGTATGAATACCTAACTCTCCAGCCCACCCTCGCTTAAAAGCTCGAATTATTTTAGATGTTGTTTCCGAGTTTAGACTTCCCATACTATCTGCAAAATATAGTACGTCAATTGGGTAACCTTTTGCCTTTAATGCCAAATCGGTAATTTCTTGCATAGGTTTTTCTGTAATCTGCATCACATTAAACCCAACAGTATATCCTTGTTTATTTAACCAAATAGCTGCAGGGAGGCAAGCTTCAAACTCATGTAAATGACAAGCAACTCGCACTAAACTGACAAGGCTTTCCTTTTTATGGCTAAATAATTTTTGTAATATTTCTTCAATACTAAATTGTTCAGAAAGCAGTTCAGATGCGTTAACCATTACACCAATCTTTCCGTTTAATGCTTCAGGAATTTTTAAACTTTGTAAAAATGAATCCTTAGAATATGCACAGCCACCTTTAAAGCCATCATTTTTTAATGATCGCAACCCAATCTCAATATAGTCTACATTAATGGCCTGCATTGCAGATAAATAATCAGAAATCAAATCTGGCGCATAATCCCAGTCATTATAATATCCTCCATCTCGAAGAGTACAATCTAAAAGTTTAATCATTCTTAACCCTATAATTTAAGCGCAATGCATTATTCTTAATTCTTAAAAGCTGTACCAAATCTTTATCAAAATAATCAATTATATAGTTAGCAACAACAAGACAAACTAACGTAGAGATTGCAGCACCTTCAATTCCATAAATAGGCATAAGAGTATAATTTAATATAACGTTTATTATTAATGCAACGAATGTCCTTACCGCAACTTTTCTTTCCATATTTTCAGCAACTAAATAACGTGCAGTTACAGAACCCAAGGCTGCAAATGATGAAGACCACATCATGATAATAAAGACATGGGAACCTTCCAAGTAAGCACTTCCGAACATTAGATTGATAAAATCATGACCTATAATTGTAATTAATATAGATACGAATATACTGGACCAAAAAACAAACGAAAATAGATATGCTAATCTTTTCTCATAAATGTCTTTAGATTGATTTTTTGACTTTATAATCGCAGGTAAAAGTGATGTGCTCAAAATAACCGCAAACATTAACCACCCCTCATAAACTCTAGCCACAGCAGAATATATCCCTAATTGTTCAATCCCAAGCATACTCTTAATCATTATTTGATCTACGCGCATATATAGAATTATAGTTAATGCTGAAAGCATCAAGGGCCAAGCGCTTCGAACAAACTCTTTAGCAACTTTAGAATTATACTTAAATAAGAAAAGCTCTTGCTTTCTGACTGCATGCATGACAACCAGGAAAATAGCCGCCAGAATATAGTCGCTAGAAAATGCTATAACTATCCATAATATATCTGCATTTAAATATACTAAAATCAGTTTAGCTAATGCTCCCAACAATAGAGCTATACTCTTTGATATTGCTGAATATTTTGAATTTACCTGCGACTGAAAATTATAATCAATAACCATAAAAGATTGAAAAAACAACCCCGTCGATATTATCAATGTATAAAGCACTAAATCCTTATTAGATTCAAAAAAATATAAACCTGCCCCCATAAGAGCAAAACTAATAACAGCAGAAACAAGCATTAAACGAAATGCTGTCCCCATATAAACACCTCTTTGCTCGACTTTATCGACCAACGCCCGCACAAGAATTGACTCCATCCCCAATCGAGAAATCGCCATAAATATTGTACTAATAGCTATTGCGTAACTTAAAATTCCAAACTGATTAGGTCCTAGATATCTAGCAATGTAAATACCAAGAATAATGATTGAGAAGATCTTCAATCCTTGCTCAAAAAACATCCATAATGTATTTCTAATATATTGTTTTAGCACAGTTATACGTAAAGCCTTTTATTCAACTGTTACTGATTTGGCTAAGTTACGAGGCTGGTCAACATCAGTCCCTTTAATCAAGGCGACATGGTAACTAAGTAGTTGCAACAAGATATTGTATGTTATTGGCGCTGTAATTCGACCCACATTTGTTGTTGCTTTGATTACGTTAAACCCTTCTTCTGAACTAATGTCTGATTGTTCATCTTCAAATACAATCATCTGGCCACCACGAGCTTTAACTTCTTGTAGGTTTGATTTCAGTTTTTCTAATAAATCATCTAATGGAGCAATGGCGACTACTGGCATATT
>ENA-OSET01004578-OSET01004578.1-sediment-metagenome-genome-assembly--contig:-NODE-4578-length-12164-cov-4.099694_pt1 | contig 12164 bp, 9 predicted proteins | sample MGYA00237882_ERZ534229 | MGnify/ENA primary metagenome ERZ534229 (study PRJEB26408, sample SAMN06266212) | sediment metagenome | isolation source: Hudson Canyon methane seep mesocosm | place: USA:Hudson...
CGCTGCAACCGGGGCTGCAAAACTGTCGATCACCGATATTTTCCGCTTTCCAACCCTGTCCGGCATCGCCGCCCACTTGGATGGGCTGCTCGGCGGCACAACGGGGGCCGAAGACACACCTGATGAAGCGGCCGTGGCTGCAGCCGGGGCGGCCAAATCAGACACCATGTCGAAACGCCGCGCCATGCGCGATAAACGCAAAGCACGCACCGGATGAGACGGCGCGGGTTTCTGGCTCTGCTGGCGCTGCTGCCCGCCCTGGGCGTCAAAGCCAAAGCGGTGCCGGCACTGTCGCCGCCAAATACCCCGATGAACCTGTTTCACCTCGGTCATTCGCTGGTTGGCGCCAATATGCCGCATATGTTGGCGCAACTGGCCGGTGACGGTCATCGCTGGAACAGCCAGTTGGGCTCCGGAACCACGTTGAAACAACACTGGGACCCAGACGCGCCAATCCTGGATTTTGAGCGCGTCAACCAACCGCCAGCCTACCGTGATGCGCGCGCGGCGATCGGCTCCGGTGACTACGATGCCGTGGTCCTGACCGAAATGGTCGAGCTGCGCGACGCAATCCGCTATCACAACTCCGCCAAATACCTGCGCCACTGGGCAGATCTGGCCCGCCAGGCCACGCCCAAGACCCGGATCTACCTGTATGAAACCTGGCATAGGCTGGACGACCCAGAAGGCTGGCTGACCCGCATAGACACTGACCTTGAGCCGCTGTGGCTGGGCAAGCTTCTGGGCTCTGACACCCGCCGCAACCCCGGCACCCCGGTCTATCTGATCCCCGGCGGTCAGGCGATGGCGGCCGTGGCACGGGCCGCCGAGGCGGGACAGATCGACGGGTTGACCCGTCGCGGCCACTTGTTCGCGCTTGACCCATCAGGCAATCAGGACATGATCCATTTCAATGACTTGGGCGCCTATGTGGTGGCCCTGACCCATTATGCAGTGTTGTACCATCGCACGCCTGCCGGATTGCCACACCGTCTGAAACGCGCCGATGGCAGTGCGGCGGATGCCCTGACCCTGACGGCAGCACGGCAAGTGCAGGACATCATCTGGCAGGTTGTCATTGCACAGCCCAGAACCGGAGTAACACCATGAGCTGGACCAGCATTCTTGGCTCGATTGTGGTGATCGGCCATAGCCTGATTGGCCCTGAAAACCCACATGTGTTGGCCCCGCTGCCGACCGCAGGCAGCCCTGCCCCGGTCACAGTTGCCGCGCGGATCCCCTCCGGAGTGCCGTTGCGCTACATCTGGAACGCCACAGGCAGCGCTGACACCCGCCCTGCCCTGCCCCCCGACGCAGCCGCCTTGCCGGACGACCAGTCCATAGCCCCGCTCAACAGTCAAACCGCCGACACCGCAGGGGTTGCCCCTGCACCCCGCCCTCAGCCTATCGCAGTCAACCTGGCCCCTGTCACCGACTGGAGCCCACAGGCCCCCTTTCTGGATCATTTCAAAACCGCCCGCCCCTGGATCGGCCATATCGCAGGCCAATGGGGCGGCATCCGGCACGAGGATCTGGCCACAGCCGGGCATCTGGACCCCAATGGCTGGCCCACCACCATCCCACCCGAGTTGGGCTCCATCGGCACTGTTATCCTGACCGACCTGCCAGAGACTGCCAGCTCATTGGCCGGTCGCTATCTGCTGCGGTTTGACGGCACCGGCATCGTCGAGGTCTCAGGACGTGGAACAAACCAGCGCTATGGCAAGGGTGAAGTCTGGTTCGATTTCACACCCGGACCCGGCCTTGTGCAGATCCGCATTCAACGCACTGACCGGCATAAAACCGGTGACTACGTTCGCAACATTACCGTGGTCAAACAGGAACACCTGGACGCCCATGCCAATGGCGCCCTGTTCAACCCGCTATGGCTGCAACGATTGGATGGATTTTCGGCGCTGCGGTTCATGGACTGGATGGCGACCAATGACTCTACCCAGATCAGCTGGGACGAACGGCCGACACCCAGCGATTACACATGGGCACGCAACGGCGTCCCCGCCGAAGTCATGCTTGCGCTGGCCAATCAATTGGGCACAAATCCCTGGTTCACCATGCCGCACGCCGGTGATGACACATATTTCCGCCAGTTTGCCATGCTCGTCGCGGCTGAATTGGACGATCGTCGCAAGGCCTATGTGGAATATTCCAATGAAGTCTGGAACTGGCAGTTTGCACAGGCTCGCTGGGCCGACGATCAGGCCCGCGCCCGCTGGGGCAAGGAGAATCTGTGGATGCAGGTCTATGGCGGACGCGCCGCTGAAATGTCGCAAATCTGGAGCCAGGCCTTTGGCGCCCGGGCCTCGGATCACCTGGTGCGGGTCCTGTCAACGCAGACCGGCTGGCTGGGGTTAGAGCAACAGATCCTAGAGGCCCCGTTATGGGTGGCTGAACATCCTGACCGACACGCCCCCGCCGACTATTTCGATGCCTATGCCGTCACCGGCTATTTTGGCCGCACCCTCGGGCTTGAGGATCAAGCCGATAGGGTGCGGGGCTGGATCTCTGACAGCAGTACAGCCGCTGAACAGGCCGCCACGGCCCAGAACCTCAAGGGCGAAGCCCGCCAGGCCTTCATCAAAGCGCATCAATATGATCTGGCCAGTACCCAGGCCGCAGCGGCGCTGCGAGATGGGCGAATTTTAGGTGATCCGGCGGGGACCCTGACCGATCTGGTGGATCGCGTTCTGCCATATCATGCTGATATTGCGGCACAAAACCACCTTGATCTGATCATGTATGAAGGTGGCAGCCATGTGGTCGGTATTGGCCCCATGGTCAATGACGAGGCCCTGACTGGCTTTTTCACCCACTTCAATTATACAGCCGAAATGGGAGCATTGTATTCAGAGCTTCTGACCGGCTGGCAGGCCCTGGGAGGACAGATGTTCAACGCCTATGTCGATGTCTCAACCCCAAACAAATGGGGCAGCTGGGGGGCTCTGCGCACACTCAGTGACGACAATCCGCGATGGGACGCAGTGGAGCGGGTGAAATGAGCCGGTTGATCACGGTGCTGATCCCGGCCCATAACGAGGCCGACTATATTACCGCCTGTTTGCAGGCGGTATTTGCCAGCAAGCCCCTGCCCAAAGGAATGACCGGCGAAGTCCTGGTGCTGGCCAATGGCTGCACCGACAGCACTGCGGAAATGGCCCGTAAGGTGCCAGCCGCCGGGGAATGGGCCCTCCGGGTGCTGGATATGCCTGAGGGCGGCAAACTGAAGGCGCTGAACGCCGGAGACGCCATCGCCCGCGGCGAGATCCTGATTTATCTGGATGCAGATGTGGTGGTTGACCCCTCCCTGATCCCCGAGATCGCCATGGCGCTGGACAGGAATACTCCGGGGTATGCCAGTGGTCGCCCCATGGTCTCCTCTGCGAACAGCTGGCTCACCCGCGCCTATGGACGATTTTGGCAGCAATTGCCGTTTGTCACGCAGGGCACACCGGGGTTTGGCCTGTTTGCCATGACCCGCGCCGGTCGACAGCGCTGGCAGGATTGGCCCGATATCATTTCCGATGACACCTTTGCCCGGCTCAATTTCACCCCGGTCGAACGCCTCTCTGTGACAGCGCGCTATCACTGGCCCATGGTCGAAGGACTGGCCAATCTGGTACGGGTTCGGCGTCGACAGAATATCGGCGTCGAGGAAATAGGAAATTATTTTCCCAACCTGCTGAAAAACAACGATAAAACAAGTTTTTCGTCGGGTGATTTACTACGACTTGCAACCCGCGACCCGGTTGGGTTTGGGGTCTACGGGCTGGTGTCACTTTTGGTGAAAACGCCCTTATTTCACAGCAAGTCCCGCTGGGTGCGCGGGCGCTAATCCAGTGGCTTCCCCAGCTTTGCCCTATATCAGCCCCCTGCCCTAACGCCGGTTTTCGGCAACAGCCTTTTGGAACAACGCCGCCAGTTTGGCCGCCTCCTGCTCGCTATCGTGGCGCTGCAAAACCCTGTCGCGTCCCGCCTGCCCCATTTTCACAATGGCATCATGCGGTGTTGCGGCCAATTGCTTCACCGCGTCCACCACTGCGCCGTAATCCCCTGCAGGCACCAGCCAACCGGTTTTTCCTGGCAGTACCAATTCCGGAGTCCCCGCCACAAATGTGGTGATCACCGGGCGGGCAGCTGCCATCGCCTCCATCACGACCATCGGCAGCCCCTCCGCAAAGGACGGCAACACCAGCGCATGGGCTGCGGCCAGCTCTGTCTTTACATCGGCCTCGCTCAACCACCCGGTCAAAGTGATATTGTTCTGCAAGCCCCGCGCCGAAATCGCCGCCTCAAGATCGGCGCGCATCTCTCCGTCACCAATAAGCGACAAATGAATATCGGGCTGATCCTTGACCAGATCAGCCATCGCTTGCACCAAAATCATTTGACCTTTTTGCTCGACAAAGCGGCCAATCGAGACCAGCCGCAAAGACCCCTCAGGCACCGCAACTGGGTTCTCAAACCGGGCTGGCTCAATACCACAATGCACCACCTTGATACGGTCCCAGTGACCGAACCTGGCCCAACGGCTCAATTGACTGCGACCAAAGCTGCTGATCGCCACGGAAAAGGCAGCACGGTTTACCTTTTCCCCCAGCGACAGCGCTGATGGCGCATCAAACTCTTCGGGCCCATGGGTGGTGAAACTATAGCCAGGCCCGCCCATAGCCTGAACCAACATCGCGACGGCGGTGGCATTGGTCCCAAAATGCGCATGCATATGGTCTACACCCTCGGCAAAACACCGTCGTTTCACCTGGACGGCTTCCGCCAGATACACCAGATGCCGAAATACACCACGGTCTGAACCCCGCGCCAGTTTCAACGCAAGCCAAACAGCACGCCAGATGCACCGCGGCGCGTGGGTGGCTTCGGCCAGTAAACCAAACAAAAGCCGCGCCGCGCCGAGTTTCAAAACATAGGTGGTGCGGGCAGCTTCTTCTTTGTCACCGGGATCTACAAGAGGCATATCAGATGAACGCATCGCCAGACGTAAGACCTGCACGCCCTGACGTTCCAGCGCCTGAACTTCACGGCGGATGAAGCTGTGTGATGGCTGCGGATAGGTGTTGAGAATATAGGCGATTTTCAAAGTGTTTGTCCGATCTGCAGTAGCCGTCTGGGGTAGTGTAGAGGTGGTTTCATCTCTTGCAAGCCAGCAATATTCAATACCTCTGTGATGGGTTGCGAAAGGTGCGGTTCACAAGGTCCGACGAAGAGTTCACAGCTGTGAACTCAGGCAGCGTCTTTGCGCATCAAGGCCATAATCATCGGGCCGCTTGAGAATTCACCAACAGCAGCCTTGTTGCTTAGACTTCGCAGATATCCTCCGGGAGAGCGAATATCCGCAATCCGTTCCAACATAGCCGCCAGAACAACGCAGGCTTCTTCGAGGCCCATAGACCGCCTTGCATCATCCCAGGCTGTTGGTGCAATTCCCATCATCGGCCGCACAGTATCGGCAAGTTTGACGAACTCATGCCAATGGCGAATGGGGGTTTCGGAGTAGAGCTGTATTTCTTTGCAGGCCCGTAATATCATTCCAAGTGGTAGATTTGGTACCTTAGCGTTCGCACTGGTTACACCATCTTCATTGTCTTCGGATGCAGGATGAGCTTCGGTTTTTGGTTTGGCGATCGATACGATTTTTTGGTCGTCTTCTAAGCCAGGTTCAAAATCATGAGAGTCTTTATTAGAATTCTGATGGTGCTGCTCATTTTGAGAGGCACTGATGCTCAGATCAGTGGTTGCTTCAGGTTCCAGAACGTCCCGTGCCAGCTCCAGCGCCTTGTGCAAAACCAGCTCTAGCTTCTCCAGATCTTCGAATTGAAGCTTTCTGCGAAGGTCACGGGCGGTGAGGGCGGCCAGGTCTGAAAACTGGGTCCAGATTGCCAGGTCAGGGCGGCAGTCTTCGCCATAGGTGCTGAGACCTGCCAGATCGCGCCTCATCAGGCTTACGGTCTCGCGCAGGCGGTGAAACTTCTCGGCTTGGGCCCGGACCTCCTCGGCGGCGTCACAGATCTCTCTGAAGCGGTGCACAAGCGGTGTCAGATCAAACCCAAAGGCGATCTTGTCGGTGCCATAGCGCCGGGCATAGCGTTTGCCGTTGGGGCTGTCGCGGCGGATAAGAACACCGGCGTCGACAAGATGCCCCAAATGCCGCCGCATGGTGGAGCAGGGCATGCCATTTAACCGTTCACAGATCGATTTGTTTGAGGGGTGCACAACGAGAGGAGCGCCGCTGTCGCCCAGGGTGGTGTTCTGATGGAAACTGACGAGGGCCTGCAGCACGGTCATGTCCCGGTCTGTTAAGCCGAAAACCTGACGGGCGGTGGCCAGCTCTCGCAGGACCTCCCATTTATTCACGCCCTCGGTTGGACGGTCGGGCGGTGTCTGTGGTTGAATGTTCAACAGGGCAGCATTTATCGGTCGCCGGAATGGCGTTACAGGTGTGTAGGTCATTTTCTATCACGAAGACAAAGAAATCCCGTTCCGCGAATCACTTAGGACTTGCGGACTGAGGCTCACGACACTAACTTGTAGGTGCAAGAAACAAGTTGGGGTCTCGTGGAGCTATGTCTTTACGGGGCCTTTTCTTTTGTCGTTCTGTGCCTCCTTTGTTTGGTTTATCTGGTGTTAGTCGTTGCGGCGCTGAAGCCAGCGCTGGTGTAAGTCTTCAATCAAATCCTGGGCTTCGGCTTCGACCCAGTCGGCAAAAGCGCTGTTGTTGAGGCTGATTGAAATGCCTTTGGCGGTGCGGTTTACCGATCCACTGCGGGTGCCATCTACCGTCAGAGCCCGCCGATTGGCAGGGCTGCGGGCGGGCGCTGGGGCGGTGCTGCGCGGGACGGGCGCTGCCTGATCCGCAGCTTTTGACACCGCGTTGAAGGCGGCAATGGAGACGTCAGCGGGTTCGGCTACCTGATTTTCAGTCACCGCGATGACATCCGCCTGCGCATGAATATCTTCGGCAATCCGGACCAGTCGGGCCGGGTCGACGCGGTTTTCTTCGATGGCCTTGCCAAGTGCATCCCATCTGGGACGGCCAATGCCATGGGCCGCACCAATGGCGCGAATAACATCCACTCCAACCGTTTCCACAATGGCCAGCGCCATCGAGATGGAGGATTTGGTGACTGTCAGGACCTCGGCTATCTGCGACTGTGTGCCAAAGTCGCTGTCGATAAGCTCTTGTGCGAAAAGAGCTTTTTCGATGAACGAGAGGTCGCGCCGCGCCATGTTTTCAGAGATCTGCGCCCGGACGGCCGCATCATCATCGATATTGGCGATAATCGCGCGGACCTTGTCCAGTTTGTCCGAAACCCGGATCGCCTCGAGTCGACGGCGGCCATAGACCAGTTGATAGCGGTCAGGTGTTGACGGGTGGCGGCGCACAAGGATTGGCACCGTCTGGCCATTGGCCTCGATGGCATCGCGCAGATCTGCCACGTCCTCGGGGTCGAGACGGTCGCGCAATCTGCCATCGGAAATGGCATCGGGGTCCAGTTCCCAGATGCTGTGACCATCGACGGCGTCGCGGGCGGAGCGCAATGCGCGGTTGCTGGACATCATCGACGAGGCCGCAACGGGGGAGGGGGCCCCGGTTGCGGTCAGGTTGTCGAGCATCGACATGCGTTTTTTCTTACTGGTCATCGCCGCGTCCCCAGGTTTTTTGAATAAGTGCTGCAATTTCGTCATTGACCGCATTGAGGCTTTCGATGGCGCGGTCGTAGGTGGACCGGGTAAAGGCGCTGCGTTCGACCTCGTAGAGGGTCTGCTTGGTGAGGCCTGCGTCCGAAATGGCGGTGGATTTGAGCATCGGGGTGTTCAGCACCATATCGCCGTACATGGTGCGCAGAAACGCCACGATGCGGTTCTGTGGCGCATCTGAGGGCTCGTAGCGGGTCAGCATATAGCGCATCCAGTCATGGGACATATCGGCGCCGCTTTCGGCGATGACATCCATCAGGTCGGCGGTCATCCGCAGGAACTGGCTCATCGACATGACGTCGAGCATTTCCGGGTGGATTGTCACCAGAACGCCGGTCGAGGCCGAGAGCGCGGACATGGTGAGAAAGCCCAATTGTGGCGGGCAGTCGATCACCACGACGTCATAGTCGTCATCGACCTGGGCCAGCGCCTCTTTGACCCGGAAGAAGAACAGACCGGCATTGCCCTGGGACAGGGCGCGCGGGGTTTCGTGTTCGAACTCCATCAGTTCAAGATTGCCGGGGATCAGGTCGAGGTTGGGGATGTATGTTTTGCGAATGACCGATTTGATCGGTTCCGGTTTGTCGTAGCGGATGGCCTCATAGAGGGTGCCGCCGTCCTGCAGGTCGACCTCGGGCTGGACGCCGTGCAGGGCCGTCAGCGAGGCCTGAGGGTCGAGATCGATGGCCAGCACGCGATATCCCGTCAGGGCCAGGCGTTGTGCCAGATGGGCGGCGCTGGTGGTCTTGCCCGAGCCACCTTTGAAGTTCATCACGCCGATGATCTGCAGATGGTCACCGTCGCGGCGGCCGGGCAGGTAATCGCCGGGGTTGCGGGCGGTTTTCTCCAGCAGGATCCGCAGATCCTGAATGTCCTGCGCGCAATAGAGGCGACGGTTGCCGGGGGTCAGCTCGGGCGAGGGGCCCTTGCCATTCAAATGAAGTTTGCGCAGATAGGAATCGTTGACACCGAGCAGCGCAGCGGCTTCGCCAGACGTAAACTTGCGCATGGTTTTGGCAGCATTGGGCGGAAACAGGTTTTCGCGCTGCGCATGCAATTGATTGGCCAACCATTCAGAGTGTTGACGGATCACCGCATTCAGGTTGTCATACGAAGAAGTATCAGTCATCTGCTCTCTCATCGTCGTTCCGTGTTCACGGTAAATGGCGTTTATCGCCTCTTTTCCGTGACTATTGCCGAAAGAATCAGAGTCGCGCAAGGATTATTCTAGATTTGGTAGGCCTTTGTGCCGCAATCACTAGGGTGTAATCAACATCCTGGCAGGGTTCGGTCAACCGATGCGGCCAGGGCGCGGGCAAAAAGCCGTGCCCTGACATTGACATGGGCACGGCTCAGAGGTGCTGCTACGGTGGCCAGTCAAAACCCGACTTGGCAGGCAAGCGCGGGATTTGATCACTTAGCCGTAAGGGTCAGGCCCCGGCAATCTGGCGGGCTTTTTCCACCAGAACTTCGGCTTGACGGATCGAGGCATAGTCGATCAGGCGACCGTCGAGAGAGACCGCGCCTTTGCCAGCCGCCTCGGCATCGGCCATGGCTGCCAGAATCCGCTGAGCCTTGGTCACTTCTGCGTCCGAAGGCGTCATGACCTGGTTTGCAAGCTCAATCTGGCTTGGGTGAATGGCCCATTTGCCTTCGCAGCCCAGAACAGCGGCACGCTTGGCCGCAGCAAGGTAGCCAGCGGGATCCTGAAAATCACCAAACGGACCGTCGATGGGGCGCAAGCCGTTGGCGCGGGCCGCGACCACCATGCGGGCCAGTGCATAGTGCCACATATCGCCCCAATGGGATTCGCGGTTTCCGGAGGCATCCGGGTCGGTCAGTACCGCGTAATCCGGGTTCACACCGCCAATGATTGTGGTGCGGGCCCGGGTCGAGGCGGCGTAATCTGCGACGCCAAAATGCAGGCTTTCGTTGCGCTTGGAGGCACCCGCGATCTCGGTGACGTTCTGCATACCCAGGGCGGTTTCAATGATGTGCTCAAAGCCGATCCGCTTTTTGTAGCCTTTGGCGTCTTCGATCTGGGTCACCATCATATCGACGGCATAAACGTCGGCGGCGGTGCCCACTTTGGGGATCATGATCAGATCCAAGCGTTCGCCAGCCTGTTCCACCACATCCACCACATCGCGGTACATGTAATGGGTGTCCAGACCGTTGATGCGCACCGACATGGTTTTGCTGCCCCAGTCGATCTCGTTCAGGGCTTGGATAATGTTCTTGCGGGCCTGCTCTTTTTCGTCTGGTGCAACGGCGTCTTCGAGATCCAGAAAGATCACATCAACATCGGACTTTGCTGCTTTCTCAAACATGGCTGGCTGGCTGCCGGGAATAGCCAATTCGCTTCGGTTCAGGCGGGCAGGGGCTTGGTCAATGGGAAAAAAGCTCATGGGGTGGGTCCTTGGATTAGAGATTCTGGTAAAGAGGGAAGCGGGCACATAGGTTGGCCACTTTGGCGCGAACGCTGTCTTCTGCAGCGCCGTTGCTGTCGGCGCCATGGGCGGCGAGACCGTCGACGACCTCGACTATCAAGTCGGCGATTTCGCGAAACTCAGCCTCGGCGAAGCCACGGGTGGTGCCGGCCGGAGTGCCCAAACGAATGCCCGAGGTGACCATCGGTTTTTCCGGGTCAAACGGGATGCCGTTTTTGTTGCAGGTGATATGAGCCCGACCAAGAGCCGCATCCACAATGTTGCCGGTTACGCCCTTGGGGCGCAGATCGACCAGCATCAAATGGGTGTCAGTGCCGCCCGAAACGATATCGAGCCCGCCCTTCATCAATTGATCCGCGAGCGCCACTGCGTTGGCCCGCACTTGTTTCTGATAGGTTTTGAATTCCGGACGCAGGGCTTCGCCAAAAGCCACCGCCTTGGCCGCGATCACATGCATCAGCGGACCACCCTGGATGCCGGGAAAGATCGCTGAATTGACCTTTTTCGCGATATCCGCGTTGTTGGTCAGGATCATGCCGCCGCGCGGTCCACGCAGGGTTTTATGCGTGGTGGTGGTGGCAACATCGGCATAGGGAAACGGCGAGGGGTGCTCGTCCGCGGCGACCAGACCTGCGAAATGCGCCATGTCGACCAATAGAAAGGCGCCAACTGAATCGGCGATTTCACGGAACCGTGCAAAATCGATTTGACGCGGAATGGCAGAGCCACCGGCAATGATCAATGCAGGTTTGTGTTCAGTTGCAAGGGCTTGGATCTGATCATAGTCGATGCGGCTGTCTTCGCGCCTGACGCCATAGTGCACCGCGTTGAACCATTTTCCCGATTGGTTGGGCTTGGCGCCGTGGGTCAGGTGTCCGCCGGCGGACAGATCCATGCCGAGGATGGTGTCGCCCGGTTTGATCAGCGCCTGGAACACGCCCTGGTTGGCCTGAGACCCCGAATTGGGCTGAACATTGGCAAAATCACAGCCAAACAGGTCCTTGGCCCGGTCGATTGCCAGGGTTTCCGCCACGTCGACATGCTGGCAGCCGCCATAGTAACGACGTCCGGGATAACCCTCGGCGTATTTGTTGGTCAGAACCGAGCCTTGCGCTTCCATCACGGCCGCTGACACGATGTTTTCCGATGCGATCAGTTCGATCTCATCGCGCTGGCGGCCCAGCTCACGGGTGATCGAGCCGAAAATCTCGGGGTCACGGCTGGCGAGACCTTCGGTGAAGAACCCGTCGGGGCGATTGGGGGCGTTCATGGATGATGTCTCCTGTTGTTGGGCTATCCGGTCCAGCCGAGGCCAGCGGAAATGGCGTTCATGGATTGCAGCAGTGGGACCGGGACGGTGCTGTTTTGCGGATCACTGCGGGCCTGATCGAGCAGCGCGACCTGTAAGGCATGAATCCGGTCCAGCTCGGGGCGTTTACGGTCAAACCGTTCCCGCAGACGCGGAAATCTATCGCCGATGTTCTGCGCTTTGGTCAGGAACATCACGGCGCGGCGGGCGCGGTCATATTCCGTTTCAATGGCCGTAAAGATGCGCTGGCGGGTGTCCGGGTCCAAGACCAGGCCGGCATAGTGCGCGGCGATCGACATATCCGCCTGATACAGCGATTTTTCGATCTCATCCACGGTCAGGCGGAACAGGCGAGAGTTCTGGAAAAGGTCGTGCAGGACCTCGTCGCCACGGGCCCCCCGAAAACGGCGGAAACTGTCCATTGCTGCGCCAAACCCATACCAGCCGGTGATCAGATGGCGGTTCTGTGACCAGGCGAAAACCCAGGGAATGGCGCGTAGATCTTCAAGATTAGCGGCGCCAAAGCGGCGGGCCGGGCGCGAGCCGATTTTCAGGCGGGCCAGTTCCTCGACCGGGCTTGCCTGTTGGAAGTAGTCCAAAAACCCCGGCATCTGCATCAGTGAGACATAGGCGGTTTGCGACAGGCCTGATAGCGCGTCCAGGGCATCCTCGAACTC
>ENA-OSET01004579-OSET01004579.1-sediment-metagenome-genome-assembly--contig:-NODE-4579-length-12163-cov-32.354873_pt1 | contig 12163 bp, 9 predicted proteins | sample MGYA00237882_ERZ534229 | MGnify/ENA primary metagenome ERZ534229 (study PRJEB26408, sample SAMN06266212) | sediment metagenome | isolation source: Hudson Canyon methane seep mesocosm | place...
GGTGTGAAGAACTATGACGTTAAAGTTGGTGACAAGATCGAAGTATTCGATAAAGTTTCCGTTGAACGTACTTTGGCATAGTAGGCCTGAATATGGCTCGAGAGTTTAAGCGTACAGATCGAATTGCGGATCAGATTCAGCGAGACCTTGCTGAACTGATTCGTAGCTCGATTAAAGATCCGCGCGTTGGTATGGTCACCGTCAATGATGTCGTCGTTGCTAAAGACCTCGGTTTTGCCGATGTTTATGTTACTTTATTGACGGTAAACGAAAATAATGCGCAATCAGATGAAGTTCAACAAACTATTAAAGTGTTAAATGGGGCGTCGGGGTTCTTGCGTAGTGAGCTAGGGCGAATGATCAAATTGCGTATGATCCCCCAATTGCGTTTTCATTTTGATGCGTCAGTCGGTGAAGGTCGTCGTTTAGATGGGTTGATCAATAAAGCGCGCGCAAAGGATGCGTCATTGAGTCCCGAGTCGCAAGACAATACTCAGGGCGATTCTGAGGAATAAGGTAAGTGGGTAGGCGTAGAAAAGGCAGACCAATTAATGGTGTATTGCTTTTAGATAAACCTCAAGGCGTGACGTCAAATGCTGCATTACAAAAAGTACGCTGGCTGTTTCAAGCGCAAAAAGCTGGACATACTGGTGCGCTTGATCCGTTAGCGACAGGCGTCCTGCCTATTTGTTTCGGTGAAGCAACGAAATACTCCCAATACCTGCTCAATGCAGATAAAGGCTATTTTACGACGGCGACGCTGGGTGAAATTCGTGAAAGCGGTGACAGTGATGGCGAGATAGTCGAGACGCGAATCATTGGTGATTATGATGAGCCTCAATTAGAAGCAGTACTGGCCAGTTTTCGCGGGCACACCAAGCAAGTACCAACCATGTTCTCAGCTCTAAAGCATCAAGGCCGACCGCTTTATGAATGGGCGCGAAAAGGCATTTTAGTTGAACGTGAACCCCGCGACATACATGTTTATCAGCTGCTATTAACAGCTGCTACGCACGCGAATCTTGATTTAACGGTGCGCTGCAGCAAAGGCACCTATGTGCGGTCTTTGGTTGAAGATATTGGTCTAAAACTAGGATGCGGTGCGCATGTATCGATGTTGCGTCGTTTCAAAGCAGGTCATTTTGAACTACACGAAACAGTTAGTTTGGATGAGTTGATCGCACTGGAAGGCCGATTTGATGAGTTAGATCGTTTTTTACGTCCAACTGATTGTTTATTGCCAGATTTGCCTAAAATATGTGCAAATAACGAGCAGTCGAGGTCGCTATTGCATGGACAAGCGGTTAGAATACCGGCCTCGGAAAAAGCGGGTTTGGCACGTCTATACATTTCAAGAGAATTTTTAGACGATTTTGTCTCTGACAGTTTCGATTTTTCTCGAATGTTGACCGAACAAGGCAGCGAAGTTTTTGCTGGGTTGGTTGAGCTAGATGACGAAGGTTATGCTCAGCCGAAAAGGTTATTAAGATTCAGCGCTGATTCGCAATAGCGACCAGTTTTATCACGTAAGTGGTTTATTAGGCTGAATTTAAATTTGTGAAGATATTAGTCTGATCCGGTTGTCATGCGGGAATAGTCAGATGGGTTGTTGAAGCTGTACATATGCGCGGTTTTAACACAGTTTTCAATAGCATATTGAGGAAAGTAATATGGCACTAAGTGCACAAGAGAAAGCAACAGTATTGGCTGAATATCAACGTGGTGACGGTGATACGGGTTCGCCAGAAGTTCAGGTCGCTTTGTTGACCACTAACATCAACAAACTGCAGTCTCATTTCAAAGGCAATATCCACGATCACCATTCACGTCGTGGTTTAATCCGTATGGTAAATCAGCGTCGCAAGTTGCTTGATTATTTGAAGCGCAAAGATGCTGAGCGTTATGTTGAATTGATTGGTCGTTTAGGTCTACGTCGCTAATTGATGCCTAAACTTAATGTGTCCAGCGCGGCAGTTGCCTTGCTTACATGTTAGGTTGAGAGTACCGGATACCCCGAATGGGCTATCCGGTATTTTCGTTTAAAGTGCTGAGAGATTTGGATCTGAACACGAGTCTGACTGACCTTATCAGCGCTTCGCCCTAAGTTAAATTGGGCAAAAAACTGCTTTGCAGATTTACAATAAAGTTTTATTACTGAGAGTTTTGCCGACAGGATGTTCGCGCTTTGGCAGAGCGTTCAGCATAAAGCTTTAGATGTAGTAGTTTGCAAAGCGCACATTAAACATTGAATGCAAACTAAAGGAGCCGATGTGAATCCGGTAACTAAAGAATTTAAATTTGGTAATTCGAACGTAAAAATAGAAACTGGCCGTATTGCGCGTCAAGCAGCAGGCGCAGTTATGGTAACGGTTGACGATGATACAAGCGTATTGGTGGCAGTAACCGCTGCTAAGCAAGCGAGAGCAGGTCAAGATTTTTTCCCTCTTTCTGTTCACTATATGGAACGTCAGTATTCTGTTGGTAAGATTCCAGGTGGTTACATTAAGCGCGAAAACCGTCCTTCTGAAAAAGAAACGCTGACCTCGCGATTGATTGATCGTCCTATTCGCCCACTTTTCCCAAATGACTTCAAGAACGAAGTGCAGGTTGTTTGTCAGGTGGTTTCTGCGAATAAAACACAAGACCCCGATATTGCTGCAATGATTGGTACGTCTGCTGCACTGGCTATTTCTGGTGTGCCTTTCAGTGGTCCTATTGGTGCGGCACGTGTTGGCTTCACTGACGAAGAGGGTTATGTGCTCAACCCGAGCCATGAATACTTGAATGACTCTTTGTTAGATATGGTTGTCGCCGGTACAGCAGACGCGGTGCTCATGGTTGAGTCGCAAGCAAAAGAGTTGACGGAAGACGAAATGTTAGGTGCGGTCTTGTTCGCACACCAGGAAATGCAAGTTGTCGTAAAGGCTGTTGCAGAGTTTGCGGCCGAAGTTGGAACGGAAGCATGGGGTTGGGAAGCCGAACCAGAAAACGAAAGTCTCAAGGCTGCCTTGAACGAAGGTTTCGCTGAGGGTATTTCATCAGCCTACTCTATCAGTGACAAGATGGAGCGTTACGCTGCGCTTGGTGAGCTGAAAGACAAAGCGCTAGCGACGCTTGTGACAGAAGCTGAAGATTCGCCTACCAAAGAGGACGTGGGTGAATACTTCAAGAAAATGGAAAAGCACGTTGTGCGAAGCCGAATTATTGCCGGCGAGCCACGCATTGATGGTCGTGATAACGCAACGGTTCGAGGTATCGAGGTTGAGGTGGGCGTATTACCAAATACTCACGGTTCTGCTTTGTTTACACGAGGCGAAACGCAGGCTTTGGTCACCACAACATTGGGCTCTGCTCGAGATGCGCAAATCGTTGACGCTATCCAAGGCGAGTACAAAGAAAACTTCATGTTGCACTACAATTTCCCTCCCTATTCTGTTGGTGAGTGCGGTCGTATGGGTGCACCAGGTCGTCGTGAGGTCGGTCACGGTAAATTGGCTAAGCGTGGTGTTCAAGCACTGATGCCTACCAATGAAGAATTCCCTTATGCAATTCGCGTGGTCTCTGAAATTACAGAGTCAAACGGTTCAAGTTCTATGGCTTCTGTTTGTGGTACGAGCTTGGCATTAATGGATGCGGGTGTTCCCGTTGCTGCGCCGATTGCGGGCATCGCGATGGGCCTAGTTAAGGAAGGCGATGGCTTTGCGGTTCTGACAGATATCCTGGGTGATGAAGACCATCTTGGCGATATGGATTTTAAAGTAGCCGGTACTGACGAGGGTATCACTGCATTGCAAATGGATATCAAGATCGAAGGCATCAATGAAGAGATCATGGATATCGCATTGAAGCAAGCCAACGACGCGCGTATTTATATCCTAGGTGAAATGAATAAGGTAATTAATGAGCCGCGTGCCGCGGTATCTGATAAAGCCCCTGCAATGCGAACCATGAACGTACATCCTGATAAAATTCGCGATGTAATTGGTAAAGGCGGTGCGACGATCCGTTCGATTACCGAAGAAACCGGCGCATCGATTGATATCGAAGACGATGGTTCGATTCGCGTATACGGTGCAGATAACGCTTCGGCACAAGCAGCAATTGATAAGATTATCGCAATTACGGCAGAAGCTGAGATAGGTCAGGTTTACGAAGGTAAAGTTGAGCGTATCGTAGACTTTGGTGCCTTTGTGAATATCTTGCCTGGCAAAGATGGCTTGGTGCATATTTCTCAAATTTCTGAGGAGCGCGTTGAGAATGTCACAGATGTATTGTCTGAAGGCCAAATGGTTAAAGTGAAAGTGCTAGACGTCGACAATCGTGGTCGTATCAAGCTCTCGATGAAAGAGATCTCTGCAGACGCTTAAGCGTCAAAAAGATTGTCTTTCATTAAAAGATAAAAAGGGGGCTGCGGCCTCCTTTTTAATGCCAGTAATGAAGTTAACGATTATGAAAAAAACGAATTCAGGCTCTGCAACAGTAAATCGAGATTATGCCGGTGAATTGCAAGCGTTTCTTTATGCACATTTACCGCTCGCACGCTCAGCTGGGCTGAAAGTAGACCATTATGTTGATGGGGTATTACAACTGAGTGCACCCTTATCTTTGAATGATAATGACAAGGGTACGGCTTTTGGTGGTAGCTTATATAATGCGACGGTGATGACCGGCTGGGGGCTTACGTCGATCATCGCTAAAGAGTTTGAATGTAGCGGTGACTTGGTTATTGCTAAGGCGGATATCGACTACTTACGACCGTTACGGGAGCAGATTATTGCGCGCGCTGAACGGCCTAGTAGTGAAATGATTGAGCGCTTTAGAGAGAGTTATGCGAAGCGCGGTAAGGCAAGTTTAAACCAAATAGTGACCGTAGAGGACAGTAAAGGGCAATTATGTGCTCGGTTTCATGGTAAATATGCCATCATCGCAAACGGCCAATAGGGCGGCTCTCTATAGAGCGGTTTAACCTCGTTATATTGTCTTGAGTACGGAATACATGCCTTGAATTAACGCTTTCAGCTCCTCCGCTTCTATGATGTATGGCGGCATTATATAGACAAGCCTACCGAAGGGCCGCACCCAAATACCTGCTTCAACAAAACGTGGCTGAATATCTTTCATATCTACTGGTTGTTTCATTTCGACGACGCCTATCGCGCCAAGTACACGAACGTCCGCTACCGATTCCAGCTGTATAAAGCGCTGAAGGTGGTCCTTCAAGTTCGCTTCAATTGTTTTCACCTTTTTGTGCCAATTGTTCGTAATAAGCAGATCTAGGCTGGCGACGGCTGCACTGCATGCAAGTGGATTTGCCATAAAGGTTGGGCCATGCATAAACACGCCCGGCGATGCACCTTGAATTGTTTTGGCGACTCGCTGCGTCGTCATCGTTGCGGCGAGCGTCATATAACCGCCGGTAATTGCCTTACCTAAACAAAGCATGTCGGGTACGATATCGCTGTGTTCGTAAGCAAAAAGTTTTCCCGTGCGACCAAAGCCTGTGGCTATTTCGTCAAATATCAAAAGTATTTGGTGTTCATCGCATAAAGCCCGAAGCTTGTTGAGGTAATCTGCGGAATAAAAACGCATACCGCCGGCCCCTTGAACGATGGGCTCAATAATAACCGCGGCAATTTCTTCGATGTTATCTTCAAGCAAACGTTTTAGTTCCGCAATGTCCTCTTCAGGACAGATTGCCCCAAACGGAGTTTCTGGTTTCGGCGCGAAGAAATGTTTGTTGAGGGTTTCTTCGAATAAAGAATGCATGCCTGTTTCTGGATCACAGACAGACATAGCGCCAAATGTATCGCCATGGTAACCGGAGCGTACCGTTAGAAACTTTTGTCGTTTAGCATGACCTTTACTTGCCCAGTATTGAATTGCCATTTTCATAGCGACTTCCACCGCAACCGAGCCTGAATCTGCAAAGAATACGGCATCGAGTTCGTCGGCGGTCAAATTGAGAAGTCGGCGTGATAATTCGATAGCGGGATCATGCGTGAGGCCGCCAAACATCACATGGCTCATTTTATCCAATTGTGACTTCAGCGCTGCATCTAATGTTGGATGGCGGTAGCCATGAATTGCACTCCACCAAGAAGCCATACCATCGATAAGTTCTCTGCCATCTTTTAGTTTTATACGGCAACCTTGTGCAGATTCCACATGAAATACAGGTAGCCCAGCTCCAATTGCGCTGTAAGGATGCCAGATATGCTCATTATCGAGTTTTTCAGGGCTTAGGGAATTGAACTTTTTTGTCATGACGGCTGTTAAATCTTGTTGAGATTAAAGTGTACGTGGCTAAACAACGAAGGGCTAGCGAACGACTAATACGAAATTGCTCTTGCATAGGGTTCCAACTCATCAAGCAGCTGAGAGAAGTTAGCCTCTAGCGGGCAGTGAATCATAATTTTTTCTTCGGTGATAGGATGGGCAAACTCAACTTTGTTTGCCGCCAGTAATAGACGAGGGCAGCCGAACTGTTCGCGAAATAAGCGGTTATGCTCGCCTTTCCCATACTTTACATCACCAATGATTGGGTGACTAATATGTTTGGCATGCCGGCGTAATTGATGCTTCCGTCCTGTACGCGGTTTCATTTCTAATAGTGTGTAACGGCTGGTTGAAAAACGTCCATCGGATAATGGTAATTCGAAATAGGTGAGTGGCTTGATATTTGTTATCGCGATTTGAGCCTCTTTTTTGTCAGCGACGTATTGTTTATTTTTAAAGGCGGCGATTTCTTTCATAGGGTGGTCTACTTGTCTGTCGCCCATTACAAACCCACGAACCAGAGCAGTATAGGTTTTATGAATATCTTGGTTCGTAAACAAAGCATTAAGAAGTTTCGCGTTCTGAGATGACAAGGCAAATAGCAGTAGACCAGAGGTAGGTTTGTCAAGCCGATGAACTGGGTACACCCATTGACCAATCTGATCACGGATAACATTCATCGCATAACGTGTTTCATGTTTGTCTATCGGACTCTTGTGTACAAGTAATCCTGCGGGTTTGTGCACCGCTAAAAAATAGTCGTCTCGGTATAAAATAGAGAGTGTTTCCGGCTCGCATTGTAAAACGCTTTTTGGGTGATGGTTTTCAGACACAAAACAGCTCTCATTTAAATAAAACTTAGTGCTCACGCGCGCACTTTGTTACTATGCCGCGCTTGTTTTTTGCACAATTACAGGCATGAGGCTTTCTGCCTTCAACCCGGTGCGAATTCTAGGAGTTTACATGATATCTAACTTTGCCTGCGGGTTTCGTATTGTTTTGCTGTTTAGTTTGGTTTTTTTTATTGGGTGCACAGACCAAGTCGCAACCGAACAAAAGGCTATGCCAACGATGCCGCCAACACCTGTAATTGCGGCGAAGGTCTTAAGCCTCGAATTAAGTGAAAGTAAAATTTATACGGGGCGTCTTGAGGCGGATCAAACTGTTCAGATCCGTCCTCGCGTATCAGGCACGATTGATAGTGTTCATTTTGAAGAGGGTGGCTTGGTCTCGAAAGGCGATCTTTTATTTATAATTGATGGTCGCTCGTTTAAGTCAGAAGTGAAGCGCCTAAATGCGCAATTAAAGAGTGCCAGGGCACAAATCGATTTAGCGCAACGAGATGTTAAACGCGCAAAGAGTTTGCGGCAGAAAAATGCAATTTCTCAAGAGCAGTTAGACAACCGCAATACGCAGTTGACAAAGGCCTATGCGGATGCAGATGCAGTGAATGCTGCGTTGGAGATAGCGAAAATTAATTTAGATCATTCGCAAGTTAAGGCGCCGATTGCGGGTCGAGTCTCTAACGCCATGGCGACGAAAGGCAATTACGTAGAGCTGGGTGAAGATGTGTTGACAGGGCTTGTGTCTACTCAAATTTTTTACGCCTACTTCGATATCGACGAAGCTACATTTAGCGCATTGAGAGCCAAGAGCGAACGTAAAATTAATAACGTTGTGTTGATGAATTTAGTGGGCGAGGACGGTTACCGTCACGTCGGCTATGTCGATTTTGTAGATAACCAGCTTAACACCTCCACCGGTACCATTCGTTTGCGAGCGCGTTTTGAAAATAAAATGGGTGCCTATACACCTGGTATGTTCGTTCGCCTGATGCTCAGCACAGGTAACGCACGAACCATAAATCTTGTGCAAGAAAAAGCCATTGGCACCGACCTCAGTACAAAATATGTGTTCGTTGTCGAGGAGGCCGGTGAATGGGCTTTTCGCCCGGTCCAGTTAGGCGCGCGTTTTGGCAGTTTAAGAGCGATTACTGCTGGGTTAGATGGCAATGAAACGGTTGTTATAAGCGGTCTGCAGCGTGTTAGTCCCGGATCAGTTTTAGCGCCGCAAATGCAGGATATGGCATCCGTTGAAGAAATTGAAAAGCTGGGTGCAATGCAAAGCTCGCTGAGCTCTGCCCCTTGGACTGGGACCGGTCAGTAAGGCAAACAAAATGAATATTTCTCAATACTTTATTCAACGGCCGATTTTTGCTGCGGTCCTTTCCCTGCTTATCTTTATCAGCGGAGCGTTAGCGTTATTTCAACTTCCGATTACAGAGTACCCAGAAGTTGTACCACCCACTATTGTGGTGAATGCGAGTTACCCGGGCGCAAATCCAGAAGTTCTAGCAAATACCGTCGCCGCGCCGTTAGAACAGGCGATTAACGGTATTGAAAACATGCTTTATATGTCGTCTCAGTCTACGGCTGATGGCAGTTTAAGTATTACCGTTACCTTTGCACTCGGCACGCCGGTTGATGCCGCGCAAGTTCGCGTGCAGAGCAGAGTGGCTCGTGCTTATCCTCGTTTGCCAGAGGATGTGCAAAGACTGGGTGTGACGACGCGAAAGTCGTCGCCGAATTTGACCATGGTGGTGCACTTGTTATCGCCCGATAGCCGCTACGACATGCTCTATCTATCTAACTTTGCGAATTTAAAGGTAAAAGACGAATTAGCGCGAATTGAAGGGGCGGGTTCGGTACAAGCATTTGGGGCGGGCGATTACGCGATACGTATTTGGGTCAATCCTGAAAAGGCAGCAAGTCTTAACCTGACGACCAGTGATATTATTGCTGCGATTCGCGAACAAAACAGACAAGCCGCGGCGGGCACCGTTGGTGCTCAGCCGAACGCTGGAAGTAATCCTTTTCAATTACTCATAAAGGTAAAAGGCCGTTTAGAAAGCGTTGAAGAGTTTAAAGATATCATCGTGCGAGTTGGGGATAACGGTGCGATTACGCGTTTAAAAGACGTGGCGCGAGTTGAATTAGGGTCTAATTCTTATGCATTGCGCTCCTTGTTGAATAATAAACCGGCAGCCGCCGTAGCGATCTTTCAAAGTTCCGGTTCAAACGCGATTCAATTATCAGATGATGTGCGTGCGCGTATGGAAGAACTTAAGACAACGTTTCCTGACGGCATTGATTATGACATCGTTTATGACCCAACGGTTTTTGTGAGGGGGTCAATAGAAGCGGTTATAAAAACCTTGCTTGAGGCGATCCTTCTCGTTGTGATTGTTGTGGTGCTTTTCTTACAGACATGGCGAGCCTCAATCATCCCTTTGGTCGCAGTTCCTGTGTCGCTAGTTGGTACCTTTGCTGTGATGCATCTATTTGGTTTCTCATTAAATGCACTGTCATTATTTGGTCTGGTGTTGGCGATCGGGATCGTGGTTGATGACGCGATTGTTGTGGTAGAAAACGTTGAACGGAATATTGCGTTGGGAAAGACCTCGATAGAGGCGACAAAACAAGCTATGAGAGAGGTGACAGGGCCTATAATCGCGACTTCCCTCGTCTTGAGTGCGGTATTTATTCCGACTGCATTTATCTCCGGTCTATCCGGTCAGTTTTACAAGCAATTTGCGTTAACCATCGCCATTTCAACAATCATTTCAACGTTTAATTCTTTGACGCTCAGTCCGGCGCTTGCCGCAGTATTGCTAAAGCCTCACGATGCGCCGAAAGATTGGTTCAGTAAAGTATTAGACGCGATATTTGGACGGTTTATTTTTAAACCGTTTAACCGTTTGTTTCATGCGCTATCAGATTTCTATATGGGTCTTATCAAGCGCATCATTCGCTTGAGTATGTTGGCATTGGCGATTTATGCGGGGCTGATCGTGTTAACGCAAGATTTGTTTCAAAATACACCAACTGGTTTCGTGCCGCCGCAAGATAAAATGTATTTGATTGCCTTTGCGAACCTGCCCGATGCAGCAAGCCTTGATCGCACTGATAAAGTGATTCAACGTATGTCAGAAATTGCATTGGAGCATCCGGGTGTAGAGTCGTCAGTTGCCTTTCCGGGTTTATCTATCAACGGCTTCACGATCGCATCGAATTCTGGGGTCGTTTTTATTACCCTTAAACCTTTTGATGAACGTCCCAATGTCAGCTATTGGGATCAATTTAAGCACTTCGCTTTTAACGCTGATTTACCCCCAGATCTTAGTGCCCAAACTATATCTGACGAGTTGAATATGCAGTTAGGCGTGATTGACGAAGGTTTCGTTGTGGTGGTTCCGCCTCCCCCGGTTCTAGGCTTGGGTACAACGGGTGGTTTCAAATTACAAATTGAGGACAGAGCGAACTTGGGTTATGCCAAACTCTTTGAGGAAACCCAAAAGGTACTCTATCAGGCTTACATGAACCCTGCTTTAGACCCTATGTCGACTTTTTCGTTTTTTAAAGCCAATGTGCCGCAAATAAAGGTCGATGTGGATCGAGAAAAGGCAAAGGTACACGGTGTAGCTGTCGATGAGATATTCCAAACATTGCAGGCCTACATGGGATCTGTGTATGTAAATGATGTGAATTTGTTTGGTCGTACATATCAGGTGAATTTGCAGGCTGACGCAGAATTTCGAGTTGATGAAAGCCAGATTGGGCAGCTTAAAGTACGTAATGTGCAGGGCGAAATGGTCCCGCTCGCGACGTTTGTTGACGTCACGCATACCTCGGGTCCTGATATGGTGACGCGGTACAACAATTATCCAGCAGCCGATCTAAACTCAGGACCAGGACCGGGTTACAGTTCAGGTCAAGCAGAAGCCGCCATGATAGAAATTCTTGATGCGTCGCTGCCGAGCGGCATGGCGTATGAATGGACTGATCTTACTTATCAGCAGATTTTGGCCGGTGATACCGCCATCTATATGTTTCCCTTGGTTGTGTTATTGGTATTTCTTGTACTTGCTGCGCAATATGAGAGTTGGTCTTTACCGGTCGCCATTATCTTAATTGTACCGATGACCTTGCTGTCTGCGATGGTGGGTGTTGTGTTGTGGGGTTTAAATAATAATATATTTACTCAGATAGGTTTTATTGTGTTGGTTGGCTTAGCGGCGAAGAATGCGATATTGATCGTTGAGTTCGCCAAAGACAAGCAGGATCAGGGTATGGAGTTAATTGCGGCAACGATAGAAGCGAGTCGATTGAGATTAAGGCCAATCTTGATGACCTCTCTTGCCTTCATTATGGGCGTGGTGCCGCTGGTTTTCTCTTCAGGCGCGGGTGCGGAAATGCGTGAAGCAATGGGTGTCGCTGTGTTTGCCGGTATGATCGGCGTGACAATCTTTGGTCTGTTGCTGACCCCATTGTTCTACGCGTTGGTTAGGAAATATGCAGCAAAAGCCTCGTAAGAGGCTTTTTTGCCTTGTGTGCATGACATGTGCTTTTGACGTTCAGGGAAGTTTTGGTCTAATCACGGTATCAATTAAGTGATGGTAGCTGCGCGGCAGTAACCGAGTAGCCCAATCATATACATGTGCATCCGCACCGATTAGCACTCTATTTTTTTTCTTTTTCACGGCAGTGAGAATGACCTCGGCTGCTTGTTCAGGTGTCGTAAATGTAAATTTATCGAAGTCCCGTTCCATGGCTGACTTGTCAGCGCCGCCAGAAATGGACCAGCGCATGCGACCATTTCGAACGATGTTTGTTTTGATGCCGCCAGGATGCACAGAAAGTGGTTGCACGCTTGTGTTTTTCAACTCGAGACGCAGGGCCTCAGTAAACCCTCGGACGGCAAATTTACTTGCATTGTAGGCCCCCTGAGTCGGGATGCCAGCGAGTCCAAAAATGCTTGAAATGTTTACAAGCGAGGCTTCGGGTGATGATTTTAGCAGCGGTAAAAAAGCTTTCGTGCCATAAACTAC
>ENA-OSET01004580-OSET01004580.1-sediment-metagenome-genome-assembly--contig:-NODE-4580-length-12163-cov-3.712891_pt1 | contig 12163 bp, 12 predicted proteins | sample MGYA00237882_ERZ534229 | MGnify/ENA primary metagenome ERZ534229 (study PRJEB26408, sample SAMN06266212) | sediment metagenome | isolation source: Hudson Canyon methane seep mesocosm | place...
GGCTGCAGATACCGTTAGCAAAATTGAAGATGTAAAACATGCTTTTCGTGCTGGCTTTAGAGCACAAAAAGGTATCGAATTATAGATTGTTGGCGCGTTTTTTGCTCTGTCATAAAACTGTAAAGTTACTCACAATTTCTGTGGATAACTCTGTGTTTAAGTCTGTTGCAAAACGGTAAGTCCCTTATATATATACAATCACATCAAAATGGTTACTTTTTGACCATCAAATATATTCCTTTAAATATCAATCACTTATATCATCACCATTTAGAATCAATCAGTTAGCGTAGCTTCTTTATTCAAAGCTGCACGGCTGCACAGCTCTGGTGCATAACTTTAATGAATTTCTACCAGATTTCATAATGGATGTGGATTCCAACCTGATAGTGAACACTACTATCAGGTTGGGAGTAATTATCTAAACTGACTCAGCTTCGGTCTCTAAATCGAGTGCCAATTCACCATCACGAAGTACGACTTTGACATGGCCGCCATCAGCTAATTGACCAAACAATAATTCGTCCGCTAATGGACGTTTAATTTTTTCTTGTACCAATCGAGCCATAGGTCTTGCACCCATGTGCACATCGTACCCATGAGAAGCTAACCATTGACGTGCTTCATCATCAATTTCTAAAGTGACGTGTTTATCTTGCAATAACATTTCAAGCTCTAGCACGGCTTTGTCCGCCACACGCAAAATAGCATCCGTAGATAAAGCTTTAAACTGAATAATGCCATCAAGTCGGTTACGAAACTCTGGCGTAAAAGTTCGTTTAACCGATTCCATGCCATCAGTTTGGTGATCTTGTTGCGTAAAGCCCATTGACGAACGTCCCATCTCCTGAGCACCGGCATTACTGGTCATAACCAACACGACATGACGGAAGTCTGCTTTACGACCATTGTTATCCGTTAAGGTACCGTGATCCATCACTTGTAATAACAAGTTGAAGACGTCAGGATGCGCTTTTTCAATTTCATCTAATAACAACACGGCATGAGGTTGCTTGGTAATGGCCTCAGTCAACAATCCACCTTGGTCATAACCAACATAACCTGGAGGTGCCCCGATCAATCGCGAAACAGTATGACTTTCCATATATTCCGACATATCAAAGCGAATTAATTCGACACCCAGATTATGTGCTAATTGACGCGTGACTTCGGTTTTACCCACACCTGTTGGACCCGCGAATAAGAACGCGCCCGTTGGTTTTTCTGGATGACCTAAACCTGACCGTGCCATTTTAATCGCTGAACTCAATGCAGCAATTGCTTCATCTTGACCAAAAATGACATGTTTTAGATTTTTTTCTAGGTTCTGTAAATTATCTTTGTCAGCATTACTCACCGTTTTAGCTGGAATACGGGCTATTTTCGCAACAATGCTCTGTACATCATTCACACCAATCATTTTTTTACGTTTAGATTTTGGCAAGATACGTTGTGCTGCACCCACCTCATCTAATACATCAATGGCTTTGTCAGGTAAAAAACGATCATTAATATGACGCTCTGCCAACTCAGCGGCCTGTTTTAATGCGGCATTAGAATAACGCACGTCGTGATGTTCTTCTAAGCCTGCTTTCAAACCTTTCAATATTTGAATCGTTTCAGTGACTGACGGTTCAGGTACATCAATCTTTTGGAATCGTCTTGCTAAGGCATGGTCATGCTCAAAAATTCCACGGTATTCCTGGAACGTTGTTGAACCTATACATTTAAGAGCACCACTTGCTAACAATGGTTTAAGCAAATTTGCTGCATCCATCGCGCTATTGCCAGCCGAACCAGCTCCAATAACCGTATGGATTTCATCAATAAATAAGATGGCATCATCTTCATTTTTAATTTCACGTAATAATGCTTTAAGACGCTTTTCAAAATCACCTCGATACTTCGTCCCTGCTACCAAGGCCCCCATATCTAAAGAATAGATAGTGGAGTTTTCTAGGATGGCTGGCACATCACCTTCAACGATACGCCTAGCTAAACCTTCAGCTAATGCTGTTTTTCCCACGCCTGCTTCACCAACAAACAATGGGTTGTTTTTCCGTCGTCGACACAAAATCTGTAAGGTACGCTCAATTTCATGAGCACGACCAATTAAAGGATCGATGTTTCCTTCTATAGCGGAAGCATTGAGGTTTGTAGCATATAGTGACAATGGGTTTTTCCCATCTTGATCAGGTTCAGCTTCCGTCACTGTTTCATCTGCTTCAATCTCGATCACGTCATCAATTTCGCTATGACTGATCGCATTAACCACATCTAAACGAGTCACGTCTTGTTTCTGAAGTAGATAGACCGCTTGTGATTGTTGCTCAGAAAAAATTGAGACCAATACATTGGCACCTGTTACTTCATTGCCACCCGAAGATTGCACATGCATCACGGCACGTTGCAATATTCGTTGGAATGCCAAAGTCGGTTGAGTTTCACGTTCACTGTCTTCAGGAAGCGTAGGCAAATTATCTGCTAAGAAATCATTGAGATCCTGCCGTAAATTAACAACATCTACATCACAAGCTGTTAATACAGCTAAAGCCTGTCCGTTTTCTAGTAATGCCAATAATAAATGCTCAACAGTAAGAAACTCATGTGAGCGTTTACGAGCATAACTAAATGCCTGACTTAACGTTTGTTCGAGTTCTTTACTTAACATACCTTACCGCCTTTTCTATCAGTAAACGTAATCAACGTTACTCTTCTTCCATCGTACACTGCAATGGATGCCCATGTTGTTGAGCATAGCTATTTGCTTGTTCTACTTTTGCTTCTGCAATTTCAAAGGTAAATATGCCACATAAGGCTTGGCCTTCTGTGTGAACCTGTAACATCGTGCGTGTTGCACGATCACGCTCCATTGCAAATAAACCTTCTAACACTTCAATGACAAAGTCCATTGGTGTGTAATCATCATTCAACATTAACACCCGATATTTCGGAGGTTCTTGTAACTCAGGTTTTGACGGTGCAATCGCTAATTCATTTTCACCATGCCATTCCTGATCAGAATCGTTGTCGTTACTCATCGTAGTTATTTACTCGCTTGATCCACTAATGTTTGCAAATCACCACTTTCATACATTTCAATAATAATGTCACAACCGCCAACTAACTCACCACTAATGTATAGCTGTGGGAACGTTGGCCAATTTGCATAACGGTGTAAATTTGCACGCACTTCCGGTTCTGCTAATACATTTATAAAGGCAAATTCTGCGCCACATGCAGCCAATGCTTGTGAAGATCGACTAGAAAAACCACATTGTGGGAATTCAGGTGTGCCTTTCATGAATAGGATGATTGAGTTTGATTCAATCGCCTGTTTAATATGATCCATTACTTCCATCTTAAAAACCTCTTTGAATAATTTTTTACCAACCATCTAACTGGGGGCAACATTGTTAATTTCAAGCTTATGCTAGTTATATTGAAGCTGCAATAAGCCAAGCACACCTTCTAAGCCACAATAATTTAATGCAGTGCTCGCCTGCTCTTGCACAGTAGGTTTAGCGTGATAGGCCACACTTAAACCAGCCTCGTTCATCATTAATAAATCATTTGCGCCATCACCCATTGCGACAACTTGCGCTGGGCTTATATCTAACTTTTCACAATGTGCTAATAAAAAATCTGATTTTGCTTGTGCGCCACAGATATCACCCACTACTTCGCCTGTTAAACGACCATTATGTTCACCTAGGACATTAGCCATTGTGAAGTCCAAGCCGAGACGTTGCTTTAATCGTTCCGTGAAAAAAGTAAAACCACCTGAAACCAGAGCAGTTTTGATATTCTGTTGTTGAAGACGTTTTAACATGACTTCTGCGCCAGGGTTGAGTTGTAATCGCTCTAAATAAACACGTTCCAATGCACTTACCTCGAGTCCTTTTAACAGGGACACTCGTTGTCGAAGTGAAGTTTCAAAATCGATCTCACCGCGCATGGCTGCTTCAGTAATTTCAGCTACTTGTGGTTTTACGTTAATGAAATCAGCAATCTCATCTACACATTCGATATTGATTAACGTTGAATCCATATCGGTGACTAACAATTTTGCTGCCTGTGATTCAAATGCATCAGGTACAACATTGATATCAAACTCATAGCTTTGACGTAATGATTGCATGTCACTGACTGTTATCTGAGATAGCGTAATAGCAACATAGTTACTATCGCAGTTGGCCACGCCTTGTAACTTCGCGGCAATCTCATTTGCAGCATTGGTGGTCAGATTTGGACCCTGTAAGATTAAAATTGCCATATATCACCCTAGTTCAGATAAAACTTCGGCGAGACTGATCGTTAAATCAGCTCGCCGAACAATCAAGAATGGTTATTTAAAATTGTGGTTTAACAGGTGCAGTGTTGTAGCGCTCAACACTCGCCATGATTTCAGCTTTTGCTTCATCAATGCCAACCCAACCTTCAATTTTGACCCATTTATTTTTTTCTAGATCTTTGTAATGTTCAAAGAAATGGCCTAACTGTTCTAGCAAACGCTCCGGCACATCAGTTACATCTTTTACATCGTCGTACATTTTGTCATGAGGAACGGCGATGATTTTGGCATCTTCACCTGACTCATCCGTCATTTTCAACATGCCAACTGGACGACATTGCACAACTGAACCACTGATTAGTGCATAAGGGCTGACAACTAATACATCAACTGGGTCGCCATCATCAGACAATGTATGCGGCACATAACCGTAGTTACATGGGTAGAACATGGCTGTATTCATGAAGCGATCAACAAACAATGCACCTGTTTCCTTATCTACCTCATATTTAACAGGATCAGAATGAGAAGGAATTTCAATGATGACATTAATATCATCAGGCAGGTTTTTACCCGAGCCAACGCGGTCAAGATTCATAGTGGTAACGCTCCAAATTTCAAATTTTCAAATAAATTAACCGGACAATTATATAAGAAATCGCCTTGTTCTCATACTCGAATTCGAATCTTGTGAAGATTTAATCGACTGGAATCATTTCAAAATCTGACTTACCGACGCCACAATCAGGACACTCCCAATCTTCAGGTATATCTTCCCAACGTGTTCGTGCGGCTATGCCTTCTTCAGGCATGCCTTTTTCCTCGTCATAAACAAAACCACAAATCACACAAATCCACTTCTTCACTTTTACTACCTCAAAAACGTTTAGGTTGTTACAAATAAACTGACTGCGACCGCAAACAATGCAATGGAAAATATGCGGCGCAAGGTGTCCACTGGCAAGCTTTTTGTCAATTTTGCCCCTATCGGTGCAAAGATAATACTGGTGCCAATGATACCTAAAAATGCCTGCCAATGAACAAATCCTGTCAGCCAATTTGTATTTGTTGTGACATTATTTTGTCCCAAGATGACAAATCCGGTCACCGCTGCCACGGAAATTGGAAATCCACAGGCTGCAGCCGTACCTATCGCAACTTTGATTGATTGTTTTGCCATCAGCATAAACGGCACCGTTAGCGAACCACCACCAATGCCGACAATGGCTGAAATCATTCCAATAATATTACCTACTCCTAACAATATTGGCGTTTTTAACAAAGATTCATTAAATGCGGGTGTCATCGGTAACCACATGCGGAGAGCGATAACTAAGGTATAAATAGCAAAACAAGTTTGTAGGAGAGTGGCCTCGAATAACGTCGTGAAATAAGCACCTATGAATCCTCCAATGACAAGGCCTGGCGATAGCGTCCTAACTACTGGCCAATTTATATTTTTATGTTGTTGATGCGCATACATTGAAGATAAAGAGGTTATTGTTATCGTCATCAATGATGTTGCCACCGCCACATGCACCAATTGATGGCCAGGCAAACCTTGCCAGTTAAATACCAGCAATAATGACGGTACGATAACAAGCCCACCTCCCAAGCCTAGTAGACCTGCAGACATGCCGGCAAAACAACCAATTAATGCAAAACCAATCCATTCCCACATTTTTAATTTATCTGCCAAAGTCTGTTGATAAAGTTTCTCACTTTACACACCTACACGATACAGGTATAAGAATGTTACCCAAATAGCTTGAAAGTACAAGATTCTACAAGCTCAACGCACTGTCTTTATGACGAAAAAAGTCGTTATTTGGGTAGATTACAACATTAAATTAAAACTCAGGAGTTACACCGCTACATTTCTATTCAATAAATAAAATTAAGAGAGGTTCAGCCTATGTCATCGTTTAGTTACCTCCCCGTCGTATTAGGGGTTTTTGGTTTGTTTTGTGCGTTTTTGGTTTATAACAAAATGAAAGCAGCACATGCCGGTTCCGGAAAAGTTGTCGAGATTGGCGACCAAATCCATTTAGGTGCCATGGTATTTATGAAGGCTGAATATTCGCGCCTCGCGATTTTTTGTGTGATCTGTATCGTTGCTCTGGGCCTCTCTGATCTCGGTTGGACCACTGCATCTGCCTTTTTTCTAGGTGCTATCTGTTCAGGCACTGCTGGTTATATAGGCATGTATGCAGCCACTAAAGCGAACGTACGAACGGCTACCGCCGCCCAAGATCAAGGTGCATCAGCCGCATTAACCGTCGCCTTCTTTGGTGGTTCGGTGATGGGGTTAACAGTCGCATCAATGGGTTTATTAGGCCTAGGCATCTTATATTTAGTCTTTGGTAGCGATCCTCATACCGCACATGTTATTCATGGGTTTGGTATGGGTGCTTCCTCTGTTGCCTTATTCTCTCGTGTTGGTGGCGGTATCTTCACTAAAAGCGCAGATGTCGGTGCCGATCTTGTCGGAAAAATAGAAGCTGGAATTCCTGAGGATGACCCTCGAAACCCAGGTGTTATCGCTGATAATGTTGGTGATAATGTTGGTGATGTTGCCGGTATGGGTTCCGATATTTTTGAATCTTATTGCGGTTCGATGATTGCGAGTATCGCTATTGCAGCCACCATGGGTGCAGCAGCAATTGCAACATTGGCGAGTAGCCAAGAAGTGTTGATGTTTATGCCGCTTGCATTAGCATCCATTGGTTTACTCTGTTCCATTGCCGGAATTTTTGCAGTTAAAATTTTCTCGGCTAAAAGCCCAGAAGTCGCATTACGCATAGGCACGATGGGCTCATCTGTATTATTTATCGTGGTTGCTTATATTCTCATCACTCAATTAGGCGGCACCATTAATTTATGGATAGCCGTTCTTACTGGTGCTATTGGTGGCATCATCATAGGTTTAGTGACTGAATATTATACGGGTGGTGCTCCTGTCAGAAAACTCGCTAAAGATGGTGAGACCGGTGCGGCAACTGTGTTAATTAGTGGCCTAGCCTTAGGTATGCAATCAGTAGCTATTCCTGTTATTACTATTGCTGCCATTATATTTATCTCTAGTCTTTATGCTGGTTTATATGGCGTGGGTATTGCTGCTGTCGGTATGTTAGCTACGGTTGGTATCACCATGGCGATTGATGCCTACGGCCCAGTTGCAGACAATGCCGGTGGTATTGCTGAAATGGCAGGAATGGGCGAAGAAACACGTGAAATCACTGATTCCTTAGATGAGCTAGGAAATACGACTGCGGCCATTGGTAAAGGTTTTGCCATCGGTGCTGCGGCCTTAGCCGCATTAGCATTGATCAGTGCCTACATCGAGACCGTTAATGTCGAATCGATCCGGCAAGGTGGTCAAGCCATGCAACTACTAATCAATGATCCCATTGTATTGGTTGGTATGTTCCTTGGCGGTATTTTCCCATTTTTAGTGAGTGCCATGACCATGACGGCTGTGGGTGATGCTGCTTTTGATATGATCCATGAAATTCGCCGTCAATTTAAAGAAATTCCCGGCTTATTAGAAGGTACTGCACAACCCGATACTGCACGTTGTGTCGATATTGCAACGAAAGCAGCCCTGCAAAAAATGATCATGCCGGGTGTATTAGCTGTAGGTGCACCAGTCGTCGTTGGTTTTGGTCTAGGCCCTGTTGCATTAGGTGGCATGTTAGGTGGCGCATTAATTTGCTGCGTGATGATGGCCTTAATGATGGCTAATGCTGGTGGTGCTTGGGATAATGCTAAGAAGTTTGTTGAGAAAGGCAATCTTGGTGGCAAAGGTTCTGACGTTCATACTGCTGTGGTAGTTGGTGATACCGTAGGTGATCCTTTGAAAGACACCTCTGGACCATCGATGAATATTTTGATTAATGTGATGGCGATTGTGAGCTTAGTCATCGCACCGTTATTAGTCTAAACTGAGTCTTACATTTTCATCTTAAAAAGGCCACGTTTAACGTGGCCTTTTTTATACTTTGTAATATATAACCATGGCTTTAGCTAAAAACAAGATCACTCACCGTCAGGTTTGGCAGATTGCTGGGCCGATGATTATTGCCAATATTTCAATCCCATTATTAGGCATGGTCGATACTGCGGTTATGGGGCATCTCGACTCTGCCCAATACCTAGGTGCTGTTGCAGTGGGCTCCATCATCTTTAGTTTTCTTTTTTGGGGTTTTGGATTTTTACGCATGGCCACAACCGGCTTGGTTGCCCAAGCCTTCGGTCGTAATGACACAGTCCTGTCACACACAATTTTATTACAGTCCCTAGTCTTAGCCATCATTATTGCTAGCGCCATACTCATCCTAAAACAACCACTGTCTCAGCTTGCCTTCTTGTTGATAGACAGCAGCGAAATAGTAAGCCAACAAGCAAGAATCTACTTCGATATTCGTATATGGAGTACCCCGGCAATTTTAATTAATTATGTCTTTCTCGGCTGGTTAATTGGCAAACAAGCGAGTAAGGCCGCGCTTGTTTTAGTACTCGTTGTCACGATCAGTAATATGATCATGGATCTTGTTTTTGTATATGTATTTGGAATGACAATTGATGGCGTAGCGTTGGCCTCATTAATCGCAGAATATTTAGGCTTAGTGGCTGGGATATATCTGCTAAAACGTCAGGGTATCACTCTCAATATTTTCAAACGTTTATCCTCCACACAGCTATCCATATTTAGTTGGGCGTGGCTACAACTACATGCCAATATTTTTATTCGTACATTATGCTTGATGTTTAGTTTTGCCTTTTTCACCACCCAAGGAGCCAAGCAAGGCGATATTATTCTCGCCGCTAATGCAGTGCTACTTAATTTTATAACCCTGATGGCATTTGTGTTAGATGGCTTTGCCAATGCAACCGAAGTGCTCTCTGGTAAAGCCGTCGGTGATAATAATCGCCAACAATTGAAACAGGGGTTATTACTAACTGGATTTTGGTCATTCGTCGTTGCCTGTCTATTTAGTCTGAGTTATGTATTTTTTGGCCAGCAGCTTATCTCTTTAATGACGACAATCACTGACGTTCAAACCACTGCAATTAATTATCTTCCTTGGCTAATGTTAATGCCCATTATTGCAGTATGGACCTATTTATTTGATGGTTTGTTTATTGGCACAACGCGCAGTATTGAAATGCGTAACACTATGCTGATAGCAACCTTCTGCTGTTTTATACCTGCATGGTATCTTCTTCAACCGTTAGGTAACCACGGCTTATGGCTAGCCTTATTGCTATTTTTAGCCGCAAGAGGCATCAGTCAATGCTTCTATTTACCTAGAATATTACGTCTGCGTTGACCTTAATCGTTTGTATTATATGCCTAGGAACTATATGATTATCATTATCATTTAGATTCGAGCAAACAATGTCAGACTTACAAAGCTTATCCTCGTTACGACCAGGACAAACAGCTACTATACACGCAGTACATACTGATACTTCCGGCTTTCATTTCCGTCTTAATGCACTTGGTTTTCGATCTGGAAAGCCGCTATTAGTCATCCGCATCGCACCATTAAATGGCCCTATGCACTTACGACTTGGCAACACTGAAGTTATGTTAAGACAAGATGATGCCAACATGATTGAGGTATTAGTTTGAAACGAATCGCTCTGCTCGGCATGCCCAATGCCGGTAAATCTACTCTCTTTAACCGTTTATCAGGCGCAAGCGCCAAAGTGGCTAACTGGCCAGGTGTAACCGTTGACTTGCTCTCGGCCAAAATTTTGCTGGCAGGAGAAATGGTTAATCTGGTTGATCTACCTGGAATTTACGACCTTCATGGTTATTCTGAAGACGAACAAGTGGTACGCCACTTCCTGTGCAACAACTCAATCGACTTAATTATCATCGTAGCTAATGCTGCTCAAATTGATCGTCAATTAAGTCTGGTATTACAGCTACGTGCACTTAATTTGCCTGCAGTGTTGATGCTAAACATGGCCGATGAGGCCAAGCAACTTGGTATAACCATTGATACTGATGTATTAGCTAAAGAGCTCGGCTATCCAACCAAGCTGCTTAGTGCTAAATATGGCCAAGGCTATGCCGATGCGCTACATCAGATTGAAGCCTCATTACGCGGCAGCACACCAACAGAAATAAAACATTTAGAGCAGGAGTTTTCTGTTGACCAAGAAGTTGAATCTCAGCTTGAAAAAATCATCAGTCACAGTGTTGAAATGCCACTACAAGTTAGCTATACACTGACCGAAAAAATAGACAAAGTAATGTTACATCCTTGGTTAGGGCTACCTCTGTTTTTTGCCATTATGTACCTGATGTTTCAGACCGTTTATACCATTGGTGCACCATTGCAAGATGGCGTTGCTTGGCTATTAGAAGGCTTCCGAGATATCGCTTTAGTTCCCTTATTGTCAGCACTTCCCCCCATACTCAATGATTTTTTGATTGATGGTGTTTTTGATGGTTTAGCAACGGTCGCATCATTTGTACCTGTCATCATTGTTTTCTTCTTGATCATGGCCATCATCGAAGATAGTGGTTATTTATCTCGGGCTGCATTTTTAATGGATGCATTAATGAGTCGAATGGGTTTAGATGGCCGTAGTTTTGTCATGTTACTGATGGGGTTTGGTTGTAATGTGCCCGCCTTGATGGGAACTAGAACCATGCGTAGCCGTGGTCTACGCATGTTAACAATGTTAGTCATCCCATTCTCATTATGTTCCGCTCGGCTGCAGGTATTTGTCTTTATGACCATTGCCTTGTTTGAGCCAGCGAAAGCCCCTATGGTCTTATTCAGCCTTTATTTAATGAGCTTCTTTATCGTTTTCCTCACCGCGCTATTATTTAAAGGTAAGTTTCATAGTAGTGAACCATTTGCCCTAGAACTACCTCCCTACCGCCTACCTACATCTCGCCAGATGTTATTGCGTGGTTGGCATGAAATTAGTCATTTTTTATATCGTGCAACTAAATTTATTACCATTGGTGTTGTTTTAGTCTGGTTACTGACTCATATGCCTTTTGGTGTAGAACCTGCCAGTTCAGCGAGTTGGTCTGGTTGGATAGGTGAGTTTATGTCACCCATCTTATCGCCAGCGGGGATTAACCCCGAGCTGACCATTGCCTTAATTTTTGGTTTTGTTGCTAAAGAAATCGTAATCGGTGCATTAGCAGTAATTTATGGCATGGAAGGAGAAGCATTAATGCAAGGCATCGCCCAACAAATCGATTGGGTTCAAGCCTATAGCTTTATGATATTCACCTTAATCTACACTCCCTGTTTAGCAACCATCGCTACCATTCGTGCAGAAGCTAAATCGGCTTGGTTCACTACGCTATCATTAGCATGGCCAATGTCATTAGCATGGGCACTCAGTGCGGGGTTTTATCAAACGGCCCGATATTTAGGTTATTAGATTTAATTGTTCTTAAATATAAAAAAAGCGCTGTACCGATTCCTCGATACAGCGCTTTTTTATTGTGTTTTTTAGACAGGTTGATCGGTTCCCCAGTCAGGAATGCTGCCTCGACGATCTTTGCCAGTGCGCCGATCTTCTTTCTCAATCTCAAAGCGGATCATATCGCGTCGGTCTTTAGCCTCTCGACGCTGCGCTCTTCGTCTATCATCAGCGCCGGTATGATGCCAATGCCCTTCTTCTGTCATAACGCTGTGGTTGGAAGAATCGTCACTCATGTCCCTACCCCTCATGTTTCGGTCAGCTTTAAGTCCAAAACTACGCTTGCTTAGCTTAAGCTGTCAAGTGACCGCTAATAAGTTATAACTTCTGTCTTGATGAGAAAATGGACATTTAAAAGCAAGATAATAAGCCGTCAACTGTAAATCTTCTTTATCTCCTTCAACA
>ENA-OSET01004583-OSET01004583.1-sediment-metagenome-genome-assembly--contig:-NODE-4583-length-12159-cov-37.476742_pt1 | contig 12159 bp, 8 predicted proteins | sample MGYA00237882_ERZ534229 | MGnify/ENA primary metagenome ERZ534229 (study PRJEB26408, sample SAMN06266212) | sediment metagenome | isolation source: Hudson Canyon methane seep mesocosm | place...
GGAAAAACAAAAGCTGTTTTAAGCGATGATGGTGAACACTATGAAATTACAGGACAAAAGATCTGGATTTCCAACGCGGGATTTGCCCATGTATTCATCGTATTTGCACGTATTGAAGATGATAAAAACATTACCGGTTTCGTCTTTGAAAAAGATCAAGTGGAAGGTTTAACACTTAATCCTGAAGAAGCAAAATTAGGAATTCGCTCCTCGTCAACACGTCAGGTATTTTACAATAATGTAAAGGTGCCTAAATCGGCGATGTTAGGTGAACGCGGCGAAGGATTTAAAATCGCTATGAATGCCTTGAATGTGGGTCGCATCAAATTGGGTGTAGCCGTAACCGGCGCCTCTAAGAAGGTGATTAATTACGCAGTAAACTACGCCAACGAACGCAAACAATTTAACACGTCAATTTCTGCTTTTGGAGCTATTCAGTATAAGCTAGCCGAAATGGCTACCAAAACATATGTTGCCGATGCAGGTAATTACCGTGGCGGACAAAATATAGAAGATCATATTGCTCGTTTAGAAGCTAAAGGCTTATCAGCGCAGGTTGCCAAATTAAAAGGCGTTGAAGAATATTCTATTGAATGTGCCATCCTAAAAGTATTCTGTTCTGAAACCGTACAATATGTAACCGACGAAGCCGTACAGGTGTATGGAGGAATGGGATTCTCTGCAGAATCTGAGGTTGAAGCTTGTTATCGAGATGCTCGTATTTCTCGTATCTACGAAGGGACTAACGAAATCAACCGTCTTCTTTTGGTAAAGATGATTATGAAAAAAGCCATGACGGGCGAAATTGATTTGTTTGGCCCTGCAAAAGCAGTGGCCAAAGAATTGATGAGCATCCCTTCCTTCGACGTTCCTTCTACAGAGCTATTTGCTGAAGAGAAAAAGGTCTTGAAGAATTTGAAAAAATCTATTCTGATGGTTGCTGGTACTGCAGCTCAAAAGTTGGGTGATAAATTAGCTTTAGAACAAGAAGTGATGATGAATATATCCGATATGATTATTGAGGTATACATGCTTGAATCTGCTTTATTAAAAACAGAAAAGTTAATCGCTAAAGAGGGTAGAGAAAAACACGAAGAGAAAGTATCGATGTGTACCAACTTCGTACACCACTCTGTAGAAGAAATTCGTAAGAATGGTAAAGAAGCTTTGTTTGCGATTGTTGAAGGTGATGAACAAAAGATGTTATTAATGGGCTTGAAACGCTTTACCAAAGTACAGCCAACAAACCTTAAAGAACACCGTAGATTAATTGCTAAAAAACTGATTGAAGAGAATAAGTATTGTTTTGACTAGATCTCAGCGATGAGCTGTCAGCTATTTCGAATGTAAAAAAGTAGCCTAAAGAGGCTGCTTTTTTTTTGGAATATTTCTTGCTCTTAAAATCAATATATAACTAAAAACAAAGCTATTATGAAAAAATTATTTTATTTATCCATCTTATGTATTGGAATTGCATTTACGTCTTGTGATGTTGATGAAAATATTCAAACAGAAGATTCTATTATTGGTTCTTGGAGTATGACAGAGGCGAGCCTTGGTTTGGCTGGTTATCAAACTTTTGAAGTAAATCAAATTGTATGGACCTTCAACAACGACAATCAAATGTACGTTTATTTACAAGATTCGTTAATTATAAACCCTAATACACCCTACAGTACAGTTGATGCAGCTGTTTACGACTTCACCTCAGACTCTTCAACTATTATAATAAATGATGTAGGTTACAACTTAGCAGTGAACGAGACAGAATTAATCATTGGAGGCAACATTGCAGCTGATGGAACACAGCTTACCTTTATAAGGAACTAGCAAAAAAAAGCCCTCCCGAAAATTTCGGGAGGGCTTTCATATTATTCATCAAAATGTTTTTGAATGATATGAATGACATATTCTCTATGAGTATTTGTACTCAAACCAGAAGATTTAGAAGTCTTCATTTCATTTAAAGTCTTATTTAACTGACTAAACACCAGAGCACGTATTTGAGAACTAGCAGCTCTATCTTTAGCCACACGAATCAATCGATTTACATATTCAACTTGTAAATTTTGACGAAAGCTATTAACGGATTTGTCTCTATCGGCTTTAAACATCGCATCGTTTAAATCTTTAAAATAAGAAGATAAGTCATAATCATTTCCATACAAACTCGTGTTTACCATACGGTTCAAAACATTGCGATTCAGTAATTGTCCTAACACCATTCTCTGAATACTCAATACGCGCTCGTGAATTTTTGGATCTTCACCACCATAAGGGGTACTAAAACCTCTACGCTGTTGTTGTAAATATGGATACAGAGCTTCTGCTTTCTCAAAGGCATTTGGTGCAAAAGCATATTTACTTAGAGCATTCATAGCTTCTTTTTGATCAACTAAAGAAACGGGTGTGAAAGGTTTCGCTTCAGTATCTTGTCCGACCATTGCACGATTAACTCTTACGCCTGCAATTTGACGACTAATAATTTTAAGAGACGTAGAATACTGTCCAGTAAGGGTATAATATGAATTGAGCAATTCTTGATGAGAAGCTCCATCTTTGCGATACTTATCAAGAATGTGTGGGAAAATTTTATTCACCAATTTTATTCTATCGACTGCATACAAAACAGGCTCTGAAGTTAAATCGTAAATCATGGCATCAGGATCCATCCCCTTACCTGTCCCACGCATATCATCAGCATCGTTTGCAAAAGCGTGCTCCGGCTTAGTGCTTTCATTTAGGATTGCATTCAACCCATTTTCATCCACCTCAGAATAAGCAAAACGTATTGCCCAATGGTCATAGGGACCAGGGATCGTATCGTAATACAAACCTTGATTCTCTGTTTCTAAACTAAAGTTGATGGATGGGTACTCCATTACAGAAGAACAAAGTCCTTTTGCGTAAGTCGTTTCTTTGTTCAAAATATCTTCATATGACAATAAGTTCGAGCCTTTAAAATTGTGATTCAAACCTAATGTATGTCCTACTTCGTGAAGTACCAATCTTCTTAAAGATTCTCTGATTAAAGTTTCTTTACTCGCCTCAGAAAGCTCCATAGCATCTACAGCATTTTGTGCAAAAAGATTATTCGACTGCATCAATGCAGAAGCAGAACAGTAATGCGCATCCATCGGATTTTCTTCATCTAAAAACAAAGCTGTGCTTTCGAACAATTCTCCTTGTTGAATTCTTTTGGTAATATAAACCCATTCCAACATGATGTCAGCACCTAAAATCTGTCCAGTTCTTGGATTCACAAAACTAGGTCCATAACCACCAAAAGGAGGGTTTGGGGAAGAAGTCCATCTCAATACATTGTAACGAATATCTCCTGCATCCCATTCGGCATCATCAGGCTGAATTTTTACTTGAACTGCATTTTTAAATCCAGCACTTTCAAAAGCCAAACTCCACGACTCCACTCCTTCTTTAATCAAATCTCTTAAGGCTACGGGAGTTGTATTTTCTATCCAGTACACTAAAGGCTCAACAGGTTCAGAAATTTCTAGCTCAGTGTTTTTCTTAACCAAATTCCAACGATGAACTAAATCGCGATAATTGATCGCAGCAGCAGTAGTCATATCATTCACTCTAGTAGTAAAATAACCTACTCTAGGATCATCGAAACGCGATTCGAAATCATTTTCTGGCATTTCGATTAAGGAGTGCTGAACTAAGATATTCACGTAACGAGAATCAGCAACAGCAGTACCTCCGTGTGCTTTTGGCAAAGCATTGTCATAGGCATACTGAACAATGATATCAGTATTTTCTGGGTAATTTTTCAGCTTGTGATACTTTGTTTTGGTCTTGCTTAATTTCCCCAACTGAAATCTTTTAGATCCAGGACGAGATGCTCTCTTTATTTGCTGTAGTGTTTCGGATAAGAAAATCTTATCCGCATCGATCAGATACTTGGTGCTGTCTTTACTACTCACAATAATCTGCTCACTAACCAAAACTGGATTATTAACATTAGCCTCAGCAGAACGAGATAAAGCACTTTCATCATCAAAATAGTAACTTGTATTTTCCTGAACAAACTCTATTCGATCGTAATATTTTTGAATTTTAAACACTTTTGAATTTCTAAAGTTTCCTCTAAAAAAGCCAGCATCCGTAACTCCATTTTCGATGTAAGAAAAATGAATATACTCTTTATTCAATTGCTCTTCGGTAATTTCCAAATACAGCTTCCCCTTAGCCTTATCGCGATAAAGTGTAAAGAGTCCTTCAATTTTATCGGTATTTTTAATTTTCTGCTTGTACTTATCTTTAGCTTCCTTTTTAGTCGTTTTTTCTGTATCTGTCTTCTTCTTTTTGAAGAACTGTGCCTCACAAGGTTGTGCAAAAGAAATACTTACCAGTAAAAAGCTTAATGTATAGATCCAATTTCTCATTTCGATTATTTTAGTGATTTACTCAAAGATAAACCTTCACTGCAATAATCATACATATTTGTTGATGCTTAATGGCTATTAGTTGTTGGTGAGAATTACCATCTCAATTCTGCATTAAAAATAGATCTAATTCGATGCTTAATTCCTACCATTTACAAACATCAAAAACATTCCATTCCAACTCTTTATCGATTGTACTTGATAATAGATACTTTGTACCTCATACTAAGGACTAATACCTATCTTTGCCGCATGGAAATTCAAACGCATCAACTGGCGAACGGTATTCGCATTATTCATCATCACGTAGATAGTGCTGTGGCACATTGTGGGATTATGATTAATACGGGTTCTAGAGATGAATCTGCACCCGAACAGGGGATGGCTCATTTTATAGAACACGCCTTATTTAAGGGCACAAAAAAACGAAAGGCTTTCCATATTCTAAGTCGATTAGAAGATGTTGGTGGCGAACTAAACGCCTATACAACCAAAGAAGAAACGTGGTATTACTCCACTTTTATGAAAGAGTATTATGAGCGATCTATAGAGCTTATTAGTGATATCGTTTTTAATTCTACATTACCACAAAAGGAGTTAGAAAAAGAGAAAGATGTGATTGTTGATGAGATCAACTCTTATCTAGATAGTCCCTCGGAAGCAATTTTTGATGACTACGAAGAACTCATTTATCACGGACATCCCATCGGAAGAAATATTTTAGGGATTAAGAAAACCTTACTCAATTTCGACGATAAAAAGGCGAAAACCTATATGAAAAAACACTACAATACGGATGAAATGATTCTCAGTTCTGTAGGTAATATAGATTTTAATAAACTTGTACGCTTAGCAGAAAAGTACCTATCTCATATCCCTACTAACAAGCGAGACCATAAACGACACGGTATAAATGGTTATGAAACACGTGAGCTACGTGTAAAAAAAGAGATTTCTCAAACCCATTGCATCATAGGAAATAGAGCCTATAGCGCTCAAGACTCAAAAGCAAGAACGCTCATTTTGTTAAGTAATTTATTAGGTGGTCCCGGAATGAACTCAAGGCTAAACTTAGGTATTAGAGAGAAATATGGTTTTACCTATACCATAGAGTCAAACTACACTACCTATTGCGATACTGGAGTGTGGGGTATCTATTTTGGGACCGATCCACAAACCGTAAAAAAAACCATCAAGTTAATTTTTAAGGAACTGAAAAAATTACGCGATGTAAAATTAGGTCCAGTACAGCTTCAAAAAGCCAAACAACAACTCATTGGTCAATTAGCTATAGCACAAGAAAACAACTGCAACTTGATGCAGTCCATAGCTAAAAGTTATCATTCATTTGGGAAGGTTGAAAGTATAGAAGAGATGAACGAAAAAATTCTTTCCATCACAGCTGAAGAGATTCAAGAAGTTGCTCAAAAAATTTTTAGAGAAGATCAATTAAGTACGATTATCTACGAACCCAAAGACGCTTAATATGGAATTCATTTCCAAAGAACTCGATCTATATTGCACATCACATACCAGTCCAGAATGTGATGTTTTAAACGAACTCAATCACGAAACACACACGAGTGTCTTAAACCCTCGTATGATTTCCGGAAATATTCAAGGTCAGTTTTTAACAATGCTGAGTAGAATGATGCGCCCAAAATGTGTTTTAGAAATTGGGACTTACACTGGTTACTCTGCGATTTGCTTAGCTAAAGGAATGCCTGTTGATGGTATTTTACATACCATTGATGTAAACGAAGAGTTGGAGGAAATGAATACCCGTTATTTTGAAAAGGCGGGATTCGAACATCAAATTGTACAGCATATTGGCGATGCAAGTCACATCATTCCAGATTTAGATTTGAAAATAGATTTGGCTTTTATAGATGCCGACAAAAAAAACTACCCTCTCTATTACGATATTCTAATAGAGAAGATGAATCCTGGAGGTTGGATAATCGCTGATAATGTTTTGTGGTCTGGGAAAGTAATCGAAAAACTAGATCCCTCTGATAAATCAACGTTAGCTTTATTGGAATACAACCAGAAGATTCAGAATGACCCTCGAGTAGAGAATCTGCTTTTACCATTAAGGGATGGGTTAATGATCTGCCGGAAAAAATAAGGGGTTTGTTTGTCAAATCTTTAAACTGTAACTTGACAAATAAATATAAATAGCTTGAAAAAATTCCTTACTCTAATATTATTTCTCTCTGTATCGTTGATTTGCTCTGCAACCCATTTGGTGGGTGGCGAAATGACTTATACTTGTTTAGGAGATAATCAATATGAAATCAGATTAGTTATCTATAGAGATTGTGGCCCCACAAATGTTAATGGTACTGGTTTTGACTTAAGTGGTACGATTAGCATTTACAATAATGAGAATATTGAAGTTCAATCGATTGTCATTTCAGACCCTGTAAGCACAATTTTAAGTAATGAAACTGTAGGTAACGACTGCTTAGAATTGCCCACAGATTTATGTATCGAACAAGGAGTATATACTGTAATCGTTAATCTACCTCCCATCGTAGGTGGCTATCAAATGGCCTATCAACGTTGCTGTAGAAACCCCTCGATTATCAACATTCCAACTCCAGAAGATTTTGGATCTACATTTACAGCTCATATCCCTGGGTCTGACGAAGCATCGGAGTGCAATAGCAGCCCAACATTCAACAACTACCCACCTCTAGCCTTATGCCTAGGAGATGAAATCAATGTTGACCTCTCCGCTACAGATATAGATGGAGATTCTTTAGTCTATGAATTAACAACGCCATTCCATGGATCGAACGATGTTAATCCAACAGAAATAAGTCCTCCTCCATTTACTCCTGTTCCATGGGCAGCTGGATACTCTGAAACTTACCCATTAGATTCTAGCCCTGCAATTGCGATTGATATTAACAATGGACTTATTACAGGAACTCCTACTGCTATGGGGATGTTTATTGTCGGCATTAAAGTCAGTGAATATAGAGACGGTATACTTATCAATGAGATCATACGAGATTTTCGTTTTCTTGTAGTAGATTGTAATGTTACTACGGCTTCGTTTCCTCTCTCAAGCTGGTATTGTAATACATTAACAGTAGAATTTTCTAACAACAGTTACAATTCAGAAACTTATTTATGGGATTTTGGTGATACAGGTGCGAGTTCTACTCTTTTTGAACCTGTATATACTTATCCAGATACTGGATTATACACAGTAACGCTTATTGCAAACCCAAATACTATTTGTGCAGATACAAACACCGTAACGTTTCCTTTATACACTGAATTACTACCTTATTTCGAAGACCCTGAACCACAATGTGTAGACAATAACAGTTTTGATATAGTAGGAGAGGGAATTGCCCCACCTGGAACAACATTTTCTTGGAATTTTGGTGCATCTGCAAATCCAACAAACTCAAACATTCCAAACCCTACCGGCATTTCCTACACTAATCCAGGATCCTACCCAGTTTCTTATAACCTACAGTACAATGATTGTGATGAAACTTATATAGGTACAATTGAAGTTTTTGAGGAGGATATATTCCCTGAAATCCCCATTCTCGAAGCGCAATGTTTTGACAACAACTCATTCGACTTTACAGCCGGTGGAATTTATCCGCTAGGCTCAACATTTTCATGGGATTTTGGTCCAAACGCAAATCCACAGAATTCCACTCTACAAAACCCTACTGAGGTTCAATTCTCAAGTTCTGGAATACAAAATATTACTCTTAGTGTTTTTGCCAATGGTTGTGAAAACTCAAGTAGTGGAATCATAGAGATTTTTGATCAAATTCCAATTCAAATATTTTCTACTCCAGAAAATGGTTGCGAACCTTTTACGGTAATATTTGAAAGTAATATACCCCCTGCAAATCATCAATTTTTGTGGGATTTAGGAAATGGCACATCAGCAACCACGAGTAATGCACAAAGTACATATATGGAGGGTGTTTACGGTATTTCTTTGAATGTGATTAATACACTTAACAATTGTGAAGGGAATTTATCATTGAATAATTATGTCACTGTATTACCACAGCCTATATCAGTTTTCTCGATTAGTTCAGACACTTATATGTTTGGAGACCCGATTTGGATAAACAACTTTGCTCAATTAGCTTCATCGTATACTTATGAATTTAGCTCTGGGCATGTCACTTCTGAGGTAGAACCTGAATATATCCTTCCATCAATTGGAGATTTTGAGGTCGTACAGTACGCTTACAATGAATTTGAATGTGTTGATAACAGTAGTCAACATTTTTTCATTGACTTTCAACATACATTTTGGGTCCCAAATGTGTTTACACCAAATAACGATTCTCATAACGACCTATTCTTCCCTATTTGCACAGATGTAGACAGTTATAGATTGCAAATATTTAACCGTTGGGGAGAACAGATATATGACCAAAGTGGTCAGCAACCCAAATGGGACGGAAATAACCAATCAGGCATAAGATGCTCAACCAATAGTTATGTATTCTTGATAGACTATAAAACCCTAGATAACTCTTGGTATAAATCTACAGGAGTCATAAACCTTATTCGCTAAGTGGTAATGGTATCACTTTCGCTTCGGTTCCATTAGGGAAGCTAATTCCTAATAAATTAGAAATTGTAGAAGCAATTTCTGTAATAGCGATTTTATCTGAAGTCGCTCCAGACTTCACTTTCCACCCATACCAAATTAAAGGCACGTGTTGATCGTAAATATACCCAGAACCGTGAGTAGTACCTGTGTGGTCATATTCTATCCAAGCAGGATCTAATATTAAAAGGACATCTCCAGAACGCTTTTGATTATATCCTTTTTGAAGAGATGATAAATCTCCACCGTTAAATTCACTATGTTCTAATGAGCGAGCTGTAACAGTTTTTTGCACGCCTTCATAACGAAGCATGAAATCGGCAACTTGCTGTTGTACTTCTTCTAAACTCAAGTATTTTTCAAAAATCAATTCTCGATTTAAGAATATTTGAGCATTCCCATACGTTTTTACCAATTCCCCAAAACCATAAATATTTTGCAAAAACTGTTTCAACTCTCGTATGGGCTCTTCTGCATCGAAGTATCCTGCAGGTACATTCCTGTCAATCAAATAAGCTGGCGTGCGCACTGCACCATGATCAGCCGTTAAGAATATCAATACATTCTCTTTGCCGATGCCTCCATCTAAATAGCTTAAAAAGGCTTCTAAATCTCTATCTAACCTTAAGTAAGTATCTTGAGTTTCTCTGGAGTCAGCTCCAAACTGATGCCCTACATAATCGGTAGAAGAAAAGCTTACTGCCAATACATCTGTAAACTCATCTTGTCCTAAACGCTCACCCTCGATGGCAGCAATAGCCATATCCATAGTAAGGCTATTTCCAAAAGGCGTAGATTTTATTAAACCTTTACCATTTACCTCTACTAAACTCGGTAAATCGTGTGGGAACTTTGGGTATTTCTCACCCGTAAAAGCAGCTTCATACACACTATTATCTACTAAACTTTCGTCGTACATTTTTGAATTGAGGAGTAAATCCCATTTCTGAGAAAGGTATTCCTCGCACACATCTTTTTTATTGAATTTCTGAGCCCATTTTGGCAAGCGAAGTCCATAGTACGAACTCGAAACAAAATCACCCGTTTCAGAATCTAACCAAAAAGCAAAATCGCCCATATGTCCTGCAGGCAATACTGCAGAACGGTCTTTAAGTGCTACACCAATTACTTTAGAACGATTCATCGTAAACAAACGCAGTTCATCACCAAAAGTAGTATTCAACATTTTTGAAGGCGACATCTTTCCAGATTCATTATCTGCACCTATGGTACTCATCTCTGTATCAGAAACACAGTAACTATATTCTTCAGAAGTTTTATCGTACCATGAATTTGCAATAACACCGTGACTAGAAGGAGTTGCACCCGTATAGATTGAAGCATGCCCAGGGCCCGTATAGGTTGGGATATAATTATAATGTGTATTTGTGCAGTTATAGCCTTCCGCTACTAAGCGTTTAAAACCACCTTCACTAAAGTCATCCCAATAACGATTGATATAATCAAAGCGCATTTGATCTACAACTATACCAACAACCAGTTTGGGTTGATCGACTTGAGCCATGGCACTGAAACTAAGGATACAGAATAAGCTGAGAATACGTTTCATATATTAGTTAAATTTGAAAATTGATGGTTAAATGTTAAATATACGAATTGAATTATCTTCTCTAAATTCTCGAACATCTTTCATTAAAGAGATGGACTTGTATTCTTGTATATTATATAGAGGACAAACAAACAGCAGAGCACACTTAAAACAACATTGGTAATAGCCATAAATGTTTGCCCATTTTTCAGCATTTCGAAAGTTTCGAAACTAAAGGTAGAGAATGTACTGAAACCACCACAAAAACCAGTGATCACAAACAACTTCCAAGTATCGTTTAAACCCATCTTATCTTGAAATAGATAAACAAAAGCTGCTAACACTAGGGTACTTAATACATTTGAAAAAAGGGTAGCATAAGCAAAAGTCGAAACAAAATAGGACGAAGTCAATTTCCCTACTCCATATCTACACAAACTCCCTAATCCACCACCAATAAAAATTGCGACTATATTCATAGAGCTAATTTATACTTTTCCTTGATTTTCAGAATCAAACACCACACTAATTTTGAAATAAGGATTCCTAAAATAGCTCCACCTATTACATCTAAAGGGTAATGTTTCCCAATATAAACACGACTGTAAGCAACAAGGGTAGCCCAAGAGTAAAGGATATAAGGTAAATATTTACGTTCAGAAAAAAGAGTAGAAACAATGGCTGCGATGGCAAAGAAGTTCGCGGCATGCGAAGAAACAAATCCGTACAAGCCACCTTTAGAAACCAATAATCGGATTTGATCTATGATGGCTGGGTCATGACTTGGGCGCAAACGCATAAACACGTTTTTAAAAGCGTGGACCGACGTTAAATCTGCCAAACTCACCACAATAAGGATTAATACTAATCCTTGCCAAAAAGATTTACGATATTTTTTTATCAACAAAAAAATGATAAAAATGAAAATCGGTAGTGCCGACTTGGTACTTGAAATGAAAACCAAAAAAGGATCAAAAGTTTTTGTTCCTGCACCATTTAGCAGCAAGAAAAACTCTTGATCCCATTGTAGTAACTTATTAAGCATTCAACTGCGCCCAGATTAAATCTTTCAATTCCATTAAACCTTGTTGAGCTACAGAAGAGAAGAATACTGTTTTCACTCCTTTAGGAAGTGTTTCAGCGACTTCAGCTTGTAGTTCCTCATCTAACATATCCGATTTCGAAATCGCTAGTAAACGATCTTTGTGTAATAACTCTGGATTATAGATTTCTAATTCTTTAAGCAGAATTTCATATTCCTTAGCAATATCATCAGCATCAGCTGGCACTAAGAATAATAGCGTTGAATTACGCTCTATATGACGTAAGAAACGAAGGCCTAAACCTTTCCCTTCACTAGCACCTTCTATAATACCTGGAATATCAGCCATCACAAAAGAACGATTATCGCGATACGCAACAATTCCTAAATTAGGTACAAGTGTCGTAAAAGCATAATCTGCAATCTTAGGCTTAGCAGCAGAAATCACAGATAATAAAGTCGATTTTCCAGCATTTGGGAAACCTACCAATCCTACATCTGCAAGAACTTTAAGCTCTAAAATCGCCCAACCTTCTTCACCTTCGGTACCTGGCTG
>ENA-OSET01004587-OSET01004587.1-sediment-metagenome-genome-assembly--contig:-NODE-4587-length-12150-cov-44.568790_pt1 | contig 12150 bp, 10 predicted proteins | sample MGYA00237882_ERZ534229 | MGnify/ENA primary metagenome ERZ534229 (study PRJEB26408, sample SAMN06266212) | sediment metagenome | isolation source: Hudson Canyon methane seep mesocosm | place...
ACCAAAACCAGTGACTTATTAGTAGTGTTTCCTACTACAGTTTTATATTTCAGCTTAAGTAAATCATTCATCTTTGGATTTATCGCTGAACCCAATGCTCCAAGGTTTGTGCTTCGAGAAATTCTTCTGCCTGCGCTCCATGCAACATGGCAAAGGTTGATAGCATGCCTGCTTGCATGCAATTTGGCGCAGCGACTGAAATAGCATGCGGTGCATCGATAATAGATTCACCGGTGAGTGGGTTTAAAATATGACTATAACGGATACCATTTTTTTGAAGGTAGCGGCGGCTATCACCACTCGTCGCTACAGCGCCATGACTTAAACTCACCGTCGCGACAGAGGTTTGATTATGTTCACTACTTTCTACGCCAATCACCCAAGGGGTGCCATCCAACCTTGCCCCAGAGCAGGCAAGATCTCCTCCAAAATTTGCAACAAAAGCACTTTTTAAATTAGGGTCGCTTTTAGCTAATGCCTCAATTTCAGACTGCAATGCCAGTACCAGCCGGTCAACAGCATACTCTTTTCCGATACCACCAAAATCTAACTCCATCTCCGGCTCTAGCGTTAAAAACGGGGCTTGCCAGCTGACTTTATCCCAACCTACTTTTTGCATCACATGATGAATTTGTTCATCATCAGGAACGGCATCACTACCATCAAAACGCCAAACTTTTCTGAGTACCCCCGATGAGATATCAAATAAACCGTCGCTGAGCTGATAACACTGCTCTGAAAAGTTTATTAAGGAGGCCGTTTCGGCATCTAATTCCAGCATACTTCCTGCTGAACGATTAATGCGATCAATAATATTGCCCGATACATAACGGCTGAATTTGTGCTCTATCCGCCATGTTTCTTTTACGGCAATACTCAATAATCTGGATGCCTGAGTTTCATCCAAGCCTTCCATGAGTATTTCGCAGTCACTCGCCATCGCCTGGAAGCTGCCTACCCAGAGTTTACTGCTTCCTGAAAGCGTTGGCGCGGGATGATTAGCCGGGTTGTCATCAGAAGATAGATTCAATTTAGTCAAGCAAAATTCCAATGTGAGATGATCCATTTATTACTTAAAAAGAATAGCCTATCTGGAAAATTAGTGCTCTGGTATCAGGGTATAAATCCTGGTCTTTTAGCAAACCAAAACCCTCATCCCCCGCGCTGGTTTGTAGATAGTATTCAACACGCATGTTGAATTCAGTATCGTTATCCAGTTTATGACCATATTTCAAACCAACGGTCATGCCGTCTAAGTCACCTAAACGGTAGTCTGCTGTCGCTTCTTGTAGGTTACCGGCCAAGTATTCTGTCTCGGTAATATAACGTTTATAAAAGTCAGCTTCTGACTGCATATAGTAGCGTAAGTGTGGCTCTAAATAACTTGAGCCTAGCTGCCAACGATAGCGAAAATCGAAAGTGTGGGAGTTAATACCCCAGTCATCCAACATAAAGCGGTAAGAGCCATCGATGACATCACCATTCGACAAGGCATACTTAGTTTGCCAGTATAAACTGTGCTTCATTCTTGAATCTGGGCGGGCTTCATGAAGATAAATATTATTGCCATTACCGTCCAGAAGATTTCCACCAAAATTTGCCCCGGCAGTTTCGTCAATGACACTCAATATTTTGAATGGGTCCGTCAGATATCCATCTGACAAACTAAGCGAATAGTTAAACTGCATGATGGTGTTACGGTTAATAACTTGAGTCACACCAAACAATGCATCAATAATTGTCTTAGAGTCAGAGGAGCCATCACGAGTCGAGTCAAAACTATCACTCGTCCCTAAGTGCGCCATCTCAACCAAAGGCTTAGCAATATCCCCTTCAGGTTCAATATTATCGAATGAGAAAGACAGTCCAAAATTTAACGCGGTATTCTTGCTATTCAGGTAGCGCTTAAGTCCGCCACTGGTGCCTATAGATAGATAGTCATACTCTTTGGAACCATAAAACGCCGCATTATATTCCCAGTCACGATTAATAGGCGCTAACCAACTTGCCGACAAAGCCACACGGGTGTCCTGGAAAGTATCATCAATAGGCGCATCTCCCGCTGCAATAGCATAAGTCCCATTCCCAGATGGCTTGGTAAATGTTTGAGGGGCTGCACTGGGTGTTGCACCATTTGGAGATGCGCCTGTTAAGGTATCGAAAACCGCTTTAAGATTTAATACTTCACCGTCTTCAAAGGTTTTAGACGCACTAAACACCGGCTCAGCAGCCATGACACGATCATCTGCCTCAGAATAAAATAAAGAGGCAACTTCAAAGTCCCATGTTCCTGCTTCACCACGGGCAAGTACATCACTACTGGCCACACTTAATAAACTACAACTTGCCGCCGCCAACGCCGGCGCTATTTTTTTGATTTTACGCACGCCACTTTTTTTTCGATTAATTAATTGCATCCGCAACCTCCACCACCAAAACCACGACCACCACTGCTCGCTTCTTTACTGAAATAAATATGGTCATCCAAACCGGCTTCGACAGGGTCATGAATAAGTTGCATTTCAGGGCGCGCTAGTACATCTCGCTCCCATGGTTTTACACCCAGCTCAGAACAAGCACTCAGCACGATGCTGCCAAGTACAATGACAAAGGCTAACCTTAAAAATCTCATATTTGAACTCCGGTTGATGTTCATGTTATTTCCTCACGGTTTCATCAAGAAGCGCGCGAATATGATCTTCATGCTGTATTTTTTTCCGGCTATTAAACCCAATTAAACGATGACGAAGGATGCCATCTCTATCAATAAGGTAAGACATCGGCATCCCCATTACATCCATTTGTTCAGCACTAGTACCCTCAGGGTCATAAACTATTTTAAATGTCGCGGGGATATCCCTTAAGAACTCGTCAGCACCCTGTTTATCCTGGTCCAGATTCACGGCAATCACAACGAGCCCTTGATCTGCATAACGCGCTTGAACATCATTCATCCAAGGAAATGACTGCCGACACGGGCCACACCATGATGCCCAAAAGTCCAATAGAATAACTTTTCCCCGGTAATCACTAAAAATTAGTTTATCTTTACCTACCGGCAATTCTACAAGTGGTGCCGAAGTTGACTCAACTTGCGCAAAGGAACTTGATACATAGATGAACAACAGTCCAACAAGCCATATAACTTTTTTCATTAACACGCCTTTATCTATAGTTTCCACCATTGGAACATTGCAAACTTAAGCTAACCTTAAGGTGAATAATGGAATATGCAACCTTGAAATACCATCACTAACTATTGGACCAAAGCATGCGCATTTTATTAGTTGAAGATGATGAATTACTGGCTGATGGTATTGTCACGAGCTTATCGCTAGGTGGTTTTAAAGTAGATGCGGTAGACACAGGCGAACATGCGCTCCATGCTTTAAATTGCGAGCAATTCGACTTATGTATTTTAGATGTTGGTTTACCGGGAATATCCGGTTTTGAAGTACTTCAAACGCTAAGACGTTCTAATAATATGATTCCGATACTGATGCTCACTGCACGAGACCAGATTCAGGATAAAGTGGAAGGTCTGGATAAGGGCGCCGATGATTACTTACTTAAGCCATTTGATGTTGAAGAGTTAAAAGCTCGAATCCGGGCCTTGACGCGCAGAAGTCACGGTGAACGGCAAGCCGAACTAAGGGTTGGCGATATACGTATTATTGAAAACGCCCATCAAATTTTTAAAGGTGAAGTAGAAATTAACCTGTCGCCCAAAGAATACACCTTGATACATGAGTTGGCGATCCACAAAAACAGAGTTCTCTCTAAAGATCAGCTTACCGAGCTTATTTACGGCTGGACAGAAGAAGTAGACAGTAATGCCATCGAAGTACATATTCATCACTTACGCAAGAAGCTCGGCACAGAGGTCATTCAAACAGTGCGCGGCGTTGGTTATAAGGTCAGTTAAATGCTTAATATCACTTCAATCAAGCGATTTTTATTAATCGCTATTATCGCACCTATCGCCACGATTTGGGCTGTCAGCGCATCACTCAACTTTCATGAATCTCAGGAACAGATTGAGGAACTATTCGATGCGGAATTAGCGCAAATGAGCCGGATGTTACAAGCCGTCATCACGACCAACATCAAACTCAGTACAAATAAAGCCCCGCAACCGCTCAACTATCTTGATAAAGAAATTCTGAACGATGCTTTTGGGCATCAGGAATATAATGAGCAAGGCCATAGATATGAAAAGAAACTGGCCTTCCAAGTGTGGAACACTCAAGGAAAACTCTTTTTCGAGAATCATGTACAACTACCAAAATCATTTGGGCAATTAAAAGCAGGCTTTCAAACCATTTCGGCTGATGAATTAAAATGGCGAAGTTTTACACTTAAAGATGAAGATTATGGCTTCTGGATTAAAGTGGCTCAACGTGAAGATGTACGCACTGAATTAACGAATGAAATCGCATGGAATACCACATGGCCAAGCTTGGTCATTGTTCCGTTTTTGATTCTGGTTATAGGCTGGGTCATTCAAAAAGGATTATCACCTTTACGGGCAATTTCTGTTGAGTTAAAAGGCCGTGATTATAATAACCTAAGTAAACTAAATGAGTCAGACTACCCCAGTGAGCTTAAGCACATGGTTGATGAACTTAATAGTTTATTTCAGCGAGTCAATAGCTCTTACGAGCGAGAAAGACGTTTTACAGCCGATGCCGCACATGAGTTAAGAACGCCACTATCGATTTCAAAAGTACACCTGCAAAACATTCAACAAGTCAGTGAAAACTCACAAGTAACAGACTTTGTTTCTAAAGCTTTAGTCGGCATTAATCGTTTAATACATATGGTTCAACAGTTATTAATATTAAGTCGTTTAGACACTCACCAGCAGGAGAAGAATAAAACAACACTGTACTTAAACACGCTCTGCAGTGAAATCATTCAGGAGATGACTAAGAACCCCGGCACGCCAAAACATGACATACACTTACACGCACCAAATGAGGGAATTGAAATACTCGCGAACGAATCAAGCTTAAGAATTTTACTACGGAATTTACTCGACAATGCCTGTCGTTATGCACAAGCAGAGAGCCCCATTGATGTCGTTTTGAATTCGACCAGCATCTCGATTAAAAACCAGTGCCCATCACTGAAAGAAGAAGAACTGCCTCATCTGTTTGAGCGTTTTAAACGGGGCGCAACAAGCAGCAAACAAGGCTCTGGCTTAGGCTTGTCTATTTGCCAGCAAATATGCCAATTGAATGGGTTTCACTTAAGCCTTAATAACCGTCAGGACGGGGTTGAAGGCATTAATTCAGAAGTAAGGTTGTTTTGATTCAAGGCAAACAGGTCCAAATAATTTGAGTTTGCCTTGTGAGTTCATCAGACCAGTTTAATGCGGTTAAGAAGCTCAATTGACGCCTCAATCTCTACTTTCCTGGTAGCGACACTTTCAATATTACACCCGATCGGAATATTTTTTTCATCGGCAAAAGCTTTTAGTTCTTTCCAGCTTTGCTCACAAAAATCCAAAGACTTCTCTAAAATATCGTGCGAGTGAATTAATTCATTCTCTAACCATTTTGGAATACTAATACCCAGCCATTTCATAAACTCTAAGGTTTTAGGTGAACCACAAGGGGTTAGCGTGAATAGTATGGGCACCAGTGGAATATTATGCTCTTGTCCATAATAGTAGTAATCCGAGAGAAAATTCTTAGAAGCATTCAGGTCGTATACACCCTGACTAACAAAAAACTTGCAGCCCTGCGCCATCTTTTCGAATACTCGAATATGCTCATCCCCTTTACTTTGGTGACGTTCCGGGATGGTTACACCACCAATTGGAAAATCAGGCCGATATGCTTGCTTAAGCTCATAAGCCTGCTTCAAGGAGAGCGTCACCCCTTGCTTTTTAGACGCAGCGCCAACAAAGACGGTTGCACCATCTTCTTTTGCAGCTTGACTTAAATATTCACTTAACTCTGACTCGCTATATTTTCCAACCGAGCGGTAGACAATTTTGGGAACATTCAAACTGGCCAAGTGATTTTGGCTGTAGTCGAATGAATCTAGCGTTTCCATAAACGGAAATGGACGCTCAACGGATGTACGTGCTTCCTCATCCTGAATATCATAAAGAATAAGGCCATCAATCGCTTGGTTGGCTAAACGCTCTATTTGTTTTTGAGCTATCTCGGTAATTTTTTCGGCATCGGTCCCAGCTTTTGGTGGCGTGATGCCATATACGACGATGCCGCTTTCTCGGTTATTTATCTTATCGATTAACATGGTAAATAATATACTTTAGTTAAAAAAGTCTAGTATATCAGCACTTTTAAAAATGAAAGCGTCTTTATTAGGTCTATTACTGTCAAATATCAACACCTGCTTGAAAGATACCGGTATTGATAGGCGTAAAAACTAAAGGTACCTATAAATGATCAACTAACACCGCTATACTTACCCATAAACAAGTGCAATATAAACATTAACCGCCAACTTTCCCAAAGGTGAAAATATGAGAATTTCATTAGATGAAATGGCTACATTTGTGGAGGTGGTGAATGGTGGCAGCTTCTCAAATGCTTCCATTAATAGCGGTGTTCCAGTTTCCACTGTAAGCCGCCGTATTTCTGATCTTGAAAAACGCTTAGATGTTCAGTTACTTCATCGAACGACTCGAAGACAAAACCTGACAGATATCGGGGCCGTTTATTTTGAGCATTGCAGTCGGATGCTTCAAGAAGCAGAGGCGGCTGAGCTGGCAATACAAAACTTACAAGCAGAGCCTACCGGAATACTTCGAACAACGAGCCCTTTTCCCCTCGATGACCCGTTCAGTTCACAGTTATTTTTAAGTTTTATTAACAAGTTCCCAAAAGTTAAAGTTGAATTCTTTGTTCATACCCGAAAAGTAGACTTGATCGAGGAAAAACTGGATTGCGCAATCATTCCCGGGAATTTACAGGACTCTTCTCTCATTTCACGTGGCATTGGTACTTCACGTATTATTCATTGTGCTAGCCCGGGTTACATTGAAAAATATGGCCTGCCGAAAGATATTGACCATCTTCAAAACCATCACTTAGTGAGCTATGAGCCACCCAGTTGGTTGGGCATACAAAAAAACCCGTTAACGGATATTGTAGAAAGCCGATTTTTTACCAATGATTTTTTTGCTGCCCGCCGCGCTGCAATCGATGGCGTGGGCGTTGCGAGTCTACCTGAAGTTCAAATGATCAAGAGCCTTGAAGAAGGAGAGTTAATTGAAGTATTACCAGAGCTGTCTATATCGGTTCCTGTCAGCCTTGTTTTCCCCAGTAATAAGAAGTTTACGACCAAACTACGCGCTTTTATTGATCACATGGTGAGCTTTTCAGCTCAACATGCGCCTTGGGATTTCGATTAAAATGTGGCCTTAGTCCCTAACCGGTCTAATAACTTGTGCTTCCAACTGAAGGTCAAGCTCTTGTGACTTTCGATGCTTGGCTTTCTTTTCAATGAATAACAAAAAGGGTGGCAAGAATAAAAAGTCCACCAGTAGCGCCAAGCCAAAGGTAAGTGCCGTGAAATAACCCATATCACGATTTAACATGAAGTCTGACTGGGCAAGTACTAAAAACCCTGAAATCAAGACCGCATTACATACTAAAAGCGCAGTACCAACATGAGAAAACGCATAACGAATCGCAGACTCACTATTCATGCCCTGCTCTCGTCGTGCGTTTAAATACTTACTCAAAAAGTGCACGGTATTATCAACAACGATACCTAAGGTCATTCCAACCGCTACTGATATTGAAAGCCCTACCTGACCAACTAATAAACCCCAAACCCCAAACGCTAATGCTGCTGGCGCAATGTTAACCAATAAGCTCACCAATCCCATTTTGAGTGAATTCAAAGCAAAGGTCAGAATAAACGATATCAGGATCAAGGCAATGGCGGTGGAAATAAGACTACTATATGAATTGTTCACTGAGAGATGCGCAAACATAATTGTGCCGCTCGAATCATAAAATTCAATCTCAGGAAGCTGTGTTTCTATCCACAAACTCACTCGAGCTTCTAAGGCTAACATCTGATTCGTATTTAACTCTTCCAATGATGCCGTGACACGTGTTTCTAACTTGTCAAAATCAATCTGGTTGGTCATATCCAAGCCAAAAGGCAAACTCATTTCATAAAGCAGTAAGTATTGAGCGGCTAACTCTTTAGTCTCTGGGATTTTATACCAAGCTTCTTGCCCGGCATGCATATCACGGTTCAGACGTTTCATGGTGTCAGACAGAGATGTGACTTGTTTTACTTCAGGCTGAGATAATAACCACTGACTAAACCGATCCAGCTTCAGTAAAAAATCAGGATGATTAATGCCGCCTTCAAAAGGACTAATTAACGCATACTCGATGGTAGACACACCAACTAAATGCTCATTCGAAAAATCAACGGCTTGTCTGAAATCCTGATTTTTATTGAAGAATTTTGTAAATTCGTCATTAATGTCATTCTTGGGAATTGCAGAGATCAATAATACTGATACCGCAATCACACCCCAAAAAAAGCTAAGCGGGTGTTTGATCACCCGGTCAGCTAAGGGCCTGAGAACACCGCCGTTATCCTTCACACCAATCACCTTTTTCACAGGCAACATGACCGCCATCAAAGCAGGCAATAATGTGATGGATAATAAAAATGCAATCACCACACCCATTGCAGAAACAGTTCCCAGAATCTGAAATGGCGGTGAGTCACTGAAATTCATACTTAAAAAGCCAATCGTTGTCGTTAAACTCGTAAGAAATATCGGCCCCAAATTAATCTTCATACTTTTTAAAATAGCCGGTGTTTTAGACAAGCCTTCTCGGGCCAGAAAAAAGTAACTCACTAAAATATGAACACAATCAGCCACTGCAATAGTGACAATAATAATGGGCGCTGAAGAAGACGGACCGGTAATAGAAAAGCCAATCCAGCCCATTAAACCCATGGTAGAAATCAGGGTCATGAGAATAACGATCACCGTTGCAACAGTGGCGTGGACAGAACGAAGCAATAATAGAAGAGTTAAAATAATAATCAGCCCCATTAACGGCACCAACAATGCTGCATCTTGTTCGATTAATTCAGTGGTCGTATTATTTCCCATAATCATCCCACTCAAATAGAGATCTATCTCGGGATAATTTGAACGGTATTCATCAGCGATAATCCGTGCGGCACGTGCCACTTCACCAAATTCATCATTCGACTCACCTGGCAGATTAATTGTGACAGCCACGCCAGTGACATTTGAAGCATCAGTAATTAGCTTACCTGCAATCAAAGACTCATTTAATGCCGTCGTTTGAATTTTAGCTATCTGAGCCTCTGTTAAGGTTGAAGCATTTTCTACCAGATTCTCAACCACTAAGCCTTCTTCATCAGCCGTGGTGTGTTGGAAGTTAGTAAGAGAGTCAACCCGAAGAGAGAAAGGTAGCTGCCATGCGGAATCGGTTAGCTCTTCAATCATTTGTAAAACATTAGTTTGAAAAACGACACCATCTTTTGGAGCAATAACAAAGAACACCGTATCAGACTGGGCATAGGTATCTTGCAGGCGGTTAAAAGAGGCTCTTTGAGGGTCATCTTCCGCGAAAAACTCGCGATAGTCTGACTTCATTTCAAGAAACTGCGCGCCCCATCCCGCAGCAATGCACATAAGGATAGACGCTAAAATAATTAGCCAACGAAAGTGAATAACATTAAAAAACCAACGATTAACCATGAATAGCTCCAAACTCTCATAGGATTTCCGTTAGCTTATATTTACCCAACAATAATGATAATAGCGATAATCAATAATTACTTTCTCAAATTTGGGAATATAATCAATACTTAGCTTATTTTGACCTTACACTTTCTGAATAAGCTTTCAGTCCGGGACCAACTTTAGGAATCACTTCTTTAGGATTGATCACTTCGCCACACTCTGAGCAGCTGAGATTCATCGACATTTGATGGTTACATGCAGTATGAAAATACTCAATCGGCGGGCCATTTTCACCCGCCATCCAATTATCGCCCCACTTAGCTAAAGTCATCAGCACTGGGTATAGCTCAACCCCTTTGCGAGTAAGCCGATATTCATGACGCCGTGGTTTTTCTTGGTAAGGTACTTTTCTTAGAATTTCATATTTAACAAGTTTATTTAAACGATCCGTTAAACGATGCCGGGATAAACCAATCTGCTTTTGAAACTTATCAAAACGCTTCGTACCCATAAAGCTATCCCGTAGGATCAGCAAGGTCCACCGATCCCCAACAATGGACAGTGCTCGTGCTACTGAGCAGGGCATTTCCTGAATATCATCCCATTTCATCGCTTTATTTTTACCTTATAAACAGTAATTTCAAACATCTATTTAATTGATTATAGCTTTACAAACTCCATTTTGAAACATACTATCACTTAAGTTCCATTTTAGGACTCACTAAATCAAAAAGAATAAACCACTTACAACAAGAGGGTTTTCAACATGAACACCACACACACAAAACCAAGCAAAGATAAAAACTGGAAGTCAACCGCCTGTATGCTTTGCAGTATTGGCTGCGCGATCGAAGTTCAGGTTGAGGGCCAAACACTCAAAAAAATCCGTGGCGATAAATCAGCAATGTCGTCAGAAGGTTATATTTGTCAAAAAGCGGCGCGCTTAGACCATTACCAAAACCACTCAGAAAGATTGACGAAACCCTTACGAAAAAATGCCAAAGGCGAGTTCGAAGAAATAGAGTGGGATACCGCCATTAAAGAAATTGCCACCAAAATGAAAGCAATCAAAAACGAACATGGCGGACACGCATTTGCTTACTATGGTGGTGGAGGCCAAGGTAACCACTTAGGAGGCACCTACAGCTCATCGTTACTAGCAGCGCTTGGTTCGCCCTATCTTTATACCGCTCTAGCGCAAGAGAAAACCGGTGACTTTTGGGTAAATGGTAAGCTCTTCGGTCGTCAAAATTGCTTTGCCATTGAAGGTATGGAACATTCGGATTATGTCATTGTTTTAGGGGCAAACCCATGGTCGGCACACGGAATTCCAAAAACACGTGATGTGCTTAAAGCTTATAAAAAAGATTCTGAAAGAACCATGGTGGTGATCGACCCACGCTTAAGTGAAACCGCCAAAATGGCCGATATTCACCTTGCAGTGAAGCCAGGTAAAGATGCATTTTTACTCTCTGCAATCATCTCAATTATTCTGCAAGAAGGTTTAGAAGATAAGGCGTTTATCGAACAGCATACTCAAGGGTTTGAGCAAGTAAAACAGCAGTTCTTGTCCGTACCGATAGAAAAATATGCTAAAGAGTCAGGTGTTGAGCTCGAGCTTATTCGTAAAGTCGCGATTGGTTTTGCCAAGGCTAAAACCGCAACCGTCAGAGCAGACCTAGGGATTCAGCAAAGCCTGCATAGCACGCTTAACTCATACTTGGAAAAATTACTCTTCTTAGTGACTGGAAATTTCAACAAGGAAGGTGGCAATCACCTTATAGCCCAATTTGCCCCGATTATTGGCCACTCAAAAGAACCCGAAGAAGGTGCGCCGACCACTCGCGTCACCAAAATGAAAGGGATCAGCAAATTATTTCCGCCGAATATTCTGCCAAAAGAAATAGATACCGATCACCCTGATCGCGTTCGCGCCTTAATCGTGGATAGCGCCAACCCTGCCCTTTCAGCAGCTGACTCGCTCGCCTACCGAAAAGCTTTTGAAAAGCTTGAATTATCGGTGGTTATTGACGTTGCACTGACTGAGAGCGCTCGATTATCTGACTACGTATTACCCGCCCCGACTCAATTTGAGAAAACGGAATGTGCCTTCTTCACCTTTGGTTTCCCAACACCTTACTTCCATTTACGAAAACCAATTATGGAAGCAAAAGGAGACACCCTGCCGGAAGCAGAAATACACCGTCGTTTAGTTGTCGCTATGGGGAAAATCCCTGATCGTTTTCCTAAATTAGAGCGTATTGCCAAACTAGACAGACAATTTCAATTTAGTCGTCTATTCCCCGTTGCTTTGGCAGCAACATTAAAAGCCAATCCAAAGTGGATGCCATATGTGCCGTTAATTCTATATTCAACATTAGGAAAAGCACTGCCAGAAAATATGGCTTCAGCCGCTA
>ENA-OSET01004588-OSET01004588.1-sediment-metagenome-genome-assembly--contig:-NODE-4588-length-12149-cov-12.378645_pt1 | contig 12149 bp, 13 predicted proteins | sample MGYA00237882_ERZ534229 | MGnify/ENA primary metagenome ERZ534229 (study PRJEB26408, sample SAMN06266212) | sediment metagenome | isolation source: Hudson Canyon methane seep mesocosm | place...
AAACAACTTGTTTAATGAGTTGTGAGTTGCTTGATGGGAGAAGCCAGTATGAGTAATGGCGACGTTAATACAGGCCGACGCCGGTTTTTGGTCGGTGCAACCTCTGTAATTGGTGGGGTTGGCGCTATTGGAGCTGCGGTGCCATTTGTTGCATCTTGGAATCCAAGTGCGAAAGCAAAGGCTGCAGGGGCGCCGGTTAAGGCGAATATAAGTAAAATTGAGCCGGGTCAGCAAATGACTGTGGCGTGGCGTGGCAAACCAGTATGGATTGTCCGTCGAACTCAGGAAATGATGGATAATATCGAGAAGTTGAACGATATAGTTCTTGATCCTGAGTCATTGGAGCCTCAGCAGCCTAGTTATATTACAGGTATTTATCGTGCTTCGCGTCCTGAGTTTGCAGTTCTTGTGGGTATATGCACGCACTTGGGCTGCTCCCCTAAGTATCGTCCTGAAATAGCAGCTGCGGACCTTGGTAGCGACTGGCTTGGTGGTTTTTTCTGCCCATGTCACGGGTCCAAGTTTGATTTGTCTGGTCGTGTGTATAAAGGGGTCCCTGCACCATTGAACCTTGAAGTACCTCCATACAAGTATATCGATGACAATAATCTTATCATTGGTGTTGATGAGGAGACTGCATAATGCAAAAACTGATTGGATGGATAGACGAGCGCTTACCTATAGTTAATGCTTTTGAAAAGCATATGAGTAAGTATTATGCTCCGAAGAACTTTAATATTATGTATTTCTTCGGCTCATTATCGATGTTAGTGCTGGTAAACCAGTTGTTGACAGGTATTTGGCTGACTATGAGTTACAACCCTTCTGCAGAAGGTGCATTTGCTTCGATTGAGTATATTATGCGAGATGTGGAGTATGGGTGGCTGTTACGTTACCTACATTCAACAGGTGCTTCTGCGTTCTTTGTCGTTGTCTATTTACACATGTTCCGAGGCTTAATGTATGGTTCTTACCGTAAGCCACGTGAATTGGTGTGGATTTTCGGTATGACTATCTACTTGTGCCTAATGGCTGAAGCCTTTATGGGCTACCTGTTGCCATGGGGGCAGATGTCATACTGGGGTGCTCAGGTTATTATAAATCTGTTTGGCGCTATCCCTGTTATTGGTGATGACCTTTCTCTATGGATTCGTGGTGACTACCTTATTTCTGGCGTTACATTGAATCGTTTCTTTGCGCTTCATGTTGTTGCATTACCTATTGTTTTACTTGCTTTGGTTGTGTTGCACTTATTAGCGCTACACGAAGTGGGTTCTAACAACCCTGACGGTATTGAAATTAAGAAAAATAAGGATGAAAACGGTATCCCTAAAGATGGTATCCCTTTCCATCCTTACTATTCAGTGCATGATATTGTTGCTGTTGTTGTTTTCTTGTTTGTATTCTGTGGTGTGGTGTTTTTCTTCCCTGAAATGGGTGGATTCTTCCTTGAGAAACCAAACTTTGAACCTGCAAACCCACTTAAAACACCAGAGCATATAGCGCCTGTTTGGTACTTTACGCCTTACTATGCAATGTTGCGTGCTGTTACTGTCGGAATATTTGGCTTGCCCGCTAAGTTCTGGGGTGTGGTTGTGATGGGTGCTGCGATTGCTATCTTGTTTGTTGTTCCTTGGTTGGATCGTAGTCCAGTAAAATCAATTCGCTATAAAGGTTGGATTAGTAAAGTTGCGTTAATTTCGTTTGCGGTCAGTTTTGTGATTCTGAGTTATCTTGGTGCTATCCCATCTACGCCGGGCAGGACTACGCTGGCTCAGGTATTGACGTTTGTTTACTTTGGCTTCTTTATCCTGATGCCTTGGTATAGCAAAATTGATAAAACCAAACCGGTACCAGAGAGGGTGACAGGCTAATGAAAAAGATACTTGTAACTTTAGTATTTACAATGCTACCTGCGTTTACATTGGCTGCTGGCGGGGGGGCACCCCTTGATAATATGGAACCTGATCTAGCTGATCAGGCTTCGCTTCAGCGTGGCGCTGCAACCTTTACTAACTACTGCATGGGGTGTCACTCCATGAAGTATGCTCGTTATGAACGTGTTGCTAATGATCTTGGTATTCCTGTAGCTGACTATGAAGAAAATTTAGTTTTCAGTGATGCCAAAATTGGTGAGCTGATGACTATAGCAATGGTTCCTTCGCAGGCTAAGAACTGGTTTGGTAATCCTCCTCCAGACCTTACTCTGGAAGGTCGTCTTCGTGGCCCGGATTGGCTTTACTCGTACATGAGAGCCTTTTATTCAGATCCTTCACGTCCTTATGGCGTAAATAATGCTGTGTTTAAGGATGTGGGTATGCCTCACGTTTTGGCTGGTTTACAAGGTGTGTGTGATCACAAGCCTGAAACAGGCGCTGAAGTTAAGGTTGACTCATTAAGTGGCCGAATTATTTCTGATGGTACATGTGAAAGCTTTGCCTCAGAAGGAAGTATGACTAAAGAAGAGTATGACGAAACTATTTATGACCTGGTTAATTTTATGGTCTATATGGCAGAGCCATCTCGTATGGAAAGTGAAAGTATTGGTAAATGGGTATTACTCTTTTTGATTATCCTGTTTATTCCTGCATACTTTCTAAACAAAGAATACTGGAAAGACGTTCACTAGATAATTAGTGTATAATCCGTCTAATATATTATATCCAGCGTGTGGGTAATTCCGCTCGCTGGATTTTTTCTTATGTTTTTTATGAAACAATAATTACGGGGTAGCTCCATGGGTGTTGTGACAAAACGGTCTTCAATGACCTTCTTTTCAGATGGTCAAAGTCATTATAGTCATCGGGTTAGAATTGTGTTGGCAGAGAAGGGTGTTGCTGTTGATGTGATCGACGTTGATCCTGACAATAAGCCTGAAGAGCTAGCAGATCTAAACCCTTATAATGCTTTGCCAACACTGGTTGATCGTGAACTAGTGCTTTATGAAGCGAATATCATGATGGAGTATTTGGATGAGCGCTTTCCACATCCTCCTTTGTTGCCGGTTTATCCGGTTGCACGTGCACAAAGTCGTTTAATGATGCATCGCATTCAAAAAGACTGGTGTGACGCTGCTGATGTGATTTTATATGGTAAGGATGAGGCTTTAATTGAAAAGGCTCGTAAAGAGCTTAGAGAAAGCCTTATTGCTACAGCGCCTATTTTTAATGAGAAGCCTTACTTCATGAGTGAAGAGTTCACTATTGTTGATTGCTGTGTAGCTCCTTTGTTATGGCGTTTGCCGCAACTGGGTATAGAGCTACCAGAAAAACAGGCTGACTTGATCGGTGGTTATATGGATCGATTATTTGAGCGTGAATCTTTCAAAGCGAGCCTTTCTGATGCTGAGCTTGAAATGAGGCTTTAACGCTTAAATTGATAGTAAAAAAAGGGATGTTATCATCCCTTTTTTATATTGCGCTGCTAGTAATAAGTGTGAAAGAGATGTGCGGAGAGATATGATGACACCAAGTCGGCCTTATTTGGTAAGAGCTTTAAATGAGTGGATTCTTGATAATGATATGACACCGTATCTGGTTGTGGACGCTGGTCTTCAAGGAGTTCAGGTACCGCAAGAGTTTGTAACTGATGGCCAGATAGTTCTGAATATTTGTCCTACCGCAGTTGTGGACTTGAGTATTGATAACGAAGCTGTGGAGTTTAGTGCTCGCTTTGGCGGCGTGCCTATGCAGGTGTATGTGCCTTTTACTGCAATAATGGCTATTTATGCTAAAGAAAATGGCCAGGGTATGGTTTTTGGTGCTGAGCCTGGTGCTCCAGAGCCTCCAGATTTAGATAAGCCAGTTCAGGCTAAAAAAGAGAAGCCGACCAAGCCTTCACTTACAGTTGTAAAGTAGTTTTAATCGGCTGCCGCGCGGAAATGCTTTGTGTATTTTGCGCGGTAGTTCCCCCCCCTTTTTTTGTCTACAAACCCACACCAAATATTTGCTGATCAATAAGAGAGCAGATTGTGTTGATGGCTAGTAGGTGGCCTTCCTTGATTCTGGCATTTGAATCAGATGTAATTCTTATCTCAATGTCTTCAGGGTGTTGTAGGGAGGCTATATGTCCTCCGTCTTTTCCTGATAAAACAATCACGTTCATTTCTTTATCGTGTGCGGCTTGTATTGCCTGAATGATATTGGCGCAACTTCCATCTTCTGTAAAGGCTAGCAATATGTCATTTGAATGACCTAGTGCGCGAATTTGTTTAGAAAAAACATCATTATAATTAGAGTCTTTTGAGATTGCGGTGATCATTGAGGCGCTAGCTGAAAGATTAATTGCAGGAAGGCCAGGTCTTTCATGTTCGTGGCGATTCATTAAACTTGTTGCAAGGAAGCTGGCCAGGGGGGTGCTGCTTCCATTGGCGCATATTACAATTTTACCGTCGTTTAGTAAGCTGTTAACCATTGCTTGGCTTGCATCGGATACACTCAAAGGAAGTGCTTCCAAAATGTCTGTAAGTGCGTCTATGCTTTCGCATATTATTTTTCTGGCTGAGTCTTCCGGATGCATTTTCTATCTCGGCAAATATAAGTGAGTTTTAACTGTGACCTTTAGGTCTTAGTTTTTTAATCTTAGTGTAAGGCTTGCGATAATTAATTGAACGCTGAAGTAATCCAATTTATATCATAATCTTTTATAAGGTGCTTTGAAGGTCTAATAGTTACCACATCAAAGCGGCAAGGTATATTCCAAAGTCTTTTCTGTGTCAGGTAATAGTTAGCGGTAGAGATAATGCTCTGTTGTTTTTTATAGGTCACACACTCTTCGGCGCTGCCAAAGCTGTCTTGTTTTCTAAATTTTACTTCAACAAAAATCAGTGTATCCACGTCACGCATAATAAGGTCAATCTCACCTCTTCTGTGACGAAAATTCCTATGAAGTTCATTGAGTCCTTTATTTTTAAGGTATTTGGCTGCCATTGACTCGTAATAAGCGCCTTTCTTTGTTGTCATTGTCTCTTCCTTGAGATAAATAGAGCTTTAGTTACCTTTCTGAGCGTGGTTCTCCGTCTGAAAATCGTGCCCAGTCAAGCTTGCGGTGTATTTGGTTGTTATCGTTCATTGTTAGTAAGCCTGTTTGCCCGCTAACCTGGCTTCCTTTAATTTGTTCAAGTAATACTAAGCGGGGGGCTAGGGTGTAAGTGTCAGCGCCAAGTGCAAACAATCTATCATAGCGTCGGGATTGCTTAGGGAATAGTTGGTGAACTTGATGTTTTATGGCGTTTGTATGGCTTAGTACCCAAGGTGTTTCGGTGAACTTCACTCCATTTAGGTCTGCATCTTTTTGTGGGGACGGTGTGCCTGAGTAAATGTGGGATGTGGAGTAAATAGGGATGTTGCCGGCATAATGGAACGAAAATAAAGGTTTAAGCTGTCGAGCTGTTGGGGGTTTTGCTACCATAATAATGGCATCAATATCTTGTCTTCTTCTAGGTGTAAACTCTAAAGATTCAACAATTGTATTTCTAACTGATCGAGCTCTTTGCTTACTTTCGTTAACGGATAATAGATTTTCAACGACACCTGAAAGTTGTTTTTTTGTAAAGAACGCATTGTTTACAATTTCACCATTACGTTTTAACCAGTCCTCTGAAAAGGCTTTATATATACGTTGCCCCCAGTCGTTTTCAGGCATTATTGTTGCTACTTTGCGTATGCCTTTCGACCAAAGCTTATCTGCTAGCTGAAGTGCTTCATCTTCTGCGGATAAGCCAAATTGATATAGTTGGAAAGGAGGGCGGGCGTTGTTATTTAAATAATTTAAAGCCAAAACTGGAGTGGGGAGTGAGTCCAGTTGACTTAGTTCAGTTAAAGAGGCTTTATCTAGGGGGCCAATGATAAGGTCGGGTTCATTGTTCAATATTTCTTGATGTACAGCCGCAAAACTCTTGCCGTTGGTGTCATAAAAAGTTATTTCTGTGTTGCTGCTGGTGTGATATTTGTCGGCATAAAAAGTAGCCATAAAGCCATCTCTAATGGCTTTGCCTGCATTTGCTAAAGAGCCTGTTAAGGGGAGGGCTAGAGCAATGTTGTCTGGGCGTCGGTCTGGTAGGGTGGATAATAATTCTAGTTCTTCAGGTAGTTTTAAGGCTGCAGGATGCTCTGGCCATTGCTTAAGCCAAGTTGAAAGTGCTGATAGTTGCTGTTCCAGGCTAATTTGGTTTTGTTTTATGTTTGTTGCGAGCTCAAGCCAGCCTTGCAGTTCATAATTTTTAGTTTTTTCGCGTTGCTGGCTTAATTCTGAAGTGGGTGCTTTTCTTAATGAGCGCCAAATTAATTCATGATTATTCCAGTATTCATCACCTGAATAGAGTGCGGATGTGTTTGTACGTTCGATAGCGGCAAGTAAGTTTTGATTTGTTAGGTTATAGGCTGCTGCTTTAACTTCTCCTGCTTTCCTTTGGATGTCAGGCGATACCTGTTGGAAAAAATGAGGTTCAATATAGGTGAGTAAGCTACTGGCCTTCTCTACATCAGCCTGGTCTACAGCAATAGATAAAGCAATAAGTATATATTGCTCTTTTATTTTTAGAGATACTGACGGGGTGTCTATAAACGCAAGAATAGATTCTGCTTGATCGTATTTGTTCTGCTGATAAAGCAGGTCTGCTGCTTGCAGTTGGTAACTGGCTTGCGTTTCAGTGTCTGCCGCTTCTGAAGCGAGCTGCAATAAATTCTTAACAGGGTCTTGGTCTGCTAGTGGCTCTGTTGTTGAGGTGCTGGGGCTTGGTGTAGATGAGCATCCTGCAATACAAAGCAGTAGTGACATTAAATAAACAGTGGTTATTCTACGCATAATCAATTGATAGCCGTTAATTCTGTAACTATAAATAGTTTGAATGATGTATTGGACAGATGTTGATGGTCTTATAGGGTAGAATAACAAATAACGCTTTGCGTGTGTGCTTGATTGAGATAATTTAATTGTCGGCAGTGTTTTTTGGGTGTGCTGTTGTTATAAAATGTGGTTATAAGGCATGGTTATAAAACCTGGTTGTAAAACTTGTTTTGGATGGTTTGAGTGAATATTGAAGCTTGCTTGTATATTGTAGCGACCCCGATAGGTAATTTGGGTGATATTACCCAGAGAGCTGTTGAAACCTTGAATAAGGTTGATTTAATTGCAGCTGAAGATACTAGGCATAGCCAGAGGTTAATGAGTCATTTGGGTGTAAGTACTCGCTTACTGTCTCTTCATGAGCATAATGAGCGTGAAAAATCTCAGACGATAATTGACAAGATTAAAGAGGGGCAGAGTATTGCCTTGGTTTCTGATGCGGGAACCCCATTAATATCTGATCCGGGTTATTTTCTTGTGAAACTCGCACAAGAGCAGGGCGTGAAAGTTGTGCCTATTCCTGGTGTGTCTGCGGTGGTCACTGCGCTTAGTGTATCTGGGTTGCCTTCTGATCGATTCGTTTTTGAAGGTTTTTTACCCGCTAAATCAGGAAATAAACAGAAGCGCTTGGACCTGTTTAAGTTTGAAAGCCGCACCGTTATTTTTTACGAATCACCTCATCGTATTGTTGATACCTTAGAAGTGATGTTAACTGTTTTTGGTGAAAATCGACGACTGGTTCTCGCGAGAGAGTTAACAAAAACCTTTGAAACTATTAAAGGTGACTCTTTAGGTCAATTATGCGAGTGGGTGAAAAGTGATGCCAATCAGCAGCGAGGTGAGTTTGTACTGCTGCTGGAAGGTGCGACTGACGTACCAGAGGAGTCAGAGGTTGATCAGGATAAAATGCTGGCATTATTGATTGCAGAGCTACCCATTAAAAAGGCCAGCAAAATTGTTTCAGAGATAACTGGGGCGAATAAAAAAGACTTGTATCAGCGAGCGCTTGAAATGCAGGGGAAGGTGTAATACTAAAACATCTTGCCCAATAGCTGCGATAAAGGTATCTTACCGTCTGAGTTCGCCAGGCAGTCGCTATTTTATTGCTTTTTAGCAATGAGATGGAGGAAAGTCCGGGCTCCAAAGGGTAGAGTGCCAGGTAACGCCTGGGAGGCGCGAGCCTACGGCCAGTGCAGCAGAGAGTATACCGCCTAAGCTAGTCTTTTGATTAGCCGGTAAGGGTGAAATGGTGCGGTAAGAGCGCACCGCATGACTGGTAACAGTTCATGGCGATGGTAAACCCCACTCGGAGCAAGACCAAATAGGGATCCGTTGGTGTGACCCGCACTGGATCCGGGTAGGTTGCTTGAGGTATGCGGTGACGCATATCCCAGATGAATGACTGTCCACGACAAAACCCGGCTTATCGGCGAACTCACTTTTCTTTTTTTATCCCCTTATTTTTATAGCTAAATAGTCTTACTCTTAAAGTGTTTTGTTAAGAGTTATTCCTATCTTTGTGTTTATTAAGTGTTAATACCCTCTTTGTTTCCCTTTCTTCTAGTTAGAAACACGAAATAGCTGTGTTTTTAGATCATTCTTCCTCTCTCAAATCCTGATTTTACCTTGCATTGTTTTGCTGCAATTCCTATAGTGTGTTGTAGTGGTAAAAAGTGGAAAAAAGTGTGTTTTTGTGGTGTTTTTGGAAAAAATGCATCAATTTTCAAATTTTACAAGCCGAATTTAAGATTTAGGGGAAGTATTAACGTGTTTCAGGGCAGCCAATCCATCAATGTGGATGTTAAAGGGCGTATGGCAATACCGAGTCGGTATCGCGATTTGCTTGCTGCTGTCTGTGAAGGACGTTTAGTGGTAACGGCAAGCCCTTATGAGCGCTGCTTAAATATCTACCCAGAGCATGTTTGGAAAGAAAAGAAGGCGCAAATTGAAGCGCTACCTAACAGCAATAAACAAGTAAGACGCTTGCAACGTTTGGTTCTAGGTAACGCGAGCGAGTTAGAAATGGATGGGAATGGCCGATTGTTACTTCCTTCTACCTTAAGAGACTTTGCCAGCCTCGATAAAAAAGCAGTGCTTGTTGGCTTAGGTGAAAAAGCTGAGCTATGGAGCGAGCAAGGCTGGAATGAAATGTTGGATGAAACTGACGACGAACCCATGCCAGAAGAAATGAATAACTTATCACTATAGGCCTTTAACTTGACTGAAATAGAAGTAGCACACCAAACGGTATTATTAGATGAGGCTGTTGCCGCCCTTATTACTGATACATCGGGCAGGTACATTGATGGAACGTTTGGTCGTGGTGGGCATAGTCGTAAAATTCTGGAAGCACTTTCAGTAGACGGGCAGTTGCTGGGAATAGATAAAGATCCAGAGGCTATCTCATCTGCTGATGAGCTAAAGAGTGAGGATGACCGTTTTGCAATCTATCATGGCTCATTTAAAGAATTGGATGATGCGGCTAGTGAGCAAGGCTGGAGTGGTGTAACAGGTATTTTATTAGATTTAGGTGTGTCATCCCCTCAGATTGATGATGCTAGCAGAGGTTTTAGTTTTTTAAATGACGGTCCTCTTGATATGAGGATGAACCCCGAAAAAGGCTTAAGTGCAGAGCAGTGGATTGCATGTGCTGATGTAAAAGAAATCATCACAGTATTAAAGGAGTATGGTGAAGAGCGTTTTGCCAAGCGAATTGCCGGGGCAATCGTGGAAGCGCGTGAAAGTGGTGTTATTGATACCACGGCAAAGCTACAAAAAATCGTTGCTGATGCTAACCCAGCCTGGGAAAAAGGTAAAAACCCTGCAACCAGAGCCTTTCAAGCGATTCGAATTAAAGTTAATGATGAATTAACGGATTTGGAAGAAGTGTTGGAGACTGCATCTGAAGCACTCAAGCCGGGCGGGCGATTGGTCGTTATTAGCTTTCACTCTCTTGAGGATCGTATGGTTAAGCGCTTTATGAGAAAGAAAGCAAAAGGGGATGAGCCGCCAGCAGGTGTCCCTATCCGTGAAGATGAAATACATCGGCCGTTTGCCTTGGTTGGTAAGGCAGTTAAGCCGTCGAAGAAAGAAGTTGAACATAATGTACGGTCTCGTAGTGCGGTAATGCGAGTGATGGAGAAGCTTGGTTGACATCAATTAAGGAGTGGTGGCTTTTCTCGCGAGCGATTCTGGGCGCGTTATTAGGAACGTCATCATTAATTACCCTGTTGATGTGTATCGTTTTGTTGGTGAGTGCTTTGGGGGTGGTTTATTCAGCTCATATTACTCGCCAGTTATTTGAAGAGCTTACGCAGTTGCAGTCACGAAGAGATGCATACGAGATGGAGTGGAGCCAGCTGCTTTTAGAGCAAAGCGCATGGAGTGCTCACGGAAGAATAGAGCATGTGGCAATGAGCAAGTTGGGGATGAAAGTTCCTGATGCTAAAAATATCGTCATCATAAAATAAAAAATTGATGATCAATAACAATAACTGATTAGCCTCGTTTGAGGAAATGGACGAAATGAGCGGCAAAGCTGACGCAAATATTGAACGGACTGATGATCAAGGCATCGCAATTTGGCGGTTCTGGTTCATTGTGTCTGTTTTAGCGGTTGCTGGAAGCGCGCTTATTTATCGTACTGTTCAGCTGCAGGTTGATGATCAGGAGTTTCTAATCACTCAGGGCGATGCCCGCACCGTTCGCTATGAAAAAATAGATGCGCATCGAGGCATGATTACCGACCGCTTTGGTGAGCCTCTAGCAGTAAGTACGCCTGTTGAGACGGTTTGGGCTAATCCAAAGGAAATGAATTTAGATGCTCTGCAGCTTAAGTTATTAGCAAAAACGCTGGGTGTGAGTGAAGATTGGCTAGGTAAGCGAGTTGCTAAAAACAAATCTCGAGAATTTATTTATTTAAAGCGAAAAACATCTCCTTCACATGCTGGTCGTGTTTTAGCGCTTGATTTGCCTGGCGTGTACAGTCGACGTGAATATAAGCGTTTTTACCCATCGGGAGAAGTAGTCTCTCACGTTGTTGGTTTTACTAATGTTGACGAGATGGGGCAGGAAGGGGTTGAACTTGCCTTTGATGAGTGGCTAACAGGTCATCCTGGTAAGAAGCGAATTTTGAAAGATCGACGTGGATCGGTGATTAAAGATCTTGACTTAATTCGAGATGCTCAGCCTGGTAAACCTTTAAGTTTGAGCTTAGATATGCGCCTTCAGTATTTGGCGTATCGAGAGTTGAAGGCAGCAGTGACAACTCACCGGGCAAAAGCGGGGTCTATGGTTATTCTTGATGTGGCAACCGGTGAGGTTTTGGCTATGGTGAATCAGCCATCTTACAACCCGAACAATCGTAAGAGGCTTGCGACATCAGCATTAAGAAATAGAGCGATAACAGATGTGTTCGAACCAGGCTCTACCGTTAAACCTATTACAATTGCAGCGGCATTAGAAACAGGGAAATATCGTCCGACAACAAAAATTGATACAACACCCGGGTATTTTCGCGTAGGAAGAAAGTCCATCAGAGATCATCGTGACTATGGTGTTATTGATCTGCCTACCATTATTTCAAAATCGAGTAATGTTGGGACTAGTAAAATTGCATTGGATCTTACTGGCGAAGTTGTCTGGGATATGTTCTACCGCATGGGCTTTGGGCAGGCAACGGGGACGGGCTTTCCTGGAGAGAGTATCGGTTTATTGAGAAACCCTGTTAAGTGGCGACCTATTGAAGTGGCCACTATGTCATATGGTTACGGTGTAAGTGTAAATGCATTACAGCTGGCGCAAATGTATATGGTTTTGGGTAATGACGGCGTTAAGCCTCCGGTTAGTCTTATAAAAGTTGATGGTAATGTTGAAGGGGCTGCTGGTGGCGAAAGAGTAATGGCGTCTTCAGTTGCTCAAGATATTCGTTTGATGCTTAAAAAAGTGGTTGAGAAGGGTGGTACGGGTACACGTGCAAGAGTAGCTGCTTACGAAGTGGGTGGAAAGTCTGGAACGGTTCATAGTGTTGGACGTTCAGGCTATGAAGATAGCCAGTACAAGGCGTTATTTGCCGGTGTCGCCCCTGTTGAGAATCCTAGAGTTGCTGCGGTTGTGGTTATTGATGGTCCACAAGGGCAAGAGTATTACGGTGGTGAAGTGGCCGCCCCTATTTTTTCAAGAGTAATGTCGGGTGTTATGAGGCTACTTAATGTAACGCCCGATAACTTGCCAGTAATGGCTGATCAGCAGTTTAGAAAGTCTCACAAAGATAAAAAAGAGAAGAGTTGATCATGATGGCGATA
>ENA-OSET01004591-OSET01004591.1-sediment-metagenome-genome-assembly--contig:-NODE-4591-length-12142-cov-2.385164_pt1 | contig 12142 bp, 10 predicted proteins | sample MGYA00237882_ERZ534229 | MGnify/ENA primary metagenome ERZ534229 (study PRJEB26408, sample SAMN06266212) | sediment metagenome | isolation source: Hudson Canyon methane seep mesocosm | place...
TTGGTGGGTGCAAATCACCTCCCCGTTTATATGCCCCTGCTTATGACTGCCGCAGGAACCATTCCACCGGCAAAAGTCCTTATTCTTGGCGCTGGTGTTGCAGGGCTCCAGGCCATTGCCACAGCCAAAAGATTGGGTGCACAAGTGGAAGCATTTGATGTCCGGCCAGAAGTGAAAGAACAAGTGGAATCTCTCGGTGCTAAATTTGTGGAAGTAGCATCAGATTCAGATGACGGCGTTGGCAAAGGTGGTTACGCCAAAGAAACATCCGATGATTATAAACAGCGCCAACAAGCATTAATCAAGGAGCACATTGCTAAATCAAATTTGGTCATTACTACTGCATTAATTCCGGGACGTCCTGCCCCATTGCTCATTCCCACCGATATGGTGAATGGAATGAAACCGGGATCAGTCATCATGGACCTGGCAGCGGAAAATGGTGGAAACTGCGAGTTAACCAAAGGGGATGAAATTGTGAATCACAATGGAGTGATTATTGATGGTACGATAAATTTACCGTCCACCATGCCGGTGCATGCATCTCAACTCTATGCCAAAAATATATCTACTTTTGTCACTTATATGATGAAAGAAGGTGAACTTAATCTGGATCTTGAAGATGAAATCATTTCCGGTGCCATGTTTACCCACGAAGGGAAAATAACCCACGAACCCACCCGCGAATCGATGGGTAATTCTTAAGGAACAATTATGGATATGATTAATATTTTTACCGTTTTTATTCTGGCACTTTTTGTTGGAATTGAAATTATTACAAAGGTCCCACCCACCCTCCATACACCCCTAATGTCAGGCTCAAATGCGATTTCCGGCATTGCTATTGTTGGTGCTATTCTCGCCACAAAAGTCGGCGGTGAAATGGGAACTTGGTTGGGGCTAGTTGCCGTAATTTTTGCCACCATCAACTGCGTGGGCGGATTTATGGTAACCGACCGTATGCTTAAAATGTTTAAACGGAAATAGCATGATAGATTATACGAACCTGGCATACGTCATCGCTGCAATCCTGTTTATTCTGGGTATCAAAAAACTCAGCTCACCCAAAACGGCTCGAAATGGGAACGCCATCGCTTCTGTGGGAATGCTTATCGCCATTGTGGCCACCCTCGTCTCCGATGGTAATATGGATTATCAAACAATCGCAATCGGTATGATTATTGGCGCAATTATTGGCGCATTTTTTGCCATCAAAGTTAAAATGACTCAAATGCCGCAAATGGTCGCAATCTTTAACGGATTTGGCGGAGGAGCATCAGCCTTGGTGGCGGCGGCAGAATATTTTAATCCGGCGAATCCATCCACATTTAATGCAGCCACAATTGCCATTAGTGTATTTGTGGGTACACTGACATTTACAGGCAGTTTTATCGCTTTCGGTAAATTACAGGGATTTGTCAGCGGTAAACCAATTGTATTCCCGGGACAAAAAATGATGAATGCCCTCATTACCATTTCAATCATTTTACTCGGTACATATACAGTCATGGGCGGAAATACGGACACATATTTTTATGGATTGGTTATCCTGTCGGCATTTATTGGGATTACACTCACCATTCCTATTGGCGGCGCAGACATGCCTGTGGTTATTTCCTTATTGAATTCTTATTCTGGTGTTGCAGCAGCAGCCACAGGATTCGTCCTTATGAATAATGGTCTTATGATTTCCGGTGCTTTGGTGGGTGCCTCGGGATTAATCCTCACAAACATCATGTGTAAAGGCATGAACCGGTCTCTGGCTAATGTTATTTTCGGCGCTGTGGGGCTTGAACAACCTTCCGGTGATGGGGAAGCCAAACAGATTAGTGTAAAATCTTCCACAACCGAAGAAGCAGCCATGATTCTGGATGCGGCGGACAAAGTAATTATAGTCCCCGGATATGGATTAGCCGTGGCCCAGGCGCAGCATGCGGTACGAGAAGTGGCTGAACAGTTAGAATCCATGGGGAAGAAAGTATTGTATGCCATCCATCCTGTGGCGGGCAGAATGCCCGGGCATATGAATGTATTATTGGCTGAAGCGAATGTACCCTATGAACAGCTGAAAGATCTGGATGAGATCAATGGAGAATTTGAAACATGTGATGTGGCCATTATATTGGGTGCCAACGATGTGGTAAACCCCGCCGCACGTCACGATAAATCAAGTCCCATATATGGGATGCCAATTTTGGATGTGGATAAATCCCGGACGGTTATTGTGAATAAACGAACCATGAATCCCGGATTTGCAGGTATCCAAAATGAATTATTTGGATTTGAAAATACCCTCATGGTTTTCGGTGACGCAAAAGATATGCTCACCACCCTTCACAAAGACCTGAAAGAATTATAATATTGTATTTGTAGTATAGAAGAAGCGTCACTTTGTCTATACAATGTGTTTTATATCACACTCCATGGAATGATACTGCGTGCATTGTGTTTACTTCTGTAAATAAGTTCGGAGCGATCTCATGAAAAAAATAATCGTCTATCTACCTCTATTTATCTTGATTTCCATCACTGGAGTCAATTCCCAACAAAAAGGAAAACAAGTAATGTCCAAACAATCATTAGAAGTTGCCACCCTTGGCGGCGGGTGTTTTTGGTGTGTCGAAGCTGTATATGAACGTGTAAAAGGTGTGCAAAATTGCACATGTTTGCTCCGCAGGCAATTGATTACACCAGTTAGAAAAATTCCTTAAGTCCACATACAAGACGAAAGCGTCTTCATGATGTGCAGCCAATGAGCTACTTGGGGTTTGTTTTACAATCCATTTTGCTGCGTGCTCGGGCAAATAGCTGCTTAAATTCAGATAAAGCCGTTGGTTTTCCGACCAATTTTGTGAATAACCTTTAACCGTAACCATTATCCCCGTAAGCAGGGTATATATAACCGCTAACGCAGGTGGTATTAAAATAGCCTGGGTTTTTAATATAACAGCACTGCCAATAATGACCCCCAAGGCAATCACAACACCTGCTACGGGCGCACCATAAATCAACAATCGTCCTTTCAAGCGACTAACCAACCACATAATCAATGTGATTCCTGCCATGCAAATATAAAGCAGTGTATTAACTGCTTGGGGTTGATAGGGTATTTTATTATCTAATAGTGCTGATAGTAATTGCGCGTGAACCTCAACACCTCCAACGACCGCTGCTTGCGGTGTTGAAACAGCATCACCTACACCAAATGCAGTTGATCCTATCAATACCCAAGCCCCCTTTAGCATTTTTTTAGGTACATTTCCTTCCAGCATGTCTGCTGCTGATATCGATAGAAGTGAATTTCTCGACAACCACCAAGGCAAAAGAATCTCTCCTTTATCGCTGACAGGTATTATAATTTCTGGTAATTGCGTATGTTTTAATTGATTTCCAGGCGATAACCAGCCACCCGTTTGCTCTAGCACATAATTCACTGGCTCAGCCATTGCTGTGGCCAATGCGGCTAAAGCTAAAGCAGGATATGCCTTTCCATTACGGCAAATATAGGCTGGCATTTTTCTTACTATTCCATCCTTATCAACACTTGGGGTAATATGTCCTACCGATGATACGGCATTGCCGATTTGTTTATTATTTGCAATATAAGCATTGGCTTGTGGATAAAGCCCGTTACATAGCACGTTTTTTGTTCCTGTCGCCAAAACCCCTACTTGAGTATTGTCATCCGCATCTATCGCCAGGATTTGTGACAAAACAATCGATTCTGACTTTAACTGGGCAACAAGCAAATCATCTTGTTGCTTTTTCGCTGCAAATACCATATCAAATATTTGCAAACTGGCGCCTTGCTCCGTTATTTGAGCAGATAACTCAGCCATCTGCTTCCTGGACCAAGGCCAAGCACCATAGCGAGCAATACTTGCTTCATCTATATCAACAATAACCACTCTTTGCTCGACTTTTGACTCTGCTGCAATCCATTGCCATGCTGTATCTGTAAGCCTCGCATCCAGAGATGCAACACCACCACTTGCAAGCCATGAGATAGCCATTGTAATCAGCAACGCCCCCCCATACGGGGAAAGCTGTTTTAAATATTCGGAGCGAATAATCATCTTTTCCACTCCGTAATACCTTGCAGACTTCCATTATCCAACGCTTTATCAAATTGCAACCCTGCATTTGCTCCATCCAGTGTTACCGCACCTTTAACATTACTTGTTGCATTATTACCTTGAATCAAGCCACTGTTTGTCACTTTGCCACTAACATTTAAATTAACAATACCTGTTTGCTGATGAAAAATTTCCAGTTGGGTATTAAACTCCCGGCTTGCGAAATCTAATTGTAGATTGGCTTTATTTAAGCTTGCTGCTGTTGCATGTTGCCACTGCGTGCCTTTTTCCATAAAAACCACGTGACTGTTATGTAGTTTAAAATCAAAAACCCCTGTCCGTGGTTGTAAACTACGTAATGCACTCGTATCACGAAACAAGCCAGCATAACTTCCACCCGTGACTAGGTTTTGATTTTCATTCCTTTGTGAGCGGTCTTTACTTACGCTATCATCCGCATGTTGCGCTTGCCAAGACCAGCGAATCCAGCTCAAACCTGAAAAAACAGGATCTGAAGAAACTGAGGAAGCGGCTATTTTCTCATTACTTGCCAACGCATTTTCTCTGTCATTTCCATAGAGCGCACCCCCTTCATTCCCTAAAACCTGATTTAGTTCTTGCCCTCCACCAAGCTCAAGCATTTCTTCCGAATCTTCCTGCTCAGGTGTGTTTAACTGAGCATATTGAATGCTGTTATCTTGTATCTTAAGCTGCGAAGCCACATCACCCAGACTCACTTCCAGATACATATCACTCATATCAGCAGTTAGTTCAGTTGCATTTGCACAGGTACCCAGGCCAACATAGTTACAACCATTGTTAATCGGTGCCAAAGTAATAGCTCCACTATAAACTGCAGCCACTGTTTTTTCTAAACTGGTACGAAGCACATAGTCTGTCCCTAACACACCCAGCGCGGCAATTGGCGTATTCATTCGGTACCTGTCATGCGCAGCTTCCGTGGCTTTACCTGACATGCTACGCAACACACCTTTATGAAGGTAAAAACGTATTTCACTATTGCTTGGCTCATTCTTATCATAGTGATAGGCCTCAATATTTAATCGGCTTTCCGGCCGCACACTAATTCGCCCTTCATCAACAAATTTTAGATGCACATGCGCACCACTATCCGTTTCAATACTATCCCCAACAAAAATTTCATCCGCTTTGTGTAACTGCCGTTTTTGACCTTGTGAATTGATAGCCAATGCCTGGCCAATAACTAATGTAACGCGCCCAACAGCTTGTTTTTTTGCATCACCCGCCCAACCTATAGAGCAGACAACCGCCTGCATCAGGAGTACCAGCAATATAAAAATCGAGTTGTTCGTTACATTCATATTATTTTCTCAATCGAACTTGGTGACTATAATACAAAGCCATGCTAGAATTTTATGTGCGTACAATCACATGTCACTTGATATTTTTATCTATTCCTTATAATTTAGTATGGAAATAGTCAACAGTTTTCCTTTTAGCTGAGTTTTTAAAATACACATATCAAATTCGTTCCTAGTACTCCGATAACTTTAGTTTAATGGACAAACCCTTGCTGAGCAAAACTCTGGCTCGTCATTCCTGCGTGCTCTAAGCAGGAATCTATTTATGTTAAAAGATAGATTCCCGATAAGAGACTTCGGGAATGACGGATATTTAGGGGTTTTTATATCCATAAAACCAAAATCGATGGACTACTAGCTTCTTTCATTTTAAAAAAATGATTATATGACTCTTAGGTTGGTTTTTTTAGTTTAATGCCCGTATCTCCTGCAATAATTAAACAGTTTGCTCTTTTTAACAAATTACCCTCTCATGTTATTGAGCAGCTTAGCCGACACGCGTCTATTGCCGAAGTTCCCCGGCGAAAAATAATTATGCAAAAAGGTGAAGTTGCTCATTCACTTGGACTTCTTTTAGATGGTCGCTTGCAAGGCGTTGATATGACAATTGACGGCCACGAGGCGGGGTTATATTTTATTGAGCCTAATGATTTTTTTGGTGAACTTTCCGTTATTGACCGCTTGCCCGCACCTGAATTTGTCATAGCCTTATCACCTGCCCGATTTATTATGGTTCCCTCGTCCATAATGCAACAACTGACCCAGGCTTCTTCTGAAATTGCTTCCATCCTGAATAATCGACTGGCGCAACGCTTACGCGAATCAATTGCACAACGTTCCTTACTGGCGATGCCCACCCCTTTACAGCGAATTTGTGCCCAGTTACTTAAGATGAGCAGAAAAACAGCTGAAGGTGACACGACCATTAATAACGCCCCCACTCACCAAGAACTGGCTATCATGATTAATGTAACGCGAGAAACAGTCACTCGAACTTTTCAGAAATTACAAAAAAACAATATTATTAAGCGCAATGGAACCATTTTGCTTGTTAAGAATTTAGACTATATTAATGATATTGCTAATGGAACAAATGAAAAATAACTTAACAAACTGGTCTGGCTAAGCATTTATATGCTTTTGTGATTGCTGGATCTGAAAAAGCCATAGGGTTCGAATCTGGATTTTCAGAATGGGTGTTTCTATTAATTTGCGCTTTTAGATGCTTGACAACGCTTTTGTAAGAGAATTTAGCCCACGGCACCCCTCAGGAGTATTTGCCAATACCGGTGTTTTTCAAGCTCACATCAAAATTCATCCCAAGCTAGGAGCAGAAGCTTGGTTTTGACTGTATCAGTTTTCCTTACGACACATCCTCAAAAGTTCACTTTCATTCATCTCCTTAATATTCACCTGCCAGTTCTTGACTGCCTTTTCCCTATCGCCCCCCCCTATTGCTCCTAATTAAAGCCGCACAGGGTGGTTTAGCTCCTGCTTCTGGTAGCCGAAACTTGAGATATTACACCCATAATAATCACCTATAAGCTCGCACCTTTCTAATCAACTGAAGTAGCACTTGACGTAGCCATGGTCGTTGATTCACAAAGCGCTTGAGACTACCAAGCCACAACCCTGCATGATAGTAAATAACATCAGCAACATCCTTTCGGAACGTTCTGTGAGGCGTTTCATCTTTCTGGGGTAAATTAATTTCTGGAAATTCTGTAAACTTACGCAGACCATTTTTTGCATTCAGCGTAGCTTGAAGAAACCCATGACCAAACCACCGGTCAGGCTCAAGATGACAGCCTTCCGCCCATTCGTTCCAAGCATTGATAAATATCAATTCATCAGGATTACCTGATTGATTAACGATATCAATAGTCGATCCCAACCAATATTCATAATTATCTGGTACGCCATTGAGCACAATGAGTGAACGTTCTTTAGTGCGAGCAGTATTGTCCCATGATGGAAATACCGTTTTAAATACTCGCTTAGTACCATAAGATCTATAGAGATAGGATTCTGCAATATCAGCATATTGCATCAAATTACCACAGAAGTACTCACGAAAATTTACTTTACTATTGATATTGGCAGACCTTAAATTGTGCGGAGGAAATTCAACACCGCTATCAAAACCAAATTTTGTATAATCCTCGTTACCATGAATCAACGCAGCACATATGTGAATCTCACCTAGACCAATAGTGCGACAATAATCTCGCCATATTCTAACCGTATTACGCGCATTAGGAAGGTGTTGAGGGCGATAGACAATAAGGTAAGGTTTGCCATCTACTCGGATATACCGATTATCTTGGAAAAAGGGGACTAGTGACTTTATGAAATTAAGATTATCGTCGGGCAAATATTCCTGTGCAATAAGTACCTCATGATCGGCAGCATCCCAGCGGCGTGTCCAGTTTTCGTTCGCCCAGCACAGACAAAACGGCATATCACTTTCCGGATCAGCGAGCATATTGTCCAGAGGTAAGTTTAATATTCGTTTGCCAGAAAACCAGTAATAGTGATAACAAAACCCATCAATGCCATACTGTTTAGCCATTCTAATTTGGTCATGCATTACTTCGCGCACACGCAGATCATAAAAACCAAAATCACTGGGCAGATGAGGCTGTAAATGGCTTTCAAACAAAGGCTCTGCCTTAGTAACATTAGTCCATTCAGTAAATCCTTTACCCCACCAAAGGTCATTCTCAGGCGTGGGGTGAAACTGGGTAAGGTAAAAAGCAATCAGTCTGGGGTCTGTGTGCTGTTCTGAAATAGACATCTTGTTGTTATTTTTTTTCTGATTTGATGGGTATGCCGTCATAACTTTATTTTCAATAGATTGAGGGCTTTACGAATATATTGCTTAAGTTGCGGGCTTAAACGTTGCCCTAAACGGGTTTTCAAAGTCGCCACATTTGTTGCGATGTGTGCTCGCTGATATTTGTGCTCAGGTGCAACTAAAGACATTGCATCACCACTATAGTTAATAGGCACCGCCTTAACCACCACCTGATATATTTCGGCGTCTTTACAGCTCATCAGCGTGTCTTGCAAAGCTGAAGAAAGCCTTGACCAACCAGCTGCAAACTCGGTTTCTTCTGGGGGTGTTGTAATATACTTTACTTCAATAATCTTGAGATTAGCCTGAGCAAATAAGGCTTCTATATTTTTGAGCCCAAAAAAGCGAATGTGTGTACGATCAAGCAACCCCCAGTCACGATACTCAAAATCCCCATTGATCAAACATGATATCACTGCCGCATGACCCACATGGGGTAATGAAATGACAAGATAGCCATTGTCATTGATAAGTGACACCATTCTTTGTAAAGCCTTCCACGGATCGTAAAGATGCTCAAGCACATCAGCCGCCACAACCACATCAAACCTTTCTTTATCATCAAGTAAACTCGGCCATTCACTGGAGTTAAGATCAGCTTGCATAACCTGCTCACAATATGGCGTTACTTTTTTGATCGCTTCTGGGTCTAATTCTATGCCTGTTACCTGACAATCACTCTGCTGAGCAAGTATTTTGGTAATTGCCCCCGGCCCACAACCGATTTCCAGAACACGCTTACTTTGACCTACCATCCGAACAACATTAGCTGGAGCGGTCTCAGATGAGGGATCAACCTCATACTCGTAATTATGGCGTTGCTCATTCATGCAAACCTCCTTTTTAGAATTAATTTTCGACCAAAGTTAATGCCAGGTACTTCAATGAGTCGATAGGTGAGTTCGGCATACATCAGAGCCAAAGCAATAGTTAGTGTTGCGCAAACGAAAAAGGCATTAGCTAGGGACATCTTCAACCGCCACTGATAATATTTTTTATGTAACGTATTGGTTTAGTCATCCGCCAGCTGGTAGATGAATAAACTGTACCCAAGGCCTGATTGAGCCTATTAATATCGCCATCTCGTTCAATAAGACCAGCCTCTAGATCAACCAAGGTCTGCTTGAGTCTATTAAAATTGCCATCTCGCTCAACAATATCACCCTCTAGATCAACAATATCACTCTCTAGGTCAACCATTGTCTGCTTGAGCTTATTAATATCGCCATCTCGTTCAACTAAGGCCTGATAGAGACGAGTAATTGCCTTTTTGCTTAAGTCAATTAAATGTTCATTGAGCTGGGTTATTTGGATTTCGGTTGATAGGCTCGTTTGCACTATATCAATACTGCCGTTGTTATGATCAGCAGCATCACACTTTCGCCAGTAAACACCTACACCATCTATGTCGACAATCTCTGGCTGTATTCCGATAGTATTACAATAATCATGCACTGCAGTTTTACATGCGGGAACCACACCGTAATCATCAATAATCACATACCCTTGGTGTGAAAGTTTTGGGTACAAGTTAGTTAACGCATCCATAGTTGATTCGTACATGTCGCCGTCTAATCTAATCAATGCCAATTGTTGAATAGGAGCAGACGGTAAGGTATCTTTGAACCATCCCTTGAGGAATTTTGTCTGTTCGTCTAGCAAACCATAGGAACGAAAGTTCTCTTGTACCTGCTCAAGTGATACTACAAGTTGCTCGTAGGTATGAAAGTCGGAGTCTGTATCAGCAGGGTATTGTAACTCATTCGCTACTGGCAATCCTTCAAAAGAGTCCGCGACCCAAACACATCGGTCTGTTATGCCGTGAGCATATAAAACAGCACGCATTAAGATGCATGCCCCTCCGCGCCATACTCCCGTTTCTATAAAATCACCTGGCACATTATCTGTAATAACTGATTCGGTTAAAGCTCTAAGGTTAGCAATTCGTTTTGTCCCAATCATAGTCTGTGCTTGAACAGGCCAGTCCAAACCATGTTCGCGTAGATGAGTCTCGAAGGTGTTTGCGCCAAAGGGTGCTTCTGATCTATCTCTGTAAAGACTGCCCGTTAGCCAGGACTGCATAAGATCAAGGTAGCTATTGCGCAAACGTAATAGTTTGTTAACAGACGTTTCGGATTTATTGTTTGATTCCATACTTACTTTTTGAATAGCTTTAATAATGAACGACTTTGTTCTCGAGTTAGTTTTTTTGCATCAAAGGTAGTTGATCAGCTGCATACCATGCGCAGGGGTTGCGGCGTATTGCTTGATCAATAAATGCGTGGGGATCCTCCCCTACGGAAGAAAACCGCAAACGATAAGATCCGTCACTGAATTCGCACACAAACGCCACTAGGGGGGCATCTGCTATCCTGGCCAGCTTTAATGGTCCAAAAGCAAGACCACAGGTCGAGCCTAGGAAAGGCCGGATGTGCAGACCAGGAAGATCACCGAAAATTATCACACCACCACCTTGCTGTAGGAAGCGTACGAATTCAGTGGTATTACCTTCTCGATCAAGCGCATGCCCGCCATTGAGATAGCGTGCCATCGCGGCGTATTTTTTCCGAAAAAAACAGCTGATGCTTGGATGTATTCGCGGATCTTCTGTTATATTGGAGACCATACCTAGTATAGGGATACCGAGCCGTTGCAGCAACAAGGAACCCAGAACACAGCTACCAAAATGCGCAGAGAGAAAAACCACGCGAGGGTTGTCTTGCAGGAGTGCCAGTATATCATCGAGACCTTCATAAACCACCGGCCAACGCGAAATATTGCGTCCGATAATTGTGCAAGCAGCTTCCCACTCCTCAATGCTATATACCTGGTAACGCCGAGCTACTGCCTGTTTTAATGCAAACCTATCAGCTTCGGGTAAAAGCTGGTGTAGTGCTTGCTCTGTTCGCAGGTAAAGGTCATTATCTTGAAAAGAAAACTGTCTCCAGTCATGCTGCAGCTTAGCATATAACAGACCTCGCCAACCCGCCAAACGACGCCCCCACGACAGTGGCAGTCGAGCCAGTAAAGGCAGTAATATACCGTAATCCCATGTGATCCATTGACGTTGAAACCAGCCCAAGTGACTCATAGCTGCGCCCACGTTCGCTGCAGTGAGACAATGCCGATTTCAAGACCTGGCTGTGTAACTTCAAATTCAGCACAGTGTGCATAATCGTATATATGGAGCGCCTGCTCGCACATTAGGTAAACATGAATCACATAATGTCCCCGCAGTAAGTGAATGCAGGGGAGTTTTAACTGAACTGTAGCAGCACCTTGGGTGTCACGCACCAGACTGGTCTGATCATAATAATTACAGCAACTACTGATGCTGCGTCCGTTTGCATCGTTGATAATTACCGCGAGGGTAGGACAAGGCAGGTTAGAGCATGAGTTGAAGCTGATTTGCACCTCCAAAGTAGAGACCATACTGGTGAGCTTGAGGATGGGAAGTGCCTGTCCATCTACAGTAGCGACTACGCGCGTAAGCCGCGCCGATCCAGCGGGAGTAGTGGTTGGCGTAGAGTCTATTGGAATGAAGGATGCAGGTGGTGTGGGGTTATTAATTTGATCAAGAAACTGATTGTATGCTGAACAAGGAATGGCGGCCTTATCTAGCATCCGCACTCTTCCATTATCCAGCCAAAGTGCACGCTGGCACAAGGCTTCAACTTGATAAATGCTGTGCGAGCAGAACAGTATGGTAGTCCCGCGAGCCTTGAGAGCCATAATCCGATCAAATGATTTACGCGCGAACTCGCCGTCGCCCACTGACAAAGCTTCATCTACTATTAAAATATCAGGATCGACACTGGTAGCTACCGAAAATGCCAAACGCACATACATACCACTGGAATAGGTTT
>ENA-OSET01004592-OSET01004592.1-sediment-metagenome-genome-assembly--contig:-NODE-4592-length-12139-cov-2.465263_pt1 | contig 12139 bp, 11 predicted proteins | sample MGYA00237882_ERZ534229 | MGnify/ENA primary metagenome ERZ534229 (study PRJEB26408, sample SAMN06266212) | sediment metagenome | isolation source: Hudson Canyon methane seep mesocosm | place...
CAATGTCTTTTTAGCGGATAAACAGCTGGTGTTGGATGCTGCACTAACTGACGCAGATAAACGTCAGCAAGTGGAGACCTTAATGCAGCAACATTTTAATAGTACAGAATTAGAGGAAGTGAGCTATTTGAAGTTGGATGAAATTTAAGTGGTGCTTGAGCGAAAATGGGTTTTTATAAGGTGAGGTTTAGATTGGCCTTAGGTATGCCTGCATGGGTAATGCTCATCGCCGTAATGGCTGCACTAATAGCAGTTTCTACGATTGTGGCTTGGACGTCGCATTCTGAAACGGATTTCTTTTTCGCTGAGCCCTTTATCGTTGAAAATAGCGCCTTGACCTGGGTACAGCCACAGGAAGTGACAGAGCGTTATCCAGAACCAATTGTTCAAAATGACTGGCACTTTGACTATGGACCTGTCGAGCAAACGCTCCTAACAGCCAAAGTGGATAGAGTGGGAGAGCTATTACTCAACGCAGATACTACTCATATGCTAGAGCGTGCTGTTGCCAATCTGCCATTAGGCATGGATGACGATGAGCTACAACGAGTCGCATTTTTAGCCGCGAAAGGAATGCCTGGGCCTGCAGGGCAGAAACTTGCATCAGTGTTAACAGATTTCTACTATTACCAACAGGCAGTGAGCGTTTTTGAAGCAAGTTCAGAACCAAGCAATGATCTGGCCGATGCGGTGGCAAGACATCAGCAAACGATAGGATTAAAAGAACATTATCTAGGTAAGAGCATTGTTAACGCTTTGTTTGGTCAGCAGCATGCATTGGCAAGCTACGTTCTTACCCGCCGACAAATCAATGAAAATTCAAATCTAACTACGCCGCAGAAGAAACGCCAATTGCTGGCGTTACGTAGTCAATTCCAGCAGACTCGCCAGCAATGAAGGCCTATCAGGGCTTGTTGTCGAAGCAGGCTAGTTTCCTGCCTCTGCTAAAATCACACCTCAGCCCCTCCTTCTGGCAGCAAGTGCTGCTGTCGTTGTTGTCTGGTGGGCTAATGGCCATACCCCATTTGAACCCTGAGTTATATTACTTTGCTTGGGTTGCTTTTGTTCCGCTATTAATCGCGATTGATCAGAGTAGCCTAAAAAAGAGCTATTGTTTTGGGTTGCTGTTTGGCTTGGCATTTTTTGCTAGCGGTACCTACTGGATTGTGGACTTCATCATGTTGTCTAAAGCCTATGGGCGCGCCTTGAGTATGGTGCTGGCGCTTGTTTTTTGGCTCTATTGTGCTCAATTGACAGCTTTCCTTATGGTTGTTTTTAATGGCATAAAACAACGGGCTCCGGTGCACGAATTTATTTTATTTCCTTTGGTGGTTGTAACGTTTTTTTCGGCTTTTCCAATGTTGTTTTCTGTGCAGTTGGGGGAAAGTCAAAGTCGATTTCTGAGTGGGATTCAAGCCACAGAGTTTGTTGGGGTCTATGGCCTTGATGCCATGATTGCATTAAGCAATATAATCTTGTTTCGCGCTTTGTTTTTGAGCTTAGATGCATCGAGAAAGCGGTCAAATTGGAGTTGGCTATTGGGCGTTCTCTCTCTATTTCTTTGGTTCGTTTACGGTATGTTTTCTACTTGGAATTGGGAGCATAAAGTACAAGGCTGGGAGACTATCCGTATAGGTCTTGTACAGCCTAATGAGCCCCCCAGCCTTGAGAAACTACCCATTTACCCAGGTTATAGTAGAGCTTACCCTCCAGAAATGGCGATGACAGAGCGCTTGGCTAGTGTGGGCGCTCAGCTCGTAGTATGGCCAGAGGCGAGATATAAAGCGTATTTTGATGAGCCCAAGGTAAGTGCTGCCTATGGGGATGCTATTGCAGCGCTCAATACAAATTTGTTGTTTCAAGATATAGAAAGAACGCGTGACCCATATCGTGGAACCATCAACCAACAATACAATACTGCGGGGATGTTAAACAGTGAAGGGCTTTTGATTGGTAGCTATCAAAAAATGAAAAGGGTCGCGTTTGGGGAATATGTACCTTTGGTTAATGGTATTCCGGTTTTGAAGGCTTGGGTCGAGGGCTTTTTTGGAAAATTCCTTAATGAAATGGACAAGGGCGGTAGTCGTCAATTTTTTGAACTTGATGAGTTAAATGTTATTCCATTGATTTGCTATGAAACCATGTTTTCTCAGTTCGTTGCGGAGTCTGTAGGTGACGCTATCTCAAAAAGGCGTGTGGGGGGGATATTAGTTGGCTTATCGAGTAATGGTTGGTTTGGTACCACGGTACAACCTTACCAGCATGTTAGTTATTCGGTGTTGCGGGCAGTGGAGAATCGGCTTCCACTAGTGCATGCGTTAAACAATGGGCCATCGGTGGTCGCACTGCCGAATGGCAGGATAATATTTATGTCTGATTATCATCAGGCCGGTGGTTATCTGGTTGATGTTCCCTATTCAAAAGAAAGTAAAGGAAGCTTTTTTAGTAGGCATCCCCACCTCTTTATTAATACTGTCTATGGGTTGCTAGCTCTAATCATATTAGTGTTTGTAACGCCGGTGAGGCGGTTGTTGGTCCGCTAGAGCAACAGATACATTGGCTTTATATGCAAGACTGCTATGTTTCGTGTCATCTTAACCTCGCGTCATAAGGTTTTTTATGTCGTTATGTCGCTAACGAGTTCGGATATAACGGCTTCACCGTCTCTAAATACTGGCCATCCATCGCCAGGTAATATGGCTTTAATGCCCGCAATAGAGGCCAGTTTTTTTACCGAGGCAATTGCTTCACTCTTATTTTTGAGCTTAGCTTCTGGAAGCATGCACAGCGAACCTCCGTGGTGAGCCCGAATGAGATCACCGGTAATCAAGGTATCGCCTTCGACGACAAACGCGAGTTCACCGTTTGTTTTAGAGCCGTCCAGGCAATATACATCCAAGCCTGCTATTACGTCTTTGCATTCCCCTAGCCACCTCGAGCACTCTACAGGAAAGTCTTCTTTCTCAGCGGCAGGCCCCCATAGTTGAGCCCCGGTTTCATTCGCCAGTTGTTTGGCATGACGCACATGATCTGAATTCGAAATAATAATATGGCTCAACTTGCCTAGAGAATTCAGGTGCTGCTTATCATGATCAGATAAAGGCAATGGATCAAAAGCAATATTGCCTTGTTCTCTTAGCCAAAGGTAGCTGTGAAAATCAATATTCCGATCTTCATCAAACTCACTCCAGCAGTAGATGGAGTTTTTATGCAGAGCTTTCATGTGTTACTCCCAAAAATATTCAACTAAGTTACCTTCTTCTGTTATCCGCCAATTGTAGAGTGTTATAGCAGGTATTCGCTAAAATGAAGTAAGAGGGCTTACTTCTAGCCAAGTGCGGCAGACAGTCGTTGGCTTAGTGCTTGCAAACCCTTGCCTTTGTTACTAATTTTCCAGGCAAGGTAATTTTCGTGAACAGGCCCTTTTTCCAATTCAAGTTCTATGAGCTTGCCTTTGTTGAGGTATTGGTGAATACGCTGTCGCGGCAAATGGCCTACCCCAATACCCGCCAGTATTGCGGCAACTTTTTGATCAATATTCTGCACATAAAACGCTTGTCCCTCGCTGCCCAAGCCTGCACTACGCGCAACATCAAGCGTAGAGGTGTCATGAGTAATGACACGCCGGATTTTAGGCAGAGCCGCTGAAAAGGCTTCAGGCTGACTAACCATGCCCGCCAGTTCGTGACTCGCGGAAATTACCGGTACCAGGTCCAGGCGAGCTAGGGGGATTGCGCGATAGCCCTTTTGTAACGGGACTGGCCCAGGCGAGCCAACAATTACATCAACCCGTCCTTGCTCAAGCGCCTCCCAGCCGCCATTAAGTACGGATTCACAAATATCGATTTCAATGGTGGAATGCTCATTGAGAAATTCGTTTAGCACATCAAAAAAGGCCGGGTATGATTGAATAGACTCTACCGCGATACGGATACGAGGCTCCCAGCCTGTGGCAACTTCCTTTGCCTTGTTCGCCAGTCGCGCCGTGGTTTGCAGTATTTCTCTACCCTCTGCCAATATTAACTGTCCTGCTGGGGTTAATACCGAGCGGCGGCCTTGGCGTTGAAACAGAGCGATGTCTAACTGATCTTCCAGCTTTTGCACAGCGTAGGAAACAGCTGAGGTAGCTTTGTTCAACTCTTCAGCAGCTTTTGCGAAGCTTTTGCGCCGGTCAATAGCATCCAGCGTTTCCAGAACCTCTATAGTGATTGGGTTTCTTACCATTTCAGCCTCTATTAATCGTTCTAATATTTAGAACATTTTAAACTAAAAGTAGGCCTTATTACGAGTGTGACGATCATTACAATGGTTCTATCGCTTACACAAACCCAGCAATACAAATTTGGAGTAATAAGATGAAATCACTAATAAACAAGATAACCACGACAAGCACTGGCATGGATACATTGCCACTTCGCGTAGGCGCAGGGGTGATCTTTGCCGCACACGGCGCCCAAAAACTATTTGGCTGGTTTGGTGGTTATGGCTTAGAAGGCACGGCTGGTTGGATGGCTTCCATTGGGCTTGAACCAGGCTTTTTGATGGCTGTGATGGCCGGTAGCGCAGAATTCATAGGCGGTTTGTTATTAATAGCCGGCTTACTGGTGCGCCCAGCGGCATTAATGCTAGCTATCACCATGATCGTGGCAGTTGTCACCGTTCATCTGCAAAATGGCCTATTTATGTCGAATAACGGTTACGAGTTTGGAATGGCTCTATTGGCTATCAGTGTTGGTCTGGTGTTCAGAGGTGCTGGTAGCTTGAGTGCGGATCGGTGGTTGCAAAGTCAGCTGGGTAAGTAAGTACCGCCTAAACAAAATTAACATAGTAGGAGTAAGAGCATGACCGTATTACATATTAATAGCAGTGCACGACTGAACGACTCAAACACCCGCATTATTGGAAAATATCTGGTTGATGCCTTAGGTGAACCCGTTATCGGTCGCGATTTGGCACAACAGCCTTTGCCGGCGATTAGTGCTGAAGACCTTGTTGCTGTTCACGGCTCATCTGACAGCCAACGGGACAGTTTACAGTCACAACTAGACCTGTCAGCGCAGTTGATTGATGAGTTGAAGGATGCCGATACCTTAGTGCTAGCGGCGCCTATGTACAACTTTGGGATTCCGGCTTCTTTAAAACAATGGATCGATGCCATCTGTCGTGCCGGTGTTAGTTTTAAATACACCGAGAAGGGCCCGGTAGGTTTGTTGGGGATAAAGCGTGCTTTCATTATTACCGCCAGCGGCGGAACACCGATCGGTAGTGAAATGGATTTTTCCAGTCGTTATCTGGAGCACATTTGTAAGTTTATCGGTATTACCGAGGTGTATCACATTGATGCTAGCGGCTCGAAAGGCACACCTGATCAGGTGATTGCCCAAGGCAAACAGCAAGTCGATGGTTTGATGTCGACACTTCCAGAAAATAATATCTCAGGAGTAGCGTAATGGGTTTGTTACAGAACGGTGAATGGCTTGATCAATGGTACAACACGGGTAATAGCGGCGGTGAGTTTCGTCGTCAGGATAGCCGCTTTAGACATTGGTTAACGCCAAATGGCGAAGCCGGACCTAACGGTGAACTTGGCTTTAAAGCGGAAAAGGGCCGCTACCATTTGTACGTGTCTCTGGCTTGCCCCTGGGCACACCGCACACTTATTTTTCGCCAGCTTAAGCAATTACAAGACTATATTGATGTCACTGTGGTCGAGCCGGTCATGTTAGAAAACGGCTGGGAAATGAATGATCCGCTTTACGGCTTAGACTTTCTTTATCAGCTGTATTTGAAAGCCGATGCCAGCTATGAAGGCCGTGTCACGGTGCCGGTATTGTGGGATAAAAAAACACAGACCATTGTTAGCAATGAATCCTCGGAAATTATCCGCATGTTCAATACGGCATTTAACCACTTAACCGACAACACCACTGATTATTATCCAAAAGCTTTGCACGAGACAATTCACGTTTTGAACGATCGTATTTACGACACCATTAATAACGGTGTCTACCGAGCTGGCTTCGCGACTTCACAGCAAGCCTATGAAGTGGCATTTCATAGTTTGTTCGATTCGCTGGACTGGGTGGAGGGTGTGTTAACTCGGCAGCGCTATTTGGCAGGGAATCAGTTGACGGAGGCTGATTGGCGGTTATTTACCACCTTAATTCGATTTGATGCTGTGTACTTTGGTCACTTTAAAACAAATCGTCAATTACTGGCTGATTACCCTGCTATTAGTGGTTATGTGCGCGAGCTATACCAAGTACCTGGCGTAGCTCAAACTGTTAGTTTCGAGCATATCAAAACGCACTATTACGCCAGTCATCTGATGATAAATCCCACCGGGGTCATTCCTGTCGGGCCAGCGCAGGATTTTACCGCCGCCCATTGCCGAGATAGGCTTGAAGCCGAGTAAGCGCTCTGCACTATTGCAACTATTTGGAGAAAACTGTGAGAAAATTAGTTCAAATCATAGCTGCACAACCTTCCCAAGATGGCGATGGCGTTAGAATTCATCGCTTGGCGGGTCAGCGGCTACATCAGATACTCAACCCCTTTTTGATGATTGATGAAATCAATTCTGACGATGCTGCCGACTACATCGGAGGGTTCCCTGAGCATCCTCATCGAGGCTTTGAAACCATTACCTATATGAAAGCAGGGCGCATGCGCCACCGCGACCATATGGGCAATGAAGGAGTTATTGGTGCCGGTGATGTGCAATGGATGACAGCCGGCGCAGGTGTACTTCACTCTGAAATGCCTGAACAAGAGGAAGGCCTATTGCATGGTTTTCAAATCTGGTTGAATTTACCTGCTGCCGAAAAAATGAAACCCGCGGCCTATCAGGAAATCCTCAACGCCGAGATAACAGAGAAACGGCTGTCTGGAGGCGGTATAGTTCGCATCATTGCAGGTGAGGTGACGATTGATAATCAGTTGCTTCGAGGTCCGTTGCCAGACATATCAACACAGCCCGTTTTTTTAGACGTGCAACTGGCCGCTAACGAAACCGTGGAGTTGTCCTTCAGTGCAGAAAATCAGGCGATGGTATATGCCTATAGAGGCGGAACGGATTTGGTAGCATCACGCCAACTGGGCGTCTATGCGAAGGGTGACTTACTAGAACTGAAGGCGGGGCCTTCAGGCGCAGAATTGTTGCTACTTAGTGGTCGACCGATTAAAGAGCCCTTGGTGCAGTATGGCCCTTTTGTGATGAATACACCTGAGGAAATTGAGCGGGCAATCAAGGACTTTCAGAGTCCGCAGTTTCTCCGTGAATTAAGGCCCGGCAGCTAATAAGGAATCGTTTTATTACGTCTTGCTGGCAGGTAAGAAATTGATGAAGTACAAGGATATTTCGTTTTGCTAGTGATCAACGGGGGTATGCTGCGCCATAACGCTAGCTAGCGTTATGGCCTTGGTGTCTGAACTTGCAGATAAGCCGTCTATGACCCCGGCTTGATTTTTCTCTACTTGATTTTGACTAATTTTCCACTTGCCGTTCAGTTCATGAACGGCAATTTCGAAACCGACGATAGCGTCTAACATCTTCTCTATGAAGTCTTTTGGGGCGTCTGATATTGCCCATGGCTGTTCCTGGTTTGATTCATGTTCTGTAGTAAGGCTGTGAAGAAAACTTAGCTTCCAGCTTCGATCATTGATGAACTGGATTTTACCTGATGCATGAACCGCCACGTAGTTCCAGGTAGGAACGACTTTCCCATGCTCTTGTTTTGTCGGGTACCAGTTGGGCGAAATATAGGCATCTGCGCCCTGGAATATAGCAAGAGTTTGTTCCGGATTTTCTTTCCAGAGTGGGTTAGCTTTCGCGATATGCCCTTGCAGAACGACGTCGCTAGAGCTTTTACAAACCAAGCGTAGGGGAATATGGTTCGCAGACAAGCCTGAGCTTGTATTGGTCACTAAGGTTGCCAAGGGGTACTTTCGAATTAAATCACACAGTGCTTCGTGGCTTTGTTGCTGAAAGTGTTTTGGGATATACATAAGTCCTCTTTCAGTAAAAGGGTCAGTAAACGGCTTTACTTGGCACGGCGTTAATACAAACTCGCTTCACCTTCGGGCCGAGTCTTAAAACGCCGATGCAGCCAAAGGTATTGCTCGGGGTGAATGCGGATACCGTCTTCTAAGCCGGCATTAATGCGTGTGGCATTTTCGACCTCGTCATCGGAGGGGTAGCCTTCGAGAATGGGCGTAAAATAAACACTGTAGACGCCATTCTTTTCCCGGAACTGACTGATCTGAACGACGGCGGCACCGGTTTCTCTGGCGATCCATGCGGGCGTGGTGAGCGATGCTGCTGGAACATTGAAGAAGGGCGCAAAGACGCCTTGCTTTAAACCAAGATCTTGGTCAGGCCCATACCAGACCAAGTTGCCTGCTTTAATAAATTCATTCATATCCTTGATTTGGCGTTTGGTAAAACTTTTGCCGCTGTATCGCCTTCTTGAACGCTCCACTAAGGCGTCCATCAATTTATTGTTCTGTGGACGGTACATATAGTTGAATCCGACACAGTGGTGAACCAGTGGGCCGGCAAAATCCATGATACTAAAATGCCCGCCGACCAATAATACGCCTTTGCCTCGGCGTTTGGCTTCCTCGACATGTTCCTGGCCATGAACTTCAAGCTTGTCGATAAAGGGCTGGACCGGCCGCCACCAAGCAATGGTGCTTTCAACATAGCCGATTGCATTTGAAATAAAGGTCTTTTTGATGAGGTCTTCTTGCTCGTCTTCGCTTAGTTCTGGAAAACAAGCTTTGATATTGCCTCTCGTCACACGGTAACGGCTGCCACCTAATTTATATAAGCGCATTCCTAGCCATGTACCTAAAGACATTTTGCTCGAGTAGGGTAAAAAAGAGACGAGATACAATACCAGCATTAACAGCCAGGTCACCCAATATCTAGGGTGTAAAAAGTTTCTATAATAGTATTGAGGGTCTATTGCTCGCACAGGTCTATTACCAAATGAGTTTACGGATTACGGCTAATCATCTTTGCAAAACGCGGTGTTCGCAAGACGATGTCGATCAAAATAAAGGAAGGGATTAGAACATAATGGCAGCGTTGGATGAAGCGTTACCATTCTGAAATTTCGATTGGGCTTGCAGGCGGGATGGCGAACTTTGGTTTAGTGTTGTTTTGGAAATGGAATTATTTGAGCTGTGTGGGAGGCGCATGTATGGAGCCGCTCTTGTAGCAGGAGGTGTGGCTGTGTGAGAGCCAGATTTAATTCATGCAGTGAATCGTTCATCATTTCCGCGAGTTTTACACATAGCCCTATGCTTGATTTGCTTTGAGCGCGAATGGAATTGATCTTGAATAGCAGTCCTTTGAGGCGTCTTTGATTCCTTTCATGTGAGCTGTCAATGACTTGATTGCATAAACGTATGCGTAGCGCTTCAAGTGCATCAGGGTTTAGTCGTGCCAGAGCCACTAATTCGTCAAAATTTGGAAGCTCTATGGCGCTCAATGCATGTTTGTTTTGCGTGGCATCGCTGTGTTGTTCGTCAGTCATTGTCGTGTCTTCCTCCCTTTTTTGGTCTACGCAGTATATAAATGAATGCAGGTGGTTAATTATTGTTCAATAAATAAAGCTGTTTAGCCGTTATCTTGGACACAATGTTGCAAAAATTTGCGATTGAGAACGTAAAAATGACTACTGAGACAAGTTGGTTTTCATGTTTTTGGGGAGGAGTTTCAAGTGATTTGTAGTTCTCGTGACAACAAATAGAAATCGCCGGACGCCCCATAACACGCTATAATCTGCCGATACTTAATGCCACGCTATTGCGGAAATGAATGACTAAGCCAACTTCAAAAAATAAACCGTCTACTAAATCTGATCCCCATGCCGCCCGTGAGGCGGACAAATATCAAAACCCAATTCCTAGCCGGGAATTTATTCTTGCCCACTTGGATCAGCTCGATGCACCCGTGACGCACCCTGATTTGGCTCAGGAATTAAACCTCATGGAACCCGATGCCTTTGAAGCTTTGCGCAGACGGCTAATCGCCATGGCCCGTGATGGGCAGTTGGTTGGGAATCGTCGTAATCAATATATTCCCGCGTCAAAAATCGCCTTGGTCAAAGGCAAGGTAATTGGACATCGCGATGGCTTTGGTTTTGTTAAAAAGGATGAGGGCGGTGATGATCTCTTTCTGTCGGCGCGTCAAATGCAGTCTGTGTTTGATGGTGATCGAGTCCTCGTTCGCGTTGACGCGGTAGACACGAAAGGAAAGGGGCATGCTGTCATCGTTGACGTACTTGAACGCAATACCGCGAAGTTGGTTGGGCGTTTATACCGGGAAAGTAATGCCGCATTTGTTGAAGTTGAAAATGTGCGCATCGCACAACAGGTACTGATTCCTGACAATGCGGTTAGCGCCGCTAAACACGGGCAGTATGTTGTGATAGAAATTACGCAGCAGCCATCTAAACGAAGCCATGCGACTGGCAAGGTGATTGAAGTTTTAGGGGATCACTTGGCGCCCGGAATGGAAATTGATGTGGCGATTCGTTCACATAGCATTCCGTTTGAGTGGCCCGAGGATGTTGTGACGGCGGTGGGTCATCTAAGGCCAGAAGTCACCGAGGCTGATAAGCAACAACGTGTGGATATCCGTAACTTGCCTTTAGTCACTATTGACGGTGAAGACGCCCGAGATTTTGATGATGCCGTATATTGTGAGAGCCGGGATGATGGCTGGACGCTGTATGTTGCCATCGCTGATGTCAGTCATTACGTGCAACCAGGTGGCGCGCTAGATATTGAAGCTCACCGCAGAGGGACTTCGGTTTATTTTCCTGATCATGTCGTGCCGATGCTGCCTGAAGTGTTATCGAACGGCTTATGCTCGCTAAACCCAAAAGTAGATCGTTTGGCGATGGTGTGTGAAATGGATATTGCGCGCGACGGTTCGGTGACTCACAGCTGTTTTTACGAAGCAGTGATACATAGCCATGCGCGTCTTACCTACAACCAGGTTGGTGTCATGCTTGAAGAGCCGGAAAGCTCTATTGGCATTCAGCTTGCCGAAGACTTCGCTGAAGTTTTACCGCATTTACATCAACTTTATAGTTTGTACGGGGTGTTGAAGTCTCGTCGTCAAACGCGTGGCGCGATAGATTTTGAAACCGTAGAAACCAGAATAGTGTTTGGTGCAGAGCGAAAAATTGAAGCCATCGTGCCAACCGAGCGCAATGATGCGCATAAAATAATTGAAGAATGCATGTTATGCGCGAATGTCGCGACGGCAAAATTCTTGGCAGAGCAAAAAATTCCGACCTTGTACCGTATTCACGAAGGGCCGAGCGTTGAAAAACTGGAAAACGTTCGATCGTTTTTAAGTGAACTGGGTTTGCAGTTGATGGGGGGCGATAGCCCGGAACCAGCGGACTATCAAACCTTGATGTCGCAGATCAAGGAACGTCCAGATTTTAGTGTGGTGCAAACCGTTATGCTACGCTCAATGAGTCAGGCGGTATATGGCCCTGAGGAAAAGGGGCATTTCGGTCTGGCTTATGATCATTATGCCCACTTTACGTCGCCCATCAGGCGCTACCCTGACCTATTAACGCATCGAGCGCTAAAGTCTGTGATCTACAGCAGTAAGACGATGACGCAGGTTAAACGGCCTGAAGGTTTGGATTTAAGCCACTATAAATATACCTATGATCTTGCCGCTATGCTTGCCTTGGGTGAGCATTGTTCCATGACGGAACGACGCGCGGATGAAGCGACACGTGATGTTGTCAGTTGGTTGAAATGTGAATATTTACAACAGCATCTTGGTGAGGTGTTTAGCGGGCTTATTTCCGGTGTGACCGGCTTTGGTTTTTTTGTTGAACTCGCCGATTTGTACGTCGAAGGCTTGGTGCACATCTCATCGCTTGATGGTGATTATTACCAATACGATGCACAAAAGCATCGTATGATCGGAGAACGCACTGGAACGCGATACGGTTTGGGTGATCGTGTCATGGTTCAGGTGGCGAAAATCAGTCTTGAAGACCGAAAGGTTGACTTGTTATTAGTGAGTGCGGAGCCTCGTGCAAAGGCTCGCCGGCGCTTGAGTAAAAAAGGAAGCGAGGGCGCTGCTGGCAAAGGCCAA
>ENA-OSET01004593-OSET01004593.1-sediment-metagenome-genome-assembly--contig:-NODE-4593-length-12138-cov-10.989553_pt1 | contig 12138 bp, 16 predicted proteins | sample MGYA00237882_ERZ534229 | MGnify/ENA primary metagenome ERZ534229 (study PRJEB26408, sample SAMN06266212) | sediment metagenome | isolation source: Hudson Canyon methane seep mesocosm | place...
AAATACATTTAAAGGATAGTTGATATGGAAGTATTTGTAGTGGATTTTTGGCATTGGTGGATGATTGCTGTAGTACTGGTGATTCTTGAGATATTAGCACCTACATTTTTTGCTTTATGGATGGCTATTGCTGCATTTGTCACGGGATTTATTTTATACCTTGTACCTGAAATTCAGTGGGAATATCAGGTGTTTCTCTTTGCGGTTTTATCTGTTGTTAGCATTATTGGCTGGCGTCATTATTATAGTAAAAACCCGATTAAGACGGATGAACCATTGCTTAACCGCAGGGGTGAACAATATGTGGGTAGAACGATTACTCTGAAAGAAGCAATTATTGATGGGATGGGTAAGGTTCAAGTTGATGATTCAACGTGGAAAATTGAAGGTGAGGATTGTCCTGTAGGCACTAAGGTCAAGATTGTGAGTGTTAATAATGTGGTGTTCCAAGTTGAAGCTATTACCTAAAGCCTGTTTACAAGTGACCTTTTCTGCCATGCAATCGTTAAAAATGGTTTCACTTCGTTGTATCTATGACTGATTTTTTTAATACAGGACTAACGCAGCAGCAATTTTTAGATGAATATTGGCAGAAAAAGCCATTATTAATTCGTCAGGCATTATCTAACTTTGAATCACCGATTAGCCCCGAAGATTTAGCCGGTCTGGCATGTGAAGCTGAAGTTGAATCTCGACTAATTGAAGAGAATGGGCCCGAAGGGTCATGGCAAGTTACCCATGGCCCTTTATCTGAGGACGACTTCTCACGGTTACCGGCAACAAATTGGACAATGTTAGTTCAGGATGTGGATAAACACTTACCTGAGTTGCAGTATCTACTGGATCCTTTTCGTTTCATTCCTGATTGGCGTCGTGATGACTTAATGATTAGTTACGCGCCTAAAAATGGTACTGTTGGCCCCCATACTGATGGCTATGATGTGTTTTTACTGCAGGCTAAAGGTGAGCGTCGTTGGCAAATTGGCAATAAAGCTATTCAAAATGCTGAATTAATAGAGGGGGTAAGTCTGCAAATACTGGCGGAGTTTAGTCCGGATGAAGAGTGGGATTTAGAGCCGGGAGATATGCTCTATTTACCACCTCACTTTGCTCATCATGGTGTGGCATTAAATGACTGTATGACCTTTTCGATAGGTTTTCGCGCGCCATCACAGACAGATATGTTAGATGCAGTTATCAATACACTTTTAGAACGGGGATTGGCAAAAGGGCGCTATGCTGATCCTGATTTGAAACTATCTAATTACCGAAATGAAATTGATAAGGCTACAACCTCACGATTAAAACAATTACTACATCAAACAATTGATGAAGCCGAACCTATTTTAGTAGAAGCTTTGGGGAAGTATGTCACTGAAACAAAATCAAGTTTGACAACATTAGCGGCAGAAAGTCTGGCAGATGTAATAACGGTCGATGAGATAGATGAACAGTTCAGGCTCGGAGGAGAATTACAGCGAAACCTTTATTATCGTTTTGCGTGGAATAGAGCGTTGGATAACGGTCAGTTGTTTATGGCTGGAGAAGCCTATTGTGTTGAGGGTGAAACTGCTTGTTCTCACTTACCATCACTAACTGAAGCCGAAAAAGTAACATACGCTGACTGGCAGCACATTAAGAGTGATGAACAGTCAGCTAATATATTATGTCAATTGATTACTGAAGGTGGTTGGTACTGGGCTGATTAATTAGCTGACCTCAGTGCGGATAAACTGTGTTTTATGGCATTTAGGGCAAGGAGGAATACGGCTCGTCTTTTTAAAGTGCATTACTGTGTCACAGCTTTGGCAAGAAAGTGTACCAATGCTTGTTATTTCACCCGTGTGATATTCTTGAGCTCGTTTTGCTTGTTCGGCCAGTTGCGCAAGCTCCAATCGTGATTTGTCAGCAACTTTTGAAAAAACATCAAGTAAGCGGTCCTCAATAAGTTTAATATCAAAATTAAACCACGTAGTAAAATCCTTCCCAGACGTTTCAAGATAGTTGGCTGCATCATGAATATCTCGGCGCAGGTAACTCGCTAGTTTTTCAGCTTCTTCTTGGCTGATTTCTTTTAATTCAATAGCTTGCTGTTTTGCTTTCTCGATATTATTTTGTAATACAGGAAGTGCTTGTTGCTCAGCTGAATCGAGTAAATGATTAAGTCTTGACATCATTTTGTCATAGGCGGCGACTAGTTTTTGTTCCAACTCTTGTTCATTCATCAATGATTTTCCTTTATAGCTATGGTCGTTTAATGTATACCCATGTTACTTCAATCTGCATGATTCAGAGTGCTTGAGTCATTCCAATTCTAGGCGCATCTATGCAACAATGGTTATTCCCTTGCAAATAGATGAAACGACGAAGTGGGATGGCTCAAGCGCTTCTTCGATGGGTTTAAAAATGCTTTATGCGGCGTTATTGATTTTGATAAGGGAATAACCATTATCAGCAATCAATGCCTTGCCTAAAACATTTTTAAATCCCACTGAAATATGCAGATTGAAGTAACATGGGTATAAGTTAGCACACAATTAATATTTGGAGAAAGTAATGTTATCGTCACGCGGTTTATTTTTGTTAGGCTTTTTGTTTTGTGCATCGATGTTAGCCATCGCGGGATATTTTCAATTAGTGGATCACCTTGAACCCTGCCCTTTATGCATCCTACAACGTGTATCTACTTTCTTTGTAGGTGCTATCTTATTACTTTCCGTGTTACACAACCCTAAACAATGGGGTATCAAGGTCTATGGGCTGATAGCTGGCTTGCTCGCATTAATAGGTGCTGCTATTTCTGCCCGGCATGTGTGGCTACAAAATTTACCTGAAGATCAAGTTCCGAGTTGTGGACCGGGCTTGAACTTTATGCTGGATAACTTTCCATTGGCTGATGCGATAAATATGGTGATGCGAGGCTCGGGGGAGTGTGCTGAAGTGATGTGGACTTTTATGGGCCTAAGTATCCCAGCATGGACATTTATTGCTTTTATATCATTAGCTATTTTGTCATTAAGTCAGGTGTTTCGAAAACAATACTTATAAGGCGCTCCCACTCGTTGTAGAGCTTATTTCTTACAGCTGGGAGTCTTTTATTTGGCTAATAAATGACTTTTGGAGTGATAATGTGATTATCTTTTCTTGGTAACTCAAAGTGACTTGCTGGTGAGTGATGTATTTTATGATTGCTTGATTAATTTCCTCACCGACCTTAAGTTGTTTTCCATTAATAATGGCTATTTTCTGATAAGGTGAAATTAGGGTAGAGTTTAAAACCCATTCATAAGGGATAGCTGCTGTTAATTCCTGAGATGAGTTCAAGGAAGAGTTGTTTTTATAGTTTGCAGGCATTGTGGGATCAGCTATTTGGTCTGAAGCAATACATGGGCTGATAACAATCGCAGAGGTAATAATTAAGTAGTTGAAGTATTTAGTTATCATAGACCTATCCAATGCTTGTCAGTACTGATTGTATATACACGGATAGTAATTTCAGCATAAGGATAATCATTGACTTGATACTCTAGGCTATCCCAGTATAAATTCCATTTTGATTGTTCAATATTAAGTAGGTAATGGTAGAGCTGTTGGTAATTACCTGATAATTTCATTATGGTTGAATGTTTGTAAAGTAAGGTGCTATTTGTAGCATTTTCTTTTGGATTTTCAGGCTCATCCAACGCAATTTCAGTAACAGGCTCATTATTAAGCTCAAGAAGTTTGAGCCCATGTGTTTGTAATAATAAGCTGTGTAAAAGCTCAGTTATTTTAGTTGGCGGCACAAGGTTGCTTAATACAGCTTTTAGCGCAACATTTACATCCTGTAAGTCACTTTCCGCTTTAACTATAGCGAGTTTTTTTCCTTCTTTTGTACGTATTTGTGTAGCCAGTTTTGTCGCTGTTTCTACAAATGCTAATTCTTTCTCTTTCTGGAAATTAGCTAGCTGTTGTTGTTGCTCTTGAAGTTGCTGATAATGCTGGTTTTGTTGTTTGTATATGACACCATCCCAGATTGCATAAATAACAGCAATGAGAACTAAAAGAACTAATAGGCGTTCTCGGAGGCTAAGCTTAATAAGATATGTAATAAGTGCATTCAGATTTTGGTTCACTATTATCGTCCCGTACTATTATTTTGGGTGTGAAGTCTAAAGCTGTACGAACTCGAATCATCTTCAGGTTGTTGTAACTGGAAAACTGAAAACTGTTTACCTTGGAACTGTTCTGATCTAGCTAGGTTGTCAATATACAAAGGAATTTGACTTGCTTGTAGTGCTTTACCATCTAAAGTGATGGATTTTCCTGAATCAAGAAAAGAAAATGCTGTTAACCAAACATTATTAATACGTTGCTGAGAGAGGTTGTTAAGTCTTTTAGAAAACCCGAGTTGATTACCAAAATTAGTGTGTGTTAAATAATCTAATAATCGTTGTTGTGTTTGATGTTGTAATTGCAGTTGCTCCAGTTTGGCATCAAGCAGTGGCGTACCTGTAATGCGTTCTTGCGGGTGCTCTGATTGTTGCTGCTGTTGATTAGAAATAATTGTCTGCAAGGTACTATTTCTTTTAGCTGAGTATAAGCTGACAACAGATAAAGCAGTGATCATAAGCAGTATTATTATCAGCATTTGTCGTGGCGGTAACGCTATCTGTTTAGGTTTAAATTGAGCCTGGTATAAGTTAATCTGCTGCATATTAACTCGCACTCCTCAACGCACCGCCAATAGCTATTATGCAGTTGTTATCTACTTGTTCATTACTATTGATAGTAACAATATCAGCAATATCAACATTAACACAGTCAATCCCTAGACGTTCTTGAATCATCTGGTCGAGATTATGAACAGGCTCTCCGTTAGTGATGATAAATAATTTTGATAAAGAGGCTTGTCGGGAGTGACTTTCAAAATAGTCAAAAGTACGTTGTAGTTCTAATGCCAGTGAATCTAAGATAGATTGACTGGTTATATCTTCATCCGTTACAAACTGCAATGATTGCAAGCCGATACTCGATGTTCTATTGATATAAATATCTTGGTTTAACATCACACTTATCTTGGACGCATCAGTCCATAAGTTTAATATGCCGACACTGGGTTCTAAGTTTGGATACTGACAAAGAATGTTTCGAGCAGATTGAAGTGCAATATCAATTGTTGTGAGATTACAATTTGTTGACTGTAATAAATCAACATGTGCTTGAATAACTGATTGACGACTGGTTACAACAAGTAGCTGTTGCTTACCTGAAGTGTTTTGATTCAGCATTTCTATATGATCAATAACTGCATCATCGATATGGAAATCAATGAGATCTTTAATTTGCCAGCGTAAGGCCGCTGTAAGATCTTGTTTGGGTACTTCTGGAGCATCAACTTGCAGGAGTTGATAATCCTCTGCAAGCAAAACAAGATTGCAGGAAATAGCATCTAACTTATATTGTTTTACTAATTGACTAAGTTGTTCTACCTGATCGGAAGGTGTACAAGGATAATAATGAGAAAATTCTAGCGTAGCTAAGGGGTGCGAGTGTTTTACGATGGCTAAAGCAATACCAGTATTAGATAGTGTAATCCCTGCAGATTTATCACTGTCTGATTTTGCTTTTAATGAAAACATCCCCGTTCCTTTTTAATGCATTTTTTGGTGCATAGTGGGTTAGCTAGTTGGCCGGAATTTAACTGCTACCTTATCTTGCTCGATAGGTAATACGCCCTTTGCTTAGATCGTAAGGGGTTAGTTGAACGGTTACTTTATCACCGGTCAATATACGGATATAGTTTTTACGCATTTTTCCAGAGATATGGGCAGTGACGACATGACCATTTTCTAATTCTACGCGGAATGTTGTATTAGGCATTGTATCGATAACAGTACCTTCAAATTCAATATGTTCTTCTTTTGCCATAAATTGCTAATCTGTTCTATACTAAAATTAAAAGACTATTTTGCCGTAAAACTGCTGATTATTCAAAGTTTTTCACGTTTTTAGCTCTTGCCACTGCTGATCAAGATAGCTTTCCACAGCAGAAAAGTTTTGTTTATATTGCATTTTTTGGCAGCCTTTAATCCAGTAGCCTAGGTAAAGCCATGATAAACCGTGTGATTGAGCTAAATTAATCTGCATAAGAATGGAAAATGTTCCTAAGCTCTTTGCCGCTAACAGTGGGTCGAAGAAAGTATATAAAGCAGACAATCCATTGTGAACAGAATCTGTTACTGCGACAGCAACGAGCTTATTTTTATCCCGTATTTCAATGAATTGAGTTTCAGACCACTCACTAGTTAAAAAACGGAGGTAACTTTCTTCGGTAGGATCATCCATTCCACCACCCTCATGTCTTGCAGATAAGTATCGACAATAGAGTTGGTAATGTTCTTGTTTGAATTCAGCGGGAAGCGCTGTGACGGTTAAATCTTGATTACGCTTTAAGCAGCGACGCTGACTACGGCTTAATTTAAAATTGTTGATATTTATTCGGACAGGAACACAGGCTTGGCAACTTGGGCAATAGGGGCGGTATGCCATATCTCCACTGCGTCTAAAACCATGCTCTATTAGGTGGCTATAGAGTGAATTTGTCATGGGTTTATTTGGATCTGGGTAGATGTTTCTCGCTTCCCTATTATCCATATAGGAGCATGCGTGAGGTATATCTTGATAAAAATCTAACTGTTCAGCCATAACCTTAGTCTAAAGCCCAAGCCGATACTAAACCTGCCTGCTGACAAAGTGGTGTTATTTGTTGCATAAAGTCATTACGTGCAATTTCCTCCGCACCTAAACTTTCTAAATGAGAAGAATAAACTTGGCAGTCGATGAGTGGGAATCCCCATTTATGAAGTTGTTGGCAAAGTGTAACTAACGCTATTTTTGAGCTATCTTTCATCTGACTAAACATCGATTCACCAAAAAACATATTGCCAATAGCAACCCCATAAAGTCCACCGACTAATTGACCTTCATACCAGCATTCAACACTGTGAGCATGGCCTTGTTGGTGAAGTTTGATATAAGCATCTATCATGTCTGGATGGATCCATGTGCTATTTTCTGAATCAGTATTTTGATCATTTCTAGGTAATGAACAGGCTGTAATTACTTGTTCAAAAGCGTGATCAATAGTGACGGAGATAGAGCTTGTACGTAGTGTTTTTTTTAAGCTTTTTGATACTTTTATTTTGTCGGTATACAGCACCATGCGCGGATTTGGACTCCACCACAAAATAGGATCGTCTTTACCAAACCACGGAAATATCCCTTGTTGGTAGGCATTTAGAAGCCGTGCAGTGGAAAGGTCACCTCCAGCGGCTAACAGTCCATCTTCAACAGCGTCCTCGAGAGGTGGAAACCTTGAGTTAACTTCCGGTTCTAGCCATACAACAGGCATGATTTAATCTTGTAATGTTGTATTAAGTTCTTTTGCCCAGTTAATAGCGTCTAAATAGGCGCGACAAATAACTTCTACGGGTAATGGGGACGCATCTAATGCCTGCCAATCGCCTTTTTCATAATTTAAAACATCTTGTAGTGCACGGCCTGCAACACCAGATCGATTTAATAATGCCTGATTAAGTTCAGGAGATAACGGTAAGTTATCAAGCAATGTTGCCAGCGGTTTATCAATGATGGCATCTAAACTAGAAAATAGACCAGCGGCAAAGAAGGTGTCTGCTTGTCCCTTATAATATTTAGCAAGAAGCTCACACATTTTTGCGCGGGTCATCGCAACTATTCTTAGCTCAACCGGCTTATCATCAACACCAGACAGGCTAAGTAAGCTTGCCCATGTTTTAATTTTATTATGGCCCAGCATAACAATCGCTTGTTTAACACTGCCTATTTCTTTGGGTAAACCAAAAAATGCAGAGTTAATTAAGCGTAATAATTTATAACTGAGGGAGATATCTAAACTTAATGTATCAGCTAATGAATCAGCTTCAATATTAGGATCTTGTAATTTAACTAATAACTCCATTAATGTTTGTGTGGACGGAGAGATTTTTTGGCTATCTTTACCTGAAGGTTGCGTATAAAACTGACCTTGTAATAGATCTAAGTCATGCTGCTGGCAGAATGTAAACTCATCAAAGTTATTTACATTTGTTGCACACAGTGTTGAATGCCTATCGCGCCAATAAGGTAGGTGTTCGGTTAAATCAGACGGCTTAAAATCATCCAGATCAATTAATAGCGTTTTACTACCATGACTATCTCTATCGAGTGATGCATGGCGGGCAAATGAGAATAAGTGTGCATCATCGCTAGGTTCATCACTGCCATTCACATCAAGAGTAAAGTTAATATCTGAGGGCTGACCTTGTAGCAATGCATCGCGCCAAGATTCAGGCATGGAGAGCAGTGCTTTTTGTCGCTCGCTAATGGCGGGAAGAATAGAGGGTAAGTATTCCAAAAAGGGTGGAACCTCACTGTCATCATTCAGTGTTTCACCCTGTTTATTTAAAAATGACAGGTGATAACTATCTACATTGAGATTGTCACGAATAAACATAGGTTGGCGGTGAATAATGCCAGCATATGTTTTTAATAATTGAAATGGAGCGGGTTGTTCATCAGCCATAATTTAAGCTCTTTTCTATTGCTACATATTGATGTTTAGATCGATTCTCGACCTGCAAATGCATGAGATAGTGTACCACTATCAATATATTCTAGTTCACCACCTAATGGTATACCATGAGCAAGACGCGTAACTGAAATCTTTCTATCGTGTGCTAATTGGCTTAGAAAGTGTGCCGTTGCTTCACCTTCAACAGTCGGGTTAGTCGCCAGAATTATTTCTTGAATTTTATTATTATCCAGTAGCTCTATCAGATTAGGTATACCTAAATCTTCAGGGCCAATGCCATCCAAAGGAGATAAGTGACCCGATAATACAAAATACTGACCTTGATAATGTGTGGCTTGTTCAATGGCTAATACATCACTTGGCATTTCGACAATGCAGAGCTGATCTTGCTTTCGTCGTTCATCACTACAACGATTACATAATTCAGTTTCACTTAAAATACGACACCGACTGCAATGATGAACATTGTTTAAGGCATTAGTTAAGGCATTGGCTAAATGTTGTCCACCATCACGATTGCGTTCCAATAAGTGGAATGTCATTCGTTGTGCAGATTTTGGCCCCACACCAGGCAAACAGCGAAGTGCTTCAATCAATTGATCTATATTAGGACTAAGTGATGCCATATTCTTAGACTAGAACGGCAGTTTCATGCCAGGAGGAAGCATGCCTGACATGCGATCTTGACTGGTCGTTTCTACTTGGCGAACAGCATCATTAACTGCTGCAGCGATTAAATCTTCAAGCATTTCTTTATCATCTTCAAATAATGCATCTTCAATATTAACGCGTTTCACATCGTGCTTGCCTGTCATTGTTATTTTGACCATGCCGCCACCAGACTGACCGGTCACTTCCATGCCAGCGAGCTCTTGTTGTGCTTTTTCCATATTAGCTTGCATCTGTTGTGCTTGCTTCATTAAGTTGCCCATTCCGCCTTTCATCTTTTATTCCTTATTTCTAATCTAATGGTTTAATAGTACTTTCAATTACTTGGCCATCAAAGGCTTCTTTTAAAGCACTTACTGAAGGATCGTTGTGAATTGATTCTACCGCTTTTTCTTGTCTGTTGGTGCGTTGTTCAGCTTGTTGTGTTGCTAAAGTTTCACTGGCTTGATGCTGTGAACTATTCGATTCTTGTATTATTACTATTATCGTTATATTTAGTTGTGATTGTAATGCTGTTTCAAGTCGTTCTTTTGCTTTCTCAGTTGCTAAATGAGCAAGTTCAGGAGCAAGCGATAAATGCAATTTACTATCTTCAAATTTAATAAAGGCAGAGTTGTTTGCGAGTTGGCGAGATAGCGCTGCAAGTTTTAGAGTGCCAATGGTCTGTGTCCAGTTGTTAAGGGTTAACGCATCCTGTGTTGATGTCGATACTTCTTGTGTTGGAATGACTTCAGGACTTGATTCTTTAACTTGGTAGGGCGCTTTTTCTATTGGTGGTTGCGGTGGTATCTCTGCTTCAACTTTAGGAGCTTGAGTTTGCTTATTAACAGCCTTTTGAGGTGCTTCATTCATAGTAGGCTTAGGAATTACCTTAGCTTGACTACTATTTTGTGAGTCAATGCGTTTAGGTTGGAAACTCAACATGCGTAATAATGTCATTTCAAATCCACTTTGTGGATCGGCCGCATAAGGTAAATCACGTTTTCCGTGTAATGCGATTTGATACATTAACTGTACTGTCTCAGGCTCTATCTGAGTACTGATGTCAGTGAGTGCTTGTAAATCCTCTTCGTCAGATATTTCTATATTAGGCACTAATTGAAGTGTGGCCAATCGTTGTAATAGTGCAAGTAATGCATTTAAGACCGTATTAAAATCGCGACCTTGAACAGATAAGTCGTGTGACTGTTCAAGTAGCATTTTTCCATCTTGATTAATCAATGCGGTTAATATGAGGAACAACTGTTGCTGTTCAATTGAGCCCAGCATGTGACTGACATCATTAATATTGACAGTACCAGAACCAAATGAAATAGCTTGATCTAACAAGCTTAATGCATCACGCATACTTCCATCAGCGGCACGAGCGATTGCAGTTAATGCTGGCTCTTCAAATTGAATACTTTCTTGTTGAAGAATAGAAGCAAGGTGATCTGATATTTGTTTAAGCTCAATGCGGCGAAGATTAAATTGTAAGCAACGAGATAAAATTGTGACAGGTAGTTTTTGAGGATCGGTGGTAGCGAATAAAAACATCGCGTGCGCCGGCGGCTCTTCTAGTGTTTTCAGCAAAGCGTCAAAAGCTTGACCTGACAAACGCTGCACCTCGTCGATGATATAAATCTTACGACGATTACGAATCGGATGAGTTTGCACCGCATCGCGAATGCCGCGCACATCATCGACTCCGTTATGTGATGCCCCGTCAATTTCGATAACGTCAATGTCGCTACCGCGTTCAATATCTACACACTGGGCGCATTCGAGGCATGGCTCTACCGAAGGTCCGTTAGCACAGTTCATCGACTTGGCAATGATACGTGCTATCGTAGTTTTTCCAACTCCACGCGGACCTACAAGAATGTATGCCTGCCCCACTCGTTCCTTCTCGATTGCTGCGCTTAATGCGCGGACAATATGATCTTGGCCGATGACTTCGGCGAAGCTGCGTGGGCGGTATTTACGCGCGAATACGCGGTAGGACTGAACGGTTGATGTCACGAGAATATACTAACAGTTTGCGGCGCTCACCACAGGGCAAGAAACTAGAAACCGGAGACCCGAACATTCGCGGCACCCGATGAATGATGCTTAGAGCTGCTCCATTCCTGGCCTGACCCGGTTCACTTCAGCATCGCTGCGCGAGGCCGAGCCCCCGGCTTCTAGAGTATTGTATTGTAAAGGAATTGGCGGAGAGGGGGGGATTCGAACCCCCGGTGCCTTACGACACACACGCTTTCCAAGCGTGCTCATTCGGCCACTCTGACACCTCTCCATTATGGCGCAAAATGATAGCGTTGCGCATGATTTTAGTTATTATTTTTTTCTCTTAGCTTGAAAAAAATGTCGCAACATTGCCGCTGATTGATCGGCCATCAATCCACCCTGATGCTCTACGCTGTGGTTGAGACCTGGCAAGTCAAACAACTGCACCAGCGACTCTACTCCACCGAACTTAACATCGCTCGCAGCATAGACCACTCGCGAAATACGAGCATGCATAATTGCCCCACAACACTGAATACATGGCTCTAAAGTACAGTACAACTCGGCATCAACCAAGCGTTTATCGCCCGTGGACGCCATTGCTTGGGTAATAGCAAGCATTTCAGCATGTGCGGTGGCATCAGCTAGCGCTTCAACTTGATTTGCACCGCGTCCGAGTATTCTATTATCTAGCACAATAATGGCTCCGACAGGCACTTCGTCATTGCGAGCGGCAGTCTCGGCTTGCTTGAAAGCGAGCTCCATTATCATGGAATCACGCTCTTGTGGTGATTCTGGCTGACGTAAAGGAAACAGCAGAGTCATTGGCCATGTGACGAAAATAAAATGGTGCGCCCGGGAGGATTCGAACCCCCAACCTCCTGATCCGT
>ENA-OSET01004594-OSET01004594.1-sediment-metagenome-genome-assembly--contig:-NODE-4594-length-12134-cov-53.191258_pt1 | contig 12134 bp, 11 predicted proteins | sample MGYA00237882_ERZ534229 | MGnify/ENA primary metagenome ERZ534229 (study PRJEB26408, sample SAMN06266212) | sediment metagenome | isolation source: Hudson Canyon methane seep mesocosm | place...
CAGGCACTTTAACCGCCTTAGATGGTGCATTTTTAGCGGCTCCTTTAGACACTTGTTCATTTTTAACAGACATAACTCCCCCTTGGGTTTAATAGATTTTTTTAATTTAAATTGATTTAATTTAATCAACAGATAGCCACTGCAAGGCTTGCAGGGCATAGATATTCACATAGTAAGACAGAAGGATAGATTAAACAGGTAATAACACCCTAACAACACGCATTAGGCATTAAGCGTTTTACTTCTTTTTTAACATCCGCATTAATCAGATCATCTAGCTGAGATAGCAGGGCAGCTACAATCGCTAAATCATCGCTATAACCTACTATCGGTAAAACATCAGGCACTGCATCGATAGGACAAATGAAATAGCCCAGTGCTGAAATAATAAACACCTTAGTCGCTGTCGCAACATCCCCTTGGATTAACAACACATACAGCGTTAAAACTTTCTCCAATAAATCACAACAAGCACCCCCCGTTAACTGACTGACCTTATCCATCAGACCATCAACCGAAAAATACTGCTCGTACTCACACATATTAAGGATTCCTCAAAGACAATTAATCAATTGATTAATATATGCTTAAAAGATAAGGCTTTACGTTAGCTGATAAATGAATGAATAAATCAATAGCTGAAAACCTACCCATACAGGTTAATACCGAATAGCCAAAACAGTCCCAAGTAATCCACAGTCACCCAAAAGTGCCCCAAACTGCCACCCTAATACCTAACATATTAATAGAAAGACTAACGACTCGGAATATACAAGCAAAGGCATTCATCCACTCGGACTTGATAGCAACCGTAGCAAGGTCTTACTGACTATCACACGCTTTTTTAAACCACTTTAGATAAACACTATTAACTGGCGAGGTACCCACACCATGCAACTACACGATACAAAATGGCTAGCCAAACGGCTTAATCTCTCCGTATCCACCATTGAAAAGTTAAGAGCTCAAAACTCCCAAGAACTTCCCAAGCCCATACAAATTAACAAAACAATTCGTTACAGCGACAGCTATGTTGAATGGTGGTTAGAAACCAAACAAAACATGACAGCACTCGAATTTAGATCATGGCTTAACGCTCGTGATGACAAACCCAACCCAAGCCTAAACCAACAATACCAATCAGATACCAAAGGAAATCCTAATGACCACATCAATGAATAACAGCAGCAATAGAAATAACAGAAATTGTATGACTAACAACAATAGCTACCAAAGCGACATCAACCAAGCCCAAAAATTTATGCAGGCCAATACACCTATGACAAATGAAAACTCAGTCAATAACACACAATTAAAACGACGTATCAACCTAAGCGCCATCACTCATACAAATACCCAGCCAAGCGCGCAGGGTAACCACATCTCCGTTATGGTTCCCAAAAACACCTTCTTTAAAATTTACCCTGACAGACAAATCGAAGTCTCAATTGCCTATAACAATAACCGCTTTTATTTATTTGATAACAGTATTGCAGATTACTACCAAGGACAACTCAAAAAGCTCTCCCAAGCAACACTCTACCAAGGGATCACAGAAGCTGGGAAAAGCTTTATATTGCCCGTTACAAAACCTTGGCCAGGCTATACCGAACACTGGTACCACTCACTAAGCGACATCGTAAAAAGTGCAACAGAAAAATACTTAAAAATCGAAAGTGACATCAGCGTAGACAGCTACATCGTACTAGATGAAAAGCGCCTCACAAATCAAGTTCAATGGCCGCAGGACGATTTTGACGAAATAATTACCGCAGCCTTTCCCGATGAATACTACGTCAGTCATGAAGACCACCCACTCCTAGATGAACTCTATATAGGCTAAGTAAAGAAACAGAAATACCCCTAATGCAAAACGCATTAGGGGACTTACCGTAAAGCAAACGACCGCAAACATATATTAAGTATTTGATTGGAGTTTCAAGAATCCAAGTAACGAAGCAACAACAGAAAAAATAAACAAAAAACAAAAAAAAGGACAATCAAATGCAAATCATCAATACATGGCCAGAAGACATCATCCTAGCCTTACCGGAACAAGTAAAAACAGCCCTGATTCAACACCTAATACAGCCTTTTCAAAATAACAAAGAAGAAGCTAAAGACTATTGGTTAGAGGATAAACCCCTGCTAATTATCCTAGACAAAAAAGACCAACTAACCCTAATCAACCAACCCCCACGCCCATTAGAAATATTACTAGAAGACACGCTTCAGCATAAACTCGACACCGTATTAGAAACGCCAGAATACACCGATGTATTTATAAAGGGCTATCAAATCAGCCTAGCCATTTTCAGTAATGCAGGAGAGGGCGTGTATTGCGTAATGCCTGTGATATAGTTAGATCGTAGAAAGCATATTTATTACAGTGATTAGAGAGCTGGGTATATACTGATTTTTAGGTGAACTAAGTTAATACCTGATGTTCCACGCCTTAGATATAATGCAGCCCTGCTGCGAATTAAAAAGCCATAAGTCATTGATTCATAATGGTCGGTGCGTGCATTAGTTAATACTTTTCTATATGGGACATCTCTTTTTAAGCTAAAACAGGCTTTCTTTGCTACTAAATGAATACCAAAAAAAACACTAATGACAATAGTTCGCTCAAATACTCACTATATCGCTCATGTTAGAAAAACAGACCAAAGCAAACAAACAGTCGCAACCCATTTACAAGAAGTCGCTGACATTGCCAAGGCATTAGCCGCCAAAATTAATGCGCCAGAAGCGGGGGAGCTGATAGGGCTTTTACATGATTTTGGTAAATACAGTCAGTCGTTTCAAAACTATATTCAGTCTGGAACCGGGTTAATTGACCCCGATAGTGAGAACTTCGTGAATGCCGGTGCGCTAAAGGGACAAATAGATCATTCCACAGCAGGTGCGCAATGGGTGTGGCAAGCTCTAAAAAAATATGGCAACAATGGAGAACTGTGCGGGCAAATATTAGCATTATGTATTACCTCACATCACAGTGGCTTGATTGATTGTTTAAAACCAGAGGGTGGCAATGGCTTTGACGAGCGCATAAAAAAACCGGATGACCGCTCAAATTTAGCCGAATGCAAACAAAATGCTGACACTAGTATTTTAGAAAAAGCGCAGCAATTGGCGGATAAGCCCTTACTTATCGCGATACTGACGCAATTAAAGTTATTGATACGAGATCAGCAACATGGACAAGCTATATCTGACACCATTAAGCATTTTTACATTGGTTTTTGGACGCGGTTTTTATTCAGTTGCCTGATTGATGCAGACCGTATCAATAGTGCGGATTTTGAAAATCCAAATCAAGCCGTTTATCGAAATACAGTGGTATCATGGGATATTGCCATTGAACGCTTGGAGTTTTTTTTAACAGAACAACAAGCCATCAAAACTAACGACACTCCGATTAATGCAATACGGCGTACTATTTCTGATACTTGTAGAAATAAGGCCCAAGATGCCCAAGGAATTTATACGCTCACGGTGCCAACGGGTGGTGGTAAAACCTATGCTAGTTTACGTTTCGCACTGCATCATGCAAAAAAACATAAATTAGAACGTATTATCTACATCATCCCTTATACCTCGATAATTGAGCAAAACGCAGGAGCTATTCGTCAGGTCATTGAACAAGAAGGCGATAAAATACCTTGGGTACTGGAGCATCACTCAAATTTAGAACCTGAAAACCAGTCTTGGCATAGTAAACTGGCGGCAGAAAACTGGGATGCGCCCATAGTTATGACGACGATGGTCCAATTTTTAGAAACGCTATTTAGCGGTGGAACTCGTGGTGTGCGTCGATTGCATCAATTGGCAAACAGTGTCATTATCTTTGATGAAATTCAAACCCTACCGATTAACTGCATGCATTTATTTTGTAACGCACTTAATTTTTTAAGCACTTATAGCAAAACTACTGCCGTGTTATGCACCGCAACACAACCGTTATTAGATAAATTGAAATCTCCTGAAAATGGACAATTACTGATACCTAAAGAAAATGAATTGATTGACGATGTCAGTGCCTTATTTTCACAATTAAAGCGTGTTGAAATCGAAAATAAAACTAAACCAGAAGGCTGGTCGTTAGATGAAATATCTGGCTTAGCCTTGTCTGAATTTACAAATAAAGGCAGTTGTTTGGTTATTGTTAATACCAAAGCGTGGGCGCAATCCCTTTATCAGCATTGTGTGGAATTTGTCGGCAAAGAAAGCCTATTTCATTTAAGCACCCACCAATGCTCCGCTCATCGTAACGAATTATTTCGCAAAATGCGTGAGCGTTTAAATAACAATCTACCTGTTCTGTGTTTTAGCACCCAATTAATTGAAGCAGGTGTTGATATAGATTTTGCCAGTGTGATTCGCTTTTTGGCAGGCTTAGATTCAATCGCCCAAGCCGCTGGGCGGTGTAATAGAAATGGGCGGATGGAAACCGCTAGCGTTCATGTCGTTAATCCAACACAAGAAACCATTGATCAACTCATTGATATAAAAGTAGGTCAAGAAAAAACCAAACGCGTATTCGATGAAGTTGCGGGTAAGGATTTATTAGCACCTGAAGTCATGGCACGATATTTTGACTATTACTTTTATGAACGTGCCGATCAAATGGTTTATCCATTGGATGCAAAACAGATAGGTAGAGAAGACACGTTATTAAATTTGCTCAGTGAAAATAAATGGAACATCGGAAAAAATGCGCATCTGAACCTAAAACAATCGTTTAAGACTGCTGGTAAAGCATTTAAAGCGATTGATGCGCCGACTCATTCGGTGATTGTGCAGTATGGAGAAGGCAAAGAACTGGTTAAAGACCTTTGTGATATTTCCAAAAAATTTGATGCTAAACGTTATTATGAGTGTTTAAAGCAAGCACAAAAATACAGTGTCAACGTATTTCCTACCGTATGGCGAAAATTACGTGAACAGCAAGCCGTAATAGAAATTCAAGACGAAGGCGTTTTTTACTTAGATGAACGTTATTACAGCCCAGAGTTTGGTTTATCAACGGAACCCGTTAGTAAATCCACAGCAATTATCTTATAAATTCCCTAAGGAGGGTATCCGTGAAAAACAGCATTAGTTTTCGATTATGGGGACGGTACGCATTATTTACCGACCCTATTACCAAAGTTGGCGGTGAAAAGTGCTCCTATCATTTACCGACTTATGAGGCGATAAAAGGCGTACTAAAATCCATTTACTGGAAGCCAACCCTAATATGGTATGTCGATAAGGTAAGAATAATAAAACCCTTACGCACCCAAACCAAAGGAACCAAGCCGTTAGTCTGGAGCGGCGGCAATAGTCTTGCTATTTATACGTTTTTGCGTGATGTCGAATACCAGGTTGAAGCACATTTTGAATGGAACGAACACCGCCCTGAATTGGCGGCTGACCGTATAGATGGAAAGCATTTTAGTATTTTGAAACGTACTTTAGAAAAAGGCGGCAGGCAGGATATATTCTTAGGTACACGAGATTGTCAGGCCTATGTCGAACCGTGTGAATTCGGATCAGGGGAAGGCGTTTATGATGAAACGCCCGATATCCCTTTTGGCTTAATGTTTCACAGCTTTGCCTATCCTGATGAAACAGGCATTGATGAGTTACATAGTCAATTTTGGCAAGCAACACTGAAAAAGGGGGTTTTAGAATTCCCACGCCCTGAACAATGCGAAGTCAGCCGCTTTATTCGTCCTATGAGTAAGAAAGCGTTTGGCATAGGTAATAACTTGCTGTCAGTTGATGCTGAAGAGGTAGGGTTATGAGCTGGATGGAAAAGCTTTATCAAACCTATGACGCGGCTATATTGCTGGATTTGCCAATAATAGAAGGCAAGCAACCATTAATGCCTATCTGTCACACCTTGCAAAATGCCCATATCAACATCGTGATTGATGGTGAAGGATATTTTAAAGATGCTTCTGCGTTGGAAAAAACACAAATTATTTTACCGGCCACTGAAGATTCTGCAAGCCGAAGCAGTAATGAAGCGCCTCATCCACTCGCCGATAAACTGCAATATATCGCCAAAGACTATGCAATGCATGGTGGCAAGAAAAAATCCTATTTCGAAAGCTACTCAAAGCAATTGCAGGCATGGTGTGCATCAGACCATGCGCACGATAAAGTAAAAGCCATCTATCAGTACATCAAAAAAGGCACTGTGATTGCCGATCTGATAGCTCATAAAATTTTATTTGTGAATGCGGATAATCAGCTTTTATTTAAATGGAATAGCGATGATGGTGAAGCCCCCACACTTTTTAAAGTATTACCCAAAACAAAAGGAAATCTGGATCAAGGGTCTGCATTGGTTTGCTGGACAGTCGTAAAAGAAACAGACCCGAATGCGAATACATGGAAAGATAGCTCTATTCAAGCCAGCTGGATAAGTTACTATCAATCTTTAGCGGGCAGTGCAACGGGCTTGTGCTACATCACCGGGCATGATCAGCCTCTCTCTACTAAGCATCCCGCTAAAATACGCCATTCAGGTGATAAGGCAAAGTTAATCTCATCGAACGATACCAGTGGCTATACTTATCGTGGCCGGTTTCTTGAAGATGACCAAGCCTGCGGGATTGGTTTTGATGTCTCTCAAAAAGCGCATAACGCATTAAGTTGGCTGATTCAACGGCAAGGTTTTAGAAATGGTGATCAAGCCTATATATCATGGGCTGTATCAGGCAAATCAATTCCTGAACCTTTAACAGATACTTGGTCATTGCTTGCTGCCAATAATGACTTTAACCTCGACATCGTCGAAGAAAGCGATACGCCAACACCTGAAAAACCATTAGACCAAACTATAGATTTAGGTCAATCTTACGCTCGACAACTTAGAAACTACATGTCAGGTTATGCTGCAAAGTTAAGTCCTAATGAGCAAATTATCATTATGGGCATTGACTCAGCAACTCCTGGTCGTATGGGTGTTATCTATTATCGTGAGCTACTCAGTCATGAATTTCTTAAACGCTTGGAAACTTGGCACAAAGACTTTGCGTGGTATCAACGCCACACGCAAGCAACCCCAAATGACACAGGAAAAAAGCCAAAAAATAAAGTTATTTTTCCTATCAGTTCACCACTACCTAAAGACATAGCAACGGCAGCTTACGGCGATAATGTCACAGACAGTTTAAAGAAAAAAGTTATTGAACGCCTTATTCCTTGCATTATTGATGGACAATCATTTCCTTTAGATTTACTCAACAATTGTGTGCGTAAAGCAACCAACAGAGTAAGTTATGCCAGTGATGCGCAGTGGTTATGGGAGAAAAACTTAGGCATAGCCTGTGCGCTATACAAAGGCTATTACCATCGACATTCAAATTTAACTCAACAAAGAGACTATGCTATGGCACTAGAAGAAAATTATCATGCGCGTGATTACTTGTTCGGGCGACTCTTAGCAATTGCTGAACGCATAGAAGAGGTGGCGTTAAATATTAGTGGAGAAAATCGTTCTACAACAGCCGCACGTTTAATGCAACGTTTTGCAGATCGGCCTTTTGAAACTTGGCGAACGATTGAATTAGCTTTACAACCATATATGCAACGTTTGCGAATTTCACGAGCTGGTTTTTTAACCAATCAATTAAAAGAAATGGATATCATCTTAGCTTTATTCAAGCATGATGATTTTAATCGTAAAGAAGCCTTATCAGGCGAGTTTTTATTAGGCTATCACTGCCAACGCCAAAAACTAAGAACCAAAAACGAACCAACCGACGAAACCCTAGTACAAGGATACTCAGAATGAGCACATTAAGCCATAAAATAGACTTCGCCATCATTTTCAGCGTCAACCACGCTAACCCCAACGGCGACCCACTCAATGGCAATCGTCCCCGCACCGATTATGACGGCTATGGTGAAGTAACCGACGTGTGTTTAAAACGTAAAATTCGGGATAGACTACAAACCGAAGGTAAGTCTATTTTTGTACAATCGGATGAGAAAAAAACCGACGGCATGACCAGCCTACAAAATCGCGCTTATGCTGAAGCACCGATTGGTTTAGGTAAAGAGGCATTCAATGCCAAAAAAACCAACAAAGATGCCACGGCAAAACAGGCGTGTGCACACTGGTTTGATGTGCGCGCTTTTGGTCAAGTATTTGCCTTTGGAAAACAAGCCGATGCGGCCGGTATCTCTATCGCAATAAGAGGCCCTGTGACCCTTCAATCAGCGTTTAGTTTAGAACCCGTGAGTATTACTAGCACCCAGATTACTAAAAGTGTAAGTGGTGAAGGTGATGGCACAAAAAAAGGCTCGGATACGATGGGCATGAAACACCGGGTGGATAATGCTATTTATGTGGTTTATGGCGCGATGACACCACAACTAGCTGAAAGAACTGGCTTTAGTGATGATGATGCTAAAGCGATCAAAGACATATTGCCCAAACTGTTTGAAGGGGATGCGTCTTCTGCTAGACCCGAAGGTTCAATGGCCGTATGTAAAGTGATATGGTGGGAACATCATTCAAAATCAGGGCAGTATTCATCTGCTAAGGTACATGGTTCTCTAACTGTAAATTCTGATGGTAGCTACACATTAAATTCGATTGAGGGTTTAATTCCCGAGGAAATCGATGGATTTTAAGGATTATCATGAAAACCCTAGAACCCATTTACCTATCTCGTCTACAACACTACCTCTTCTGTCCGAGACAATTTGCTTTAATTGAACTGGAAGATATTTGGATAGAAAACCAGTTTACGGCAGAAGGGCAGGTATTGCATCAACGCGTGAATCAACCCGATCAACAAAAACGCGGTGCGATTCGTACCGCGTGGGCATTACGTTTGGCACATGTAGCGCTTGGTATCGAAGGGGTTGCAGATGTGGTTGAGTATCATAAGCAAGCCGACGGGGGAGAAATACCCTATCCGATTGAATATAAACGCGGCAAGCCCAAGACACATAGAGCCGATGAAGTGCAATTATGTGCCCAAGCATTGTGTTTGGAGGAAATGCATGGCGTTGCTGTCCCTGATGGCGCCTTATTTTATGGTGAAGTACGCCGTCGAACCTCTATCGTTTTTGATGATGAGTTACGCGACTTAACACAGAAAACCATCGCCGCTTGTCGGATTATTGTACAAACTAACATCACGCCGAAAGCCATCTACAAATCGAAAAAATGTAGTGCTTGTTCGCTGATAGACCAATGTCACCCCAAAGGTTTTCACAAATCAGCGGCGGCTTGGTTAGCCACACAGCTCAATGAGGATTAAATATGCGACCGTTACGCAATGTAATTTATATTCAAACGCAAAACTCCTGGTTACACAAGGACAATGATAATCTGGTCTTAAAAGTAGAGAAGGAAACAAAAGCTCGTGTACCTATCCATAAATTACAAGGTTTAGTCTGTTTTGGACAAGTTACGGTTTCGCCTTATTTGATGGCGCATTGCGCTGAAAATGGTATCACCATTACCTTTTTGAATATGTTTGGTAAATATTTGGCCAGAGTTGAAGGGCCTGTTAGTGGAAATGTGTTGTTACGCAGAACGCAACATTTAACGGGACATAGTGTAGAGAAAAGCGTTGCTATTGCTCAAACTATGCTGACAGGAAAACTATATAACCAGCGTTATGTTATTAGGCGATATTGTCGTGATCATGGTGAACAACTCAGTGATAAAAACGTTTTGGCTCAATTGCAAACAGCAGAGAAACGACTCACTCGTTGTTTAACGCAATTAAGCGATTGCAAAGGCATAGATACCTTAATGGGCCGTGAAGGGGAGGCCGCGCAAGTGTATTTTGGCGTGTTTAAACATCTGATACGTCAATCTGATTTTAAATTTGATACTAGAAGGCGCCGACCACCCACTGATCCTGTTAATGCGTTGTTATCATTCTGTTATACCTTACTGACACATGATTGCCGTTCTGCATTGGAAACAACTGGGCTTGATCCTGCCAGTGGTTTTTTACATCAATTACGCAGTGGCCGTCCTTCTTTAGCATTGGATTTAGCAGAGGAGTTTAGACCGATGATTGACCGGTTTGTATTGGCCTTAATTAATAGGAGGCAGCTGCTGATTAAAGACTTTGAAACGTTGCCTAATGGGTCAGTCACATTAAAAGAAGGGCCCCGCAGAACATTATTGGCAGCATGGCAAGATCGTAAGCAGGATACGTTATTTCATCCCTGGTTTGAAGAAACCGTGCCCATTGGTTTGCTACCGTGGTTGCAAGCGCAAGTGTTAGCACGATTTTTACGGGGTGATTGTGATAGTTATGTGCCATTTTTGTGGAAATAGAGAGTATTTAGCATGATGATTTTAGTGACGTATGATATTAGTTTTGAAAATGACTCTGGGCCCAAGCGTCTACGTAGAATAGCTAAATTATGCCTTAGGTATGGGCAACGAGTTCAGTATTCAGTATTTGAAATAGAAGTTGATACGGCGCAATGGACGAAATTAAAAAATGACTTGATAACGGTTATGGATGAGTCCTTGGATAGCTTACGGTTTTATTACTTAGGTAATAACTGGGAGCGTCGAGTTGAACATATTGGTGCTAAAGAAGTACTGGACTTAAACGGTTTGTTACTATTGTAATGCGAGCCCTAAGCGAGCATGAAAAATATTAATCCCCCGTATTTTATTTAATGCTTTGATTGGCGTAAGTTTTTTATTAATAAGGTGAATGATTTATAATGTTTTTGGCAGATGTTTTGATGGGTTCGCAATTAATGGCTTTATTAGCTATTAATTTCAATTAGTTAAGCATATGATGTCGCGTCCCGTGTGGGCGCGTGGATTGAAACTTTGTAATCATGCAGGAAATGAGCAGACGACCACGTCGCGTCCCGTGTGGGCGCGTGGATTGAAACGCATCCAATTGACCTAATGGCAAAAGAAAATAGTCGCGTCCCGTGTGGGCGCGTGGATTGAAACAAACTCAACTACTTTTATTGCTGAATTAATGCAAGTCGCGTCCCGTGTGGGCGCGTGGATTGAAACTTCATCTGGTACGTATCTGTTTTCATCCCCTTTAGTCGCGTCCCGTGTGGGCGCGTGGATTGAAACAGTTTGATCACTTTGATGTCCGTACCGCTGTTGTCGCGTCCCGTGTGGGCGCGTGGATTGAAACTAAAAATAAAGGGGGAGAAGGTTTTAATTCTGGTCGCGTCCCGTGTGGGCGCGTGGATTGAAACTGTGTCATCTAAGGTTGGTTTTAAACAAGTAGAGTCGCGTCCCGTGTGGGCGCGTGGATTGAAACAGATTTAAGTGGATTCATTGGCTCGTATGATGATGTCGCGTCCCGTGTGGGCGCGTGGATTGAAACAATTGCTGTATTCATTCGTGAGATAAAAATCAAGTCGCGTCCCGTGTGGGCGCGTGGATTGAAACTCAGAAACTCGACAAGCATTAGATAGCGTCCAAGTCGCGTCCCGTGTGGGCGCGTGGATTGAAACAGGGAGAACGTGATTATCATGGCTGGCTATGGCGTCGCGTCCCGTGTGGGCGCGTGGATTGAAACGCCACATTACACTCCGCTCGTGCACGATGAAAGGTCGCGTCCCGTGTGGGTTGAAATAAATTAATATGATGAAAACAGTTCTTCCTTGAATCGCTACCATATTAAAATAATAATCTAAGTCATGATGCCTACTATAATGTAATTTAACCGTGCTACCATTTTAGTATTACTGGTAACTTTTATTAAAAACCGATTCAAGTTGGGAGGAGGTTAGGGTTAATCTTAATAGTACCGACCGTATGAGATTTACCTTATGCTTAACAAATGCGCCAAAAATAAGGAGCAAACATTTAATATGCTCTAATGGTAAGTTGTAAATAGCCTCTAGTTGCAGTGATTAAAAGGTGGTGCTCAATATTTTTACACATCCATCACAAGTAATATTAACGTTTGAGGCAATCTTCTGCGTAAATCCAAGTTGCTCATAGGGTAAAGCCAGTCAGAAAATTAAATATTACCTCAAAAGGTTGTTGAGCAGCTACAGGTAAATTTGGAAGAGATTTAACTTATCAGGGCTTTATTGCTAGTCTAAAAAAATGAAGAAACTAAGTCCTTAGCAGAAAGCTCGCCTTCTTTAATAACAGGGATAGGGCCGTA
>ENA-OSET01004595-OSET01004595.1-sediment-metagenome-genome-assembly--contig:-NODE-4595-length-12134-cov-12.167372_pt1 | contig 12134 bp, 7 predicted proteins | sample MGYA00237882_ERZ534229 | MGnify/ENA primary metagenome ERZ534229 (study PRJEB26408, sample SAMN06266212) | sediment metagenome | isolation source: Hudson Canyon methane seep mesocosm | place...
CTATACGGTTCGAATGAATACCCTCGACCGTAAATATGACTTTCACGAAGAATAGGGCGGAGGTTAATTATGGATACTCAAACACTCATTTATATTTTTGTAGGTATGACCTTTGCCTTATATATCGGTATAGCTATCTGGTCTAGAGCGGGATCAACTAAAGAATACTATGTAGCAGGGGGGGGCGTACATCCTATTGCTAACGGTATGGCTACAGGAGCAGACTGGATGTCAGCTGCTTCGTTTATTTCAATGGCCGGTATTATCTCTTTTGTAGGGCGTGATGGTGCTGTTTATCTTATGGGTTGGACAGGCGGTTATGTTTTGCTAGCTATGTGTCTTGCGCCTTACTTACGAAAATTCGGTAAGTTCACTGTCCCTGATTTTATTGGCGAACGTTACTACTCACAAGTAGCGCGTATTGTGGCAGTTATTTGCGTTATCTTTATTTCATTTACTTATGTTGCAGGTCAGATGCGTGGTGTAGGTATCGTATTTTCCCGTTATTTAGAAGTTGATATAAATACCGGTGTATTCATCGGTATGGCCATTGTATTTTTCTATGCGGTTCTGGGTGGCATGAAAGGAATTACCTACACACAAGTGGCTCAATATTGTGTGATGATCTTTGCTTATATGATCCCTGCTATCTTCATCTCAATGATGATGACGGGTAACCCTATTCCTCAATTAGGCTTCGGCAGCACCATGAGTGGTAGCGATACCTATTTGCTTGATAAGTTAAACGGACTTTCTCAGGAACTGGGGTTCTCGCAGTATACGGGGGGGACTAAATCAACCATTGATATGTTCTTTATTACTATGGCATTAATGGTGGGTACTGCAGGCTTGCCTCACGTTATTGTACGTTTCTTTACGGTACCTAAAGTGAGTGATGCACGTAAGTCAGCAGGTTATGCATTGTTGTTTATTGCGATTCTTTATACCACCGCCCCTGCTGTTGCGACCTTTGCTCGTGTTAACTTATTAGAAACGGTCAGTGAAGCTGAGTATAAAGGCCTGCCTGACTGGTTTGAGAGTTGGGAAAACGCAGGCTTACTCGCTTGGCAAGATAAGAACGGTGATGGAAAAATTCAATACGTGTCGGGTAAACCCTTTGCAGGTAAGCCGAGCTTTGATGCTGAGACTCAAGGCGGCAGTGGTGAACGCTTAGTGACCAATGCTTCCACAGATAACAATAATGAACTCTATGTTGATCGTGACATCATGGTATTGGCTAATCCTGAAATCGCCCAGTTACCGGGTTGGGTTATTGCGTTGATGGCCGCAGGCGGTTTGGCCGCAGCACTTTCAACGGCGGCTGGTTTGCTACTGGTTATTTCAACATCAATATCCCATGATTTATTGAAGAGTAATCTCATGCCAGATATCAGTGAGAAGAAAGAGCTACTAGCTGCTCGCCTTGCAGCAGCAGCAGCCATTATGGTTGCAGGCTACTTCGGTATTAACCCCCCAGGGTTTGTCGCACAAGTAGTTGCTTTCGCCTTTGGTCTTGCAGCCTCTTCCTTTTTCCCTGCAATACTTATGGGAATCTTCTATAAGAGGATGAACAAAGAGGGCGCGATTGCAGGCATGGTGTCGGGTCTGGTCTTCACCTTTGCTTATATCATTTACTTCAAGTTCGTAAACCCCGCAGCCAATTCTCCTGATAACTGGTTCTTTGGCATCTCACCAGAGGGTATAGGTACGTTGGGTATGCTGTTGAACTTTGCGGTTGCATTTGCGGTGTCTAAATTCACTGCACCTACACCTGAGCATATTCAGCATCTGGTAGAGGATATTCGAGTGCCACGAGGGGCAGTTGCACCAGTGGCTGAGCATTAAAAATTAGAAGGTTCGTTAAGGTAAAGGAAAAGCGCTTCGGGAAACTGAAGCGCTTTTTTTAATATGTACGTTTGTTTTATGCTAGGCTAAAAGTGACCATTACGGAAAAATAAATTGAGGTTATAGCTTGATCGTTAGAACAAGACGTTTTTTAATAGCCATGATAATTTACACCTTGGGTGTGGTGGTTATCGCAACGGCTAGTTATTGGTTGGAACGACAGCGTTACATGGTTGATATTGATGCCCGTCTGCTGGCCGCAGCCAGTAATATTCCATCTATTCTACCTGCAGATTTTCATGATATTGCCCGCACTCCAGATGCGGTGTCTGAGAAACTAGATAAAGAGCATCTTGAGTTGATGTCCCAGCATACCCGCACTGGTGATCTTACCTATCTTTATTCTTATGTAATGTATGAGGGGATGATTTATTTTACATCCTGCAACTATACCCAAGACGACGTTGATAAGGATCAGGTGGTGACATACTGGACTTCTTATCCAGAAGGTGCCCAAGAATACTTTGATGCTATGACAGCCTCAGAGCCTGTTTATGTTACTGCTGGAGATCGCTGGGGCTTATTTCGCACCATTTTGATTCCAATGAAATCTCCAGGTGGGCAGCCTTACGTGGCTGCGGCTGATATGGATATTACAGTTATTCAGGAGTCACTGCTTAGTCGTGTTTATGCTGTTGTTGGTATCAGTTTTTTGATGCTGTTGTTGGCGATACCTTTAGTGATTGCCTATCGCCGAACTTATTCAGAAATGAACGGTGAATTGCTGGAGCTTAATCGCCAATTGCAGGCTGACATTGATCAGGCTTTGCTGTTGGAAGCAGAACTGAAAGAAGCAACACAGAAAGCCAATACTGCAAATGCTACGAAGAGCCAGTTTCTAGCAAATATGAGTCATGAGTTGCGTACGCCTATTAACGGAGTATTGGGCATGAATGACCTTCTGTTGGATACTAAACTATCAGATGAGCAACGTGAGTATACTCAACTAGGTCATCAAAGTGCAAAAGTGCTACTAGATACGATTAATCAGATTCTTGACTTGGCAAGTATTGAGGCAGGAGGCCTGACTTTGCAGGATGAGAGGGTAGAAGCCCTTGGATTTTTTAGTGATATAGCTCAGTTGTTTGCTACCCAGGTGGCTGAAAAACGCCTAGAGCTGATAATGAATCTAGACCGTTCTATACCCGCTGAAATTCAAATGGATGGCGTTCGTTTTCGTCAGGTAGTGATCAACTTGATATCCAATGCTGTTAAATTTACGGATCAAGGAGGCGTAAGTGTATCTGTGCGCTGGCAAAACGGCACATTGTATGGTCAGGTGACAGATAGTGGTATAGGCATTCCTGTTGACGCTCAGCTTAGAATATTTGAAACGTTTCAGCAGGTGGATAACTCATCCACCCGTCGTCACAGTGGCACAGGCTTGGGCCTACCTATTTCCAGGCAGATTTGTCGACTTATGCAGGGAGATTTGTTGCTAGAATATTCGAACAAGCAGGGTTCAGTGTTTGACTTTAGTGTGGCTGCGCCAGCTTGTTCAGACTCTTTGATTGAGCAGAAAACAATACCAGATAGTGTTGTAGCGATGGTTTTAACTGAGTCTGATGTTTTAGGAACATGGTTAAAATCTGAGTTGCAGTCTTGCGAGGCGCTTTGTCACTTGGTTAGAAGTGCTGATGAAGCGATAGATGGCTTGGATAATGCCAACCTATTGCTAGTCGATGCAAGTCTGGGGAGTAAAGTATTGAGCCAGCTTAGTGAAGTAATAGACCACACCCGTCAGCACTTAGTCTGGCTGGCATGGTCTGGTCAGCACTTACCTGAGTCCTTATATGGAAAAATAACCGTGCTATATAAACCGCTAACCCGCAACAAATTAGCGGATTTGTGCCTGCCTAAGTCTGTTTATGACGGTGCTACTGGGGCTCAAACTAAGCTTTCTGGTCGTGTACTTTTAGTCGATGACACGCCCATTAACCTAAAAGCGATGAGGCATTTACTCAAAAATACGGGGTTAAATGTTGATCAGGTTCAAAATGGTGCTGAGGCACTTAGCTTATGTAAAAAACAGAAGTATGACCTGGTATTAATGGATGTACAGATGCCCCGCATGGACGGATTGGAGTCAACTCGCCGAATTCGTCATGATATGGCTGAAAAAATGCCACCTATCATCGGGGTTTCGGCTCATGTGACGGAAGATAGTATTGCCAGTGCTTTGAATGCAGGAATGGAGGGTTATCTTTGTAAGCCTATTACTAAAGATGCCTTGTTGGAAAAAATATCAGAGTATTTGTCGTGATTAGGGGATCAGTTTTTTGTGTTATAAGCAGATAGAAAAACTTAAAATAGCTCTATTGAGCTTTCATTATCAGCCGGAGGCAATAACCCATTTTCAATTAGCGTTTCATACCTAAAAACTTTGTTTCTACCATTATCTTTTGCGTAGTAAAGGGCTCTATCTGCATTGCCTATGGCGTGTGGTGGAAAGTCGTTTTCCCCCAGTTTTATATAGCCAATACTTACTGTGATTTGTCCAACTCTAGGAAATTCGAACTGTTCTATCTCATGGCGAAAACGTTCTAATACGTTTGCTGCACTAAGCTCATCTATTGGTTCTAATACAATGACGAATTCTTCTCCACCAAACCGAAAGGGAAGGTCGGAGTGACGGAAATTAGTTCTCAGTTTTTGAGATAAGAGTAGTAGAACTTCATCGCCATAAATATGTCCAAATGTATCGTTAACATTTTTGAAGTGGTCTATATCAACAATGGCTAGCCAGGCACTGGTTTCGGGTAATACTTTTCTTCGGTTATGCTCTTGGATATCAGTTAAGTGTTTGTTTTTTTGTATGTTTAATAAGCGCTGAATTTTTTTGTGAAAAGATTTTCGGTTAAGCAACCCTGTTAATTCATCTCGCTCACTATCATTGATTATGCTGAGATGATTCGCGTAGATGGTTACGAATGCTTCTATGATATAGCGGTGCTTATTTAGGTCTTTTTTGCTGGTAAAACTAATGCAAGCTTCAACTTTATCATTCACTGGGATAGGTAAAATGAAGTGCCACTTTTTATCGCTTAACGGTGCAAGGAATGCAAAGTTAGCTGTTACACTACCCCGTATCGCGAGCGATACCTCTGAGTCTTCTAATAATGTGCAGATGTGTTGATTATCTTTTTTTGAATAAACAACTTGCTCAGTTCTGGAGATTTTTTTACTCAGCTTATCGAAGTAGAAATGATTTAATTCGACTTTATCTGCTGGAACGATTTTAGCGAGTGTTTCTATAAGGCTACTATCGAGAGCCTCTAAATCTTTATGTTGAGTGATTTCAATTACAGCGTTTAATATGTTGAGGTACAAGAAATCCTCCTAACTCCTAAGTAGGCGCGATCAATTCAGTAATTATAGAATACTAACCCTTCTTTTCAAATATATTCACTTTTTCTTTGACCCGTTTAATACCTTGTAATGAGGTACTGTATATGAAATGTGAGGCTACCGACCCCATTTTTTTCGAAGTTCATCAAGGTTTAACAAAACCCAAAACGTAAGTCCTATCATAAAACCAACAAATGAAAATAATTGTAAGGCAGTTGAAAGGCTGCCTTCATCGCCCCCCCCTGCAAGTAGGATCATAAACATGGGTATATCGGCTATTATTACAGCGCCTAGTGTTAATGTAAAAATATTAACTCGGTTCTTTTTTACCAGTAGTTGATAAAAACGATAGCCAATAAAGAACTCATATAGATAGACAACAGGAAGCCCTACGACAATAACAGTGACTGTAGAGGCAATAAAACTAAGAACGCCATTTTCCATATTAAAGCCTGAAACATCGGCAAAAAATGCATAGAAAATAAATGCAAAAGGCATCATTAGTGGTGCAAAAATAAGGGCTCGATTTTCGGCTGTCATAACTCTCTCGTGTTAAGTAAAATTTGATTGATGTTTTAACTGATTCTGATAGCGTTACTGAATCAACTTTAGACCCACGGGCAAACCTTCACCAAATACTCGTTTGGTTTCAGCTTCATCTAGCTCTTTAACTGTCTCAACCATTTCAATCCAACTGGTGGGTGCCTTGGCAATAGTCAGTTTATCAATCACTTTATCTCGCCATTCAGTATCAATATCACGACTTCTATCACCACTCATGCGGGTCATTAATACGGCTGAAAAGGCGCACTGTTGATTTTTCTTCCAATCAACTTTGAGTAATTGAGGTAGCCAGCTTTGTATCTCTTCTTTATTAATCACATTATGAGCACTGCCGTGAAACGGTATGCGTGAGGCTATTCTGCCTAGCGCCCACCAGCTGGTTTTTGTTTCAGCGGGTTTTATTAATCTTTTTAACAGCCATTGAGATATCTGAGTTTTATCTTCAACGGGGAGGTGTTCCAAGGTCGCGACCAGCTTCACCATGTCTTCATAAGATTTCTGCTTGGCTTCTGCTTGAAGCTTACGGTTGGTGAGGGCAGAGGGGTTTAAAAATTTGGCGATGTCTTTATAAAGTGCACTTTGTTGTTGTGCGTTTAAACCACCTGCGGCTCTGCGCCAAAAAGTCCACCAGTCTATCCAGCCCTGGGTTTCTTTATCGAATTGCAGGCCTTGTTGGTGAAGCATCCAGATTTGTTCTATGCGCCAGTCGTCAACGGGGTAACCAAAACCCGGGCGTAAACCATAGCCTGCCAGATTGAACCAAATACGCTCATGGGCTGCGGAACGGCGGCGACGTTTTTTACCTTCTAACAGCTGGTCAAATAAAGCGCGTAGAACAGGTACTTCCCAGCCATCTCGTTTGCCTAAGCGTTTTTCAATATCGATGCGTAGGGTTTTAATAGCTTTAGGGTTTGCGTCTTTATTGCTATTTCCAAACACCGCTTCGATTTGATTTTTTACATCAGCAAAGGTCGGAGGTAACTGCTCCAAACTGCTTCCTGAGTTCAAGCTCTGGTTGTTTTTTCTGACTTGAAACTCAACATGCCAGCGTTGCTCTTGATCTTCATTTGATTGCTCTGCTACACAATCAAGTTGCAGGGTACCCACCTCAGTTAAGGTGGTTGCTAAGACGACTTCAATTTCCTGACTTCCTTCACTCTTGTTTAATGAGTCTGCGTCTAGGGCAATTACTAAAGGGGGAAGGGATATAAAGTGCTGGTTGGTGATGGCTTCATCATCAATCGTAATTAACTCGCCTGCTTTATAGTCATGGTCTGCGGTGGTTGATAGCAAGTGAAATTTAACGGGTTGACCCAAACGCAAGGCAAACTTACGTTCTGTTAGGGTGAATTCCTGATCTTCTTCGGTACCTTTTGGCATTAAGCAAACCGCTTGCTGGCCGTCTTCTGATTTTTCTAAAGCAAGGAAAAATGTACGTGCTGAGCCTCCTCCAATTTTGAGTTGCGCGCCTCGTCTTGCTTTGGCATAGGCAACGGCACCTTGTGCCACCGCCAGGTTGGGGGAGTTATTTTCTAAGGCAGTTACGGGTTCATTACGCCACTGACTCAATACCGCTTGTGCACGTTTGTTTAATGCAGGGCTGTTAAACACACCGCCATTTAATAGCAGAGCGTCTGGAATAGCGGTGTTGGTATGATTGTCTGCATTATTGCCTGTATTATTGCTGGTAATGGCATCCCAGCCTAAGGCATCTTTACAAGCCATTTGGTGTTCGATAATAAACTGTGCGAGATATTTACTTACAGCAGGGTCTGGCGCGTAAGGTAGTCCAAACTCTACGACACCACTGCGGCGCTTAATTGGGTGCTCACCAATATCAATAAGTGGAAAAAAACCATCCAGTGCGATATCTCTTACTTCATGCTGTGCCAGGTCATGACTCTTTGCTCCTCCAATGAGTCGGGCACCACTTCCGAGCAAAGTCACTTTGGCACTTTCAGGTGGATTTTCACCCAATAGTCTTTCTTTAGCTTTACGGGTTTGTTGTATTAATTGAGATAGGCTGGCAGCGCTTAATTTCTTCCCCGACTGTTTCCCATTGATGTGTTGTTCAACAGTGTGAGCTAGTGCCAGATCAACATTATCTCCCCCTAGCATGAGGTGGTTACCTACCCCAATTCGGGTGAGTGAGAGTGTATTGTCTTTGGCTTGAGCAATTTTGATTAAGCTGAGATCGGTGGTGCCTCCACCTACATCGCAAACCATAAGTAATTTAATCTTGGCGAGTTGTGCTTGCGCGTTATCGCCTTGTCTGGCGTACCAGTCATAACAAACGGCCTGAGGTTCTTCGAGCAACAAAATACTGCTTAAACCTGCACGTTTGGCCGCCTCTACAGTAAGTGCTCTGGCGCTTTCATCAAATGAAGCGGGTACGGTTATAACTACTTCCTGATGTTCCATTAGTGCATCAGGGTGAGCAACGTTCCAAGCTTGCCTTACATGAAATAAATAACTGGCGCTGGCTAAAACGGGAGATACTTTACTAATACCTTCTGCGCTATCCCAAGGTAGAATATCGGCATTACGATCTACCTGAGGATGAGACAGCCAGCTTTTGGCACTGACAATTTGACGACCTTCTACTTTAGCCCCTAACTCTCTGGCCCATTCACCAATAACAACTTGTGGTAGTTCATTTTGCAGGGTTTCTGACCAGGGCAATAGTCGGTCATTATCGTTAATTTCACCTTTAGCTGGGTGATAACGAAATGACGGAAGTTGTGGCCGTTTGGCTACCTCTCCCGGTGCAACTAATTGCTCTATTTCAAAAACCTGGCAGTTGTCAGTGTTTAATGGTTTTGCCATTTCGGCATAGGCCACCACCGTATTGGTGGTGCCTAAATCAATGCCGATTAAGTAGTCGGGGCTTGCTTTGGTCATTTAGCTGCGTACATCCAGTTCAATTTGCCAACGTTCAGGTTCACCGTTTTCATCGGTGCAGCCTACCGCAATGGCTTCTAATTTTAATGTGCCCACTTCTGTGACTTTAGCCACTAAGTGAACAGGAACAACTTCGCCCACTTTACGGCCTTCTGCAGGAAGGGTCGCTTGTAGCTCAGGCAATTCTTCCAGCTCGTCATCTTGCCAGTGATCTAATTGAACGCCTGCTTCATCGTGCCTGCGAACATTAGATCCAAAGAAGCGGAAGTGGACTGGTTCGCCTACAACAAGACCAAACTCGGTATTGCTTGCCTCAGTTTCAGTGCCTTCTTCCATACCAAAGGGGGCGATACATAAAGCTTCTAATGGTGGTTCCATACCCGGTATTGCAGGCATACTGCTTTCTATACCCACATAGTAAGTGCTGGCCAAACCTCCGCGAATACGAACGCCTTGGCCTTGTTTAACATAGCCGTAATAACTGGCGCCAATGGAAACCCCTAAATCAAGATCGGAATCGCTGAGTAAGCGAGCCTGCTCCGCACCAGCGTCTGTTAGCCATTGGTTGATAATGGATAACATTCGATCAGCTAAAGCCGGTGCTTTGAGTACGCCACCGTTAAATAAAATAGCAGAAGGCTTTATAAAGTCATCGGCTGCTGAGTCTTCTATCAGGTCACTGGCTGCATCTGACTGTCGGCTTAAAAAGGCCGCTAAGTGTCGTGAAACCGCTGGGTCTTGTGCGTAAGGTAGGCCTTTTTGACTTAATGCTGATCGACGCGCGGCTACAGGGTGTTCATCAATACTGATCTGTGGGAAAAAACCCTCAACCAGGCTATCCTGAACTTCACTGCGGGTTAACTCGGTGCGTAAGGTGTTACCCAATAACTTAGAGCCACGGCTAGGAATAGAAATAGCCACTTCATTAATGTCATTATCAAGTAATAGTTGTTCTTTAGCATCTCTACAGGCGTGAACAATGGCTTGTATTTGCCAGGGTTGCAGCTCTTTGCCTTCTTTGGCTAGCTTGGCTTTAACACGATAGGCCAGGGCAAGATCCATGTTGTCACCACCAAGTAGTATATGGTCTCCCACTGCCACTCGGTTTAGTGTTAAATTGCCATCATCTTCGGTGACTGCTACTAATGATAAGTCTGTGGTTCCACCACCAATATCCACCACTAAAATAATATCACCCACAGAGACTTGCTCACGCCAGTCGTCACCACAGGCTTTTATCCAGTTATAAACAGCTGCTTGAGGTTCTTCTAATAGGGTTAAGTGGTCAAAACTAATATGGCTGGCGGCTTCTGCGGTGAGTTCACGGGCGGCAGGGTCAAAAGAGGCCGGAATGGTGATAGTGACTTCTTGTTCGGTTAGGGGATAATCAGGAAACTGATGATCCCAGGCATTACGCAGGTGATCTAGGTATTCAACTGTGGCGGTTAAAGGGGATATTTTACTGACTTCTTCAGGGCTGCCAGCGGGGAGAATATCGGCATGGCGATCAATACCTCCATGACATAACCAGCTTTTTGCGCTGGATACGAGTCTAATAGGGGTTTTGCTGCCTAATTCACGAGCAATGCTACCTGCAATAACATCCGGTTCATCACTCCAGGGCAGGGTGATATCATCTTCATTAAGTTCTGAATCATGCGCACGATAGATAAAAGACGGCAGTTGTTTCTTTTCCTCAATAAGCCCGGGCTGGCTTAACTGAGGAATAGACATAACGGATACCTCAACCTCTTCAGTAGGGTCTGCAGTGGCTTTTGTTAAGTCTAGATAAGACAAAACACAGTGCGTTGTACCCAGGTCGATACCAATTGAATATCTGGCATCTGTTTCTACTTCTGTTACATCCATGTTGGTTCCCTCACTTGTATCCATACCTGCACTCATAACTCCACCTCAGCAGGGGCAACGATGGCTGTGTTATGGCCTGCCGCAATTTTGGGTAGTCTTATGTCTGTTACTTTCCAGCCTTTGTGAATTAAGGTGCCATTAAACGGTGCTTCACCTACCACGTTACCTGTTAGTCTTACTTCTGAGGCATTAAACCCTTCTGGCAGGCTGATGCGTGTTTCTTCATCTTCGCTGCGAACAGGCTTGAGGCTAAAGTAGGTATCCAGTGTTTTCTTGCTGCCTTCATGCACCACACGCGCTGCCGCACCGATGTCTGCATCTGAGTAGCTGCTTAGGTCTTCTTTGATGAAATCAATAAAGCGAGCATCTTGTTGCAGCAATGTAAGTAATTGCAGGGCTGCATCGGGCGTGGCTTCTTTTAACTGGGCTGGTTTGGGTTGTTCTTTTTCTTGAATGGGTTCCTGAGGAGCAACAGGTTTAACGGTTTCAGGTGCTTCGTTTATTTGAGAGGCAACTGACTTTCTTTTCATAACAAGCAGAGATAAAGAAATAAGTGACAGGATGACGAGTACCAGGTGAAACATATCAAGCGTTGTTGGAATGCTGCTTACGTCGATATTCATTTATTGTGTCCTTGTAGTTCTTAAATAGATGTTTATTAGAGTGTTATGGCTTAAAAAATGATTAAGAGCCGTGCACGATTATTCAGTAAAAAATTAGACAAACAAAACTAAATCAGCCTATTAATCATCAAAAGGGCATTTTAGCATGACAAAGAAAGAAAAGTTTGAATTTGCGCTTAACCACGCATTCGTTGCAGGTTTTTATAGCTTTTTATCTTTTCAGCCAATTCTTTCAAGGTGTTAATTTCCTGATTTTCGGCTTCTCTCAATAAAATAAGCATAATTTCTGCGGTGGCTAAAGCATCAGCTGATGCATTATGACGATTGCTCACGTTGAGCCCAAAGTAATTAACCCAGTCGTCTAAGCCCGCGTGTTTTTTTGAACGGCTGAGTTCGCATATTGGAAATAGTGCAGGGGCAATATCTGCGATATCGAAAAAGCTGTGTTTTAGTGGAATGCTTAAGTCTTGTTTTAATGCGCGAGAAAGCATTGCCTGATCAAAGGGGGCATGATAAGCAAGAAAAACGGATTCTCCTGCATAGTGCATAAAGTCAAATAATGCTTGTTCGGGTGCTTCACCAAGGGCGACTTCTTCTGGTGATATGCCATGAATGAGTACCGTATCATCGAGCTTTTTAAGGGGTCTTAAAAGCGTGCACTCAAATGATTGGCTGAGTTGAATTTCATTGTTTTCGATGGCTACCGCTCCTATTGCGATTACCTGATCTTTATGAATGTTGAGTCCTGTGGTTTCAAGGTCTAAAACAATAAAGCGAGTACTTTTAAGGGAGGTAGAATCAATAGACTGAGGTGAGGGGAGTTCATTGATATGTGGCAGCGTTTTTTGTTCTGATTTAAACCCTTTAAACCAGTTGAAATTGAATAGTTTGTTACCTGAAGGGCTCATAATGAAAAAGCCAACT
>ENA-OSET01004596-OSET01004596.1-sediment-metagenome-genome-assembly--contig:-NODE-4596-length-12133-cov-3.729015_pt1 | contig 12133 bp, 11 predicted proteins | sample MGYA00237882_ERZ534229 | MGnify/ENA primary metagenome ERZ534229 (study PRJEB26408, sample SAMN06266212) | sediment metagenome | isolation source: Hudson Canyon methane seep mesocosm | place...
TCACAAGTGAGGCGGGTAAAGGAAGCTGCTTCGAATTTAATATACTTTTGAAAGCAAGCCAACAAGCTAAGCCATTAATAACCAATAATATCCTTGCCGACAAGCCTAGCGAACAAATTCAGGGTGATGCAGCTAAACCTACCTTGGAAGCTGATATAAGCACGCTTGATGAACAAGTAAGTAACTTACAATACCCAAGCAATACTCGGATATTATTAGTCGATGACAATCAAATAAACCTGCTGGTTGCACAAGGTATTTTAGAAGGCTTAGGTGTCAACCCAGATATTATTAATGCTGCCGCCAATGGTGAAGAAGCCCTTCAATTGCTTAAAACCAGCACGACAGTAATGCCTTACACCTTGATATTTATGGACTGTCAAATGCCGGTAATGGACGGTTATGAAGCCAGCACTCAAATTCGTGCCGGGGCCGCTGGTGAAGCAAATAAATCTATTCCTATTATCGCCATGACAGCCAATGCGATGAAAGGTGACGAAGAAAAGTGCCTGAAGGCAGGAATGAGCGATTATATTGCCAAACCGGTAGACCCAGGCATATTACTATCCAAACTTAAGAGTTGGCTGTAGTCAATTTAAGGTAAGTGATTTTAAAATGAAGAGGGGAGCTTTAAAATAACAGCCCCCCTGTAAAAACAAATACACAAGAGAAACAAAACAGCTAAACGAGTTTTTCTTTAATTAACTCTATACTGGCATCGATATGAAACAGCAAATCATTATGAAAAGTCTCTGATAAAGAAATCAGTTGTCGCCGACCATCACTTTCATCATGCTCTTTATGAAGTACCCCATGTTCAATCAAGCTATTAACGCGCGCATTGATGGTTGATTTTGCAGAGGGCGCACTCACGTACAAGTCTGACATTGGAAGCTTTTCATCTTGTATCTGCGACTTTGCGACCAGAAAGATCAACAACCAGCTCAAATCTTCACCATTCGCCGTTGTCGCAAGTGACTTCCTTTTTTCATATTCCGCCAAGAAAAAATTCATGTAGTCCAGTCGGCTAATATCACTACCATTTGCGCTAGGAAAGGCTAAACCATTCTCATGAAAACGGTGGAGTGCGCGAATAATTGTTTCAACATACTTATCAACGCCACCGTTACTTCCAGCTTTACTTCCACCGTCACAATCAAGCGCATCTCCCAACTTTGCAATCACTGATTTATGTACATTTACATCTTGATCTAAGGCTGCGGATACCGCATCAGCGATCGAATCAAGCTGGCGCTTCATATAACTTGAAATTCTTTCCATGCCAATCAGGTTTGATTTAACACAAGCAGACAGTAATTCTAAATCTACCGGTTTTTCAAAAAAGTTATCGGCTCCTTTTTTAAGACGGTCTATTTTCTGTTCACCATTTGTGAAGCCGCTGATAAAAATAAAAGGGATGATCCCCATATCATTACTTGAATTACGAAGTGTTTCTAATAGCTCATCACCATCCATGATGGGCATTCTGACATCACAAATAATCAGATCAGGGCTTTGCTCTTGTATAAGATCCAAGCCTAAACTACCATTTTCTGCTTCTAGTACTTCATATCCTTCTTTAATTAAAGAATCACAAATAACTTTCCTGTCATATGCATTATCGTCAATAACAACTACTTTCAATTTCTCTTCCTACTTAGCAAAAAACATTATAATTTTAATAATAGTGTAGTATGTATTTGAAATGACATTGCGCAAGGTATTTTTGGTATGAAATCCGAACTTTACTTTGTTCACTTTTAGAATTTATAGTGATAAACAACTTGTTTTTTACTCTTCTTGTGCTACATACCCTCTTCTAGACCGCTTTAATTAAAAGGTCAAAATATGCAACAAGCTATTTGTGCTTACCATAAAGATGAACACGACGACTGGGTTGCCGAGCTGGAATGCGGGCATTTTCAGCATGTACGACACAAGCCACCGTTTATCAACCGACCCTGGACCGAAAGTAGCGAAGGCAGGAGTTCAATGATTGGCTTTAAGCTAGAATGCAAAAAATGCGACAGAGCCGAGCCTGTCGATTTAAGCTAAAAAATCTTTCACGGTAATTCTGTAATCTGCAGGGTCAACTGCTTTCACAATCACATCTTGCACAGAAGGCTTTGACAGATCGACCAGTGCTGTTTTTATAAAACACTTGAATTTAGTATGGTACATCACTCTCACCACAGGTTGACGTTGGTCAAACTCGTTCACCTCGACCACGGCCGCTAAGCGCCCACTTTCCAATAACACCAAAGAACCTACCGGATAAATACCAATACAGCGAATAAAGTGAAGTACTAAAGAGCGGTCTAGATGATGATCACTCCATTCCAGTAGCTTTTTAATCGCCATCGTAGGTGTCATGCCTTTATGGTAGCAGCGATCGGCTGTGATGGCATCGTACACATCGACAATAGCTGCCATGCGACCATGCGGTGAAATATCGACCCCCTTTAAACCTGCAGGGTAACCCGTGCCATCCATACGCTCATGGTGCTCAGCTGCAATTTTTATGGTTAGAGGTGAAATGCCACCTGCCGCTTCAAGGTGGTTTTTACCCAAGGTCACGTGTTGTTTAATGGCCTCAAATTCTTCATTGGTTAATTTGCCGGGTTTATGCAGTATCTCATCCGGTACCATAACTTTACCAATATCATGCAATAAAGCGCCTGCGATAGTTTGCTGTAGAATATTACGATCCAGCTCCATCGATTTACCAAAAATTGACATCAATACGCTTAAATTAACGGAGTGCTCCATTAAATAGCTATCTTTTTCACGAATGCAGCCTAAACATGCCAAGGCATTATGGTTTCTGAATAGAGAGTCGAGCATATCTTCAGCTAAATGATCAATCGAATCCATATCGATGGCTTTACCAAGCTTAGCATCACTCAACACCCCATCGACTAATACAATTGCCTCGTCATGGACTTTGGTTGCGGTGGCCATTTCTTCACCTAAACCCAGTTTAGGTTTATTGAGAGGGGATGATTGCCCTGCATCAGCAAGCTTGGCTTCATTACTTTGGTCTATTTCAGCAGCACTAGGCGCATCACTTACTCCCATGCCTTGATAAGTGTCGATATACAACTCTTTGATGCCCAGCTGCTTAATTTTTTCGACCACTTGTTCTTTCTTTACTTTTCCTTGCTTTTTAAAATTGGAGTGAGGTATCCAATCACTATTTAAGTCAGAGATATACATGCCAACTTTTAGGTCTGAGACAGGGATGCGTTTTATCATACTTAATTCAATCTACACTCAATTCAATCTGCAATCGTTGCTTAGCATGAATTATAGGAGAGAATTTTGAATTGGCCACTTAACACAGAAGATATAATGAGCGGCTATTGCACGCGATGCGTGTCCAGCTTTATGTGTTCAATATGACGCCCGAAAATCACAATTTCTCCTTGATACCGGTCTTCTCCCGTTGATGTGAAGTCAAATTCATAGCGTCGTTTGATCGCCAAACCACCCTTAGTAGTGCGAGCAGGCTTAAACTCTTTCAACACCACAGACTCATCCAATAACTTTAGCGACAACTCATCACAATGTTTAGCTGCATACTTGAGAATATGATCTTTTAGCTCTCGCGCTCGAAGCCAATACAATGCGGCGCAGAAAATAATAACAGTAACAAAAATTGAACGTAGGGACATTACTCACTCCCTTGCTTATTTTTCATGGTCATGAATAATTTCCATCGGGAATTCGAGCATTTGCGCATCCCAAGAAAAAGTAATCAGGTTATCCTGGATCATCACCGAGAGTCGCATGCTTCTTTCAATTTGTTTGGCAAATTGGCTCACAGCCCCCTGATCAAAACGATAAACATCCACGTTGTTAAATTTTTTACAATCCTTCTGAACCAGTTTCCACCATTGTTCAACCCCTTGCCCGCCATAGACATACAGTTTGACTTGCTTGGCAAGGGAGGCGGCTTTTTTGATGCGTTTGATATCGGGCAAACCAAGTTCAATCCATAACTCAATCTCCCCTGCATAAGATTTTTGCCACAAATCAGGTTCAGTATCGCTACTCAAACCTTTTGTAAAACTGAGTTGATCATGCATATTGGCGCAATAAGCCAATAAACGTAAAACCATCCGCTCTAGGGTTTCCGAGGGGTGCTGGGCAATATGCTGCGAAACAGATTCATACCGATTGCGATCCATATTGCTCAGATCAATATCAAACTTATAAATAGTGGCACTTAAGGCCATAGTTTAGTGTCCTCTTGCTTTACTAAAGAGCGTTTTACTAGATAACGCGTTACTGACTAAGAAGTGAGTTTAGCTTATTCACAGCGCTACGACCTAAAGCACTTTCTTCACCTGCCAGAGAAATGGCCCGACGATACATTTGTTCTGCTTGTTCCAGTATACCTAAATTCAAATAGACATCGCCGTAATTTAAAAATACTTTGCCGTCATTCGGGGCGATATGCAGAGCTTGTTCCAAGGCATGCTGGGCTCTGAGCCATTGCTGCTTCGACATGGCTTTTTGGGCTCGTTCGATCAGGCTGCTAACAATTTCAGGCGAAGGAATACCCGCAGTATTACGTTGCTGTTTACTGATCGGTAGGCTTTTTTTAACGGGTCTTTTTTTAAAAACCGATTTTGTTTGAGGGCTTTGTGTTTGCTCTTGAGTATTTCCTAGCGCTTCAGTGGAGACATGCGCTTCATCTGGATCAGAATAAGCTGGAATCACTTGTTTATTTGTCGGACTTATACCACAAGCCGTTAAAAACACCGAAAGCAGCACCATCAAAATAGCATATTTCAAAACCATGATTTAAACCATCCTCCAAGGGTTGAGAAACCATTTTCGCAAGCTTGATATTCAACATTATCAAGCTCAGCCCAAACAGGTAAAGCTTGCGCATTTCGACAATGCTCATCCGTTAGTTTACCACTGTTTTTATCGAACCAATGATACTCAAGCTGAGCAGGTTTCACCATGGCAAGTGAATATTGAGGGATACGCTTAATAAAATCAGTCCAGACTTTTAATGCCCCAGAACTACCGGTTAATTTCATTGGGCCATTATTGTCTAACCCTAACCAGACTACCCCTAGGTAATCTCCCGAAAACCCTGCAAACCAGGAGTCACGATTATCATTAGTGGTACCTGTCTTACCTGCCACATGCAGATCATCGGGTAAGTGCTGGTAAGCAGATCGTCCTGTGCCTGTACGCATTACTTCCTGTAAGGCGTGCTGTAATAAATAAATTGCCTCGGGGGCTATGACTTGTTCAATTTGAAAAGGGTAGCGAGATAAACTTTCATTGTGAGCACCCCTCACTTCACGAATAGCACGTAAGGGCATATTAAAACCATTACTGGCAATCGTTTGGTAAAATTTACTCACCTCAAAAGGTGATAAAGGTTGCGCCCCTAGAAATAAAGATGGGTAAGGGTTGATATCTTTTTCGACACCAAGTTGTTTCAACGTATCTTGTACGGTTTCAACCCCCAAATCTAAGCCTAAGCGTGCCGCAGATAAGTTATAAGAATTAGCTAAAGCACGATAAAGAGGCACATCACCATGAGATTTACCACTAAAGTTATTTGGCTCCCATACTTGCCCATCTTGAAATTCAATTCTGAAAGCTTGGTCTTTTAGCGTACTTGCCAAGTGGTATTTTTCGGGTTGATTCAATGCGCTTAGATACACAGCAGGCTTGATTAAAGAGCCAATCGGACGGATGGCATCCAAGGCCCGATTAAAACCATTATAACGAGGATTTTTATCACCTACCAAAGCCAGCACTTCACCGGTACCCACACCTGTGACTACCGCTCCCACCTGTAAATCAGTTGATGCTTTTTGCTTCGCTAATGAGGGAACTAGTTTTGTAATAGACTGCTCAACCCGGTGCTGTATTTGCGGATCTAGGGTGGTATAGATTCTCAAACCTTCTGTTCTCAGATCATCTTCATTATAGTCTCGGCGCAGCTGCCGCTTGACCAAATCCATAAAGGCAGGATAACGATTACTCTGAAATTTTGGTTTAGCTACCACCCCTAAAGCACTAGCAGAGACTTCTTGATAATATGCCTCGGTAATCACACCTTCATCGCGCATTAAAGACAAGACCAAATTACGACGCTTCAAACTGCGATCAGGAAAGCGACGAGGGTCATAATAAGAAGGACCTTTCACCATAGCAACCAAGAGAGCAAACTCATTCAAGTCACAATATTGCAATGCTTTACCGAAGTAGAATTGACTGGCCATCCCAAACCCATGAATAGCCGTAGCACCTGACTGCCCCAGATATATATCATTCAGATAGGTTTCAAGAATGTCATCTTTGTCGTAATGTGCTTCTAGCATTAAAGACATGAAAGCTTCGTTTATTTTTCGGCTAATGGAACGTTCACGACTTAAATAGAAGTTTTTCACTAACTGCTGGGTTAGCGTACTCCCTCCTTGCACTACACGACCGGCGCTAAAGTTCACCCACATCGCTCGCAAAATAGAGAACGGCGATATTCCATAATGGTAATAAAAATCTCTATCCTCCGTCACCAGCAATGCTGCGATGAGTTCTTTGGGTAGTTCATCAATTTTTACTAACACCCGCTCTTCTTTCACGCGAGGGTAAATACCGCCCATTTTGTAAGGTTCCAGCGTGTAAAGTTGCTCATTACTTTGATCACGGCTACTTAAGTTCTGAACCACATCACCCTGAATAGAAAACTGAAAACTGGCAGAAGAGAATGAGCCGCCTGCTAAATCATGAGAACGAGAGATAATATGGATATTTGTACCCTGAACCGAATACTGCCCGGCAGATTGGGCCTCTCTGACTTGTCGATAATTTAAAAGCTTAAGCTCCTGCCTAAGATTCTGCAGACTCAAGGCACGGCCATCATAAATTTCAAGTGCGCGCGCATAGACTTGTGCAGGCAGAGCCCAACGCTTACCTTCAAATTTATGACGAACCTGGGCATCGAGATAAATAACCCAGGCAAAAAAGCACAGCAACGCTACTGCAAAGATTTTCAAGAAAGTGGTATTTTTATACCAGGCACGATGAATCGCTTGCGTAGCTTTGGGGGGTGTTTTTTTCTTAGGCATTAAATCAGTTTGTCTCTTTTAAGGCGACTATACAGTTGGTAATCTCTGTTCATGTGCATTTAATTCTGCTTCCATATTTTTTACGAATAGCTTATAGAAACACGTATAATCACACAATAATCAACAGCGATACCAAACCAATTACAGGATAAGTTGCAGTGAACTCTGAACTCATTACGGCTTTACATCAAGCATCCATTTACCCCCATAATTGCTTAGAAATAGAGGTACTGGAAACACACATCTCCTGGATTATTCTCACAGGTGAAATTGCCTATAAAATAAAAAAACCGGTTGATTTTGGTTTTCTGAATTTTACGACATTAGCGCAGCGTAAACAGTATTGTGAAGCCGAATTAACCTTAAATTCCCGTTCAGCACCAGAGTTATATTTAGGGCTGGTTGAAATTTGTGGCTCTGCCACACAACCTTCATTAAACGGCAGCGGCCCCGTTATTGAATACGCAATTAAAATGAAACAATTTGCCAAAGGGCAATTATTTAATGAACTGCACCAGGCAAACAAGCTTCAGTTTGAACATATTGATGAATTAGCCGAGCAAGTTGCAGCGTTTCATTCAGAGATTCAAGTGGCAAAAGAGAACTGTCACTACGGTAAGCCTGGGCAGGTTTACGCTCCCATGCAACAAAATTTTGAACAAATCCGTGCTTTGATTTCAGACAAACGCCAGCTCATGCAGTTAACACAATTAGAAGCCTGGACAGAATCAAGCTATGAACGCTTATCTCCCTTGCTGGAAAAAAGAAAGCGAGCAGGTTTTGTGCGGGAGTGCCATGGTGATATGCATATGGGTAATATCACCTTATTCAAACAGCGCGTTACCTTGTTTGATTGTATCGAATTCAATGATGACTTCCGTTGGATTGATGTAATCAGTGATATTGCATTTTTAGTGATGGATTTTGAAGGGCACGGATTACCTCACTACGCTAATCGTTTCTTAAACCTCTATTTGGAGCATACAGGCGATTATGCAGGTTTAAAGCTGTTATCTTTCTACAAAGCCTATCGTGCCGTCGTGCGTGCTAAAATTGCCTTATTTAACCGCAATGCGCCTGATATGAATGCTGAGAAAAAAGCACAATTTATGACGCAGTACGAGCACTATATAGAGTTAGCTGAAAGCTATTCTGCCTTACCAAACCGCTTTATGCTGACCATGAACGGTGTATCAGGTACAGGAAAAAGTACCATTGCTTTACGATTGGTTGATCGGCTTGGGCCGATACGAATTCGTTCAGATGTTGAACGCAAACGCTTATTTAGCATTCCCGTTAATGTCCATCCCACGCCAGAGCAAGCTCATCAGGTTTATAGTGAAGCAGCTAGCCATCAAACCTACGAAAAACTGGCTAATTTATGCGCTGAAATTCTGGACTCAGGACTTTCAGTGATTATTGACGCCACCAACCTGATGCACTGGCAACGGCAAGTGCTTCAAGATATCGCCAACGAGCGAGGTGTACCGGTGTGCATCGCTTTTTGCGAGGCATCAATGTCGGTCATTCAGGAATGGATTCAAAAAAGAGGCCTTGAAGGTATAGACGCTTCTGATGCTGATCTTAATGTGGTTTTTAAGCAAATTAAGACCCTGGACCCTTTGAGTGAAGAAGAGCTAAAACAAACTATCACAATTCATAGTAATATATTGGAGGAGACCAATTTATTAGTTAGTGAAATTAAGAAACACCTTCGCTAACGTTTTCAACCTCAGGCGTTTCAGCTTTAGGAAATTCAATAGAGTTGATCTGGCGCATATCGGCAAGTGGTTCACGTAAGTTCGTATCAGCATTTAGCTGCACTGTACCATGGTAGATTGCACGACATTCACCCGGAACACTTAAATTGCAATTTTCAAGCGCTGCAATTGATGCCTGTTCACCCGTTTCATAAGGGCCTTCAAACCGGCGGTTTTCGAGGTAGAAATATCCTTTTTCAAATGTTTCATTGACGGTAATTACTTCATCAGCCAATCCATCAGACAAATCACTCACTATATTTTCAATAGACATTTTTTACGCTCCGTTTTTATATTTGATACGTCTGCCTAGTTCATATCACTCAGCAAGCAGATCATTTTCAAACTCTTCTATGTCGGCATAATGCAGCCTAAGTTAATCTTTGTCCATATTTTGTTTTGTTTGGAGAGGTGACGATGTACTTGTCTTAGTTATATTAGCGTCGTTAAAGGTATAGTCTGTTATGCTATTTTATGCCCCTAAACTAAAGACTATACCAACGTGACACTGACCTTTGATTTTATCTCAAGTCTCAACCAAGTACGCGAAACTGACTGGAATGCGGTAACAGGACTAAATTATCCTTTCACACGCTACGCATTTTTGCACGCATTGGAGCTTAGTGGTGCTGTCGGGTGTAACTCACAGCAAGACAGTGGTTGGCAGCCACAGCACTTACTGGTACGTGAGGGCTCTCAACTTATTGCCGTGATGCCGGGCTACCTGAAATCACACAGTTACGGAGAGTATGTATTTGACCATGCCTGGGCGAATGCTTATCACCGTTATGGCCAGACTTATTACCCAAAACTCGTAACAGCGATTCCTTTTACTCCTGTGAGTGGACCGCGGATATGTATTGCCAAAGGCTATGAGCAAACGCCTATCATTAGCGCCATCAATGAATATGTTATTGAATATTGTATGCAGAAAAACGTGTCTTCTTGGCATATTTTGTTCCCCGAGAAAACGCTATCCCAAACAATAGCGTCTAAATTCATGCAACGACGCGCAGTTCATTTTCAATGGTTTAACGAAGGTTTCACCAATTTTAATGACTTTCTAGCGACCTTTAGTTCGCGAAAACGTAAGAACCTAAAAAAAGAACGACAACAAGTCATTGATCAAGACATACGTTTGGAAGTATTTACAGGTAGTAATATTCCTGAAGAAGTCTGGGACCGTTTCTATCATTTCTACCAGATGACGTATGCTAAGCGCAGTGGGCATGGAGGTTATTTAAGCAAATCTTTCTTTCGAACATTAGCGAAAACTATGCCCGAAGCCATGGTATTAGTACTCGCTAAACACCAAAATCAATACATTGCAGGCGCCTTAAACTTTCGCGATCATGACACACTATATGGCCGGTACTGGGGCTGCATACAAGAATTCAAACACCTTCACTTTGAGACCTGCTATTACCAAGGTATTGATTATTGCATTCGTGAAGGTTTAAAACGCTTTGACCCAGGCGTACAAGGTGAGCATAAAATTCAGCGAGGCTTCCGCCCCGTTTATACCTACTCCAATCACTGGATTGCCGAGCCTACATTCAGACACGCCATTGCAGATTTCTTATATCAGGAACACTTATCAGTCGAGAGTTATCATGCAAGTGCTTGTGAGTATTTGCCTTTTAAAGAGACTAAAAATACTAATCAAATTTAGTGGGTCTTTGTGGCTGAGTGTTCACATTCAAAGTAAATATGTCTGGCCTTGCGTAGTGCCCAGCCACATCCAATGCGCGCTTTGCACGAGCCGCTTGATCTAAATCGATATCAACAAACAGCATACCTTTTTGTTTATTTAGCGGGCCAGCGACGATTTCTCCTCCTGGGGCAATTACAACTGAATCGCCAGGGTTTATCCACGTTTCATCTTCCGCATACAATCGTTCTTTATCAGGAAAATTGTTAGGGAGGTCATCACGATGTATTGCGACGCCACAACAAACCACCCAGCAACCACCTTCTTTCGCAATATGCTGAAGCGTACCTATCCAAGCCTCACCACTATCATAAGTAGGAGCAAGATAAACTTCGACACCTTGAGAATATAAAGCGTACCGTGCTAGCGGCATATAGTTCTCCCAACAGATCAAACTGCCGACTCTACCCACTGGAGTGTCGATGACTTTCAAGCCGCTGGCATCCCCAAAACCCCATGTCATTCGCTCAGGGTTCGTCGGCATGAGTTTACGATGATGATTAATAATCTCACCCTCATCACTAATAGTAATCACCGTGTTATAAATAGTCGTCCGGCTGGTGGCTCCATCGCGCTCATTAATGCCACAAACAACCGTTACTTGCGTTTTTCTAGCGGCCTCTAGTATGGGGTTTATGTCATCGCGACTTAAATCAATAGCATTTTTAAGAAGCCGGGCATGTAATTCCTCACAAAGCCCCCAATCCCCCCCAGGTTTTAAACGCCAGATCCAGGCGGGGTAACCCGGGATAAATGCTTCAGGAAACAAAACAAGTTTTGCCCCGTTCGAGGATGCCTCATAAATCAGCGTAACCACTTTTTCGATGGTTTTCTCTCGATCGAGAATAACAGGTGACTCTTGAATAATCGCAATGGTGGTCATGAAACATTTCTCCTGTGGATTCAGGTTAGAAACTCAATACATCAACACTATTCTTACATCGTTTTATAAGTAATACGTATTTACTTATAGTGCCTTTTTCAACTCACGCCAAGAAAATAATAAACGGCCAGCAAACAATGACGGAACCAAAACCTTTAAAAGCTCAACTATTAACAAACTCGTGTCAATATTGCCATTTACGCCTAAAGGCAGATAAGCAATTAACGCCATACTTTTTCGAGTTAGGTAAACGGTTTTTTCCTTCAGATACTTTTATAGAGACGCAAGATTCATACATCCTAGAATGAGTTTACCACTGAGTTTTAGCGCCTAATGGATCACTTGTTCAACCTTCAATTCACCCTTGTTTTTCTTAGTAATTGATAAAACAGCACTCTTCGTCTTAAATGAATAAATATTAAATCACATTATGAAGAGGTCAACTTGAAGTTTTTTGTCACTATTATTTTATTAACATTCTTATCTGGCTGTGTTAATTTTGTTGGCCCAGGAGCAACAACCCCCCTTCAAAGTGAAGCCTTGTCAACCGTTAAAGTAGACATTCAAACCAATTGTAAAGAGTTACAGAATATAAAGTCTAAAATTGATGGTAAACCCATTGGTTTTTCTTCCGTTGATGATGTGCTCATTAGCTCAGTCAAAGAACTAGGGTTTA
>ENA-OSET01004597-OSET01004597.1-sediment-metagenome-genome-assembly--contig:-NODE-4597-length-12131-cov-9.689895_pt1 | contig 12131 bp, 14 predicted proteins | sample MGYA00237882_ERZ534229 | MGnify/ENA primary metagenome ERZ534229 (study PRJEB26408, sample SAMN06266212) | sediment metagenome | isolation source: Hudson Canyon methane seep mesocosm | place...
CAGCATCTATGTAGCTCCATCAGGTACTGAAACTATGTATAGGTCGCTACAAGCAATATCAAGTAGCACATAGGACAGGGGGCTCAACTATACATAGTTGGGCACTATACATAGGGGTCGTCTACCGCCCATTGAAAAAAGTACATAATTAAGTTCCTTTCATTGAATGGAGTAACTATTATGTATCTACTTACACATACACCTGAAAAGAATATTCCTTGGAACAAGGATAAATTGGTTGGTCAGAAACCACCGTTAAAATTAAAAGAAATCTGGGCTATACGAATTCGATTGCAATTAGCAAACCGAATTCGTGACTTGGCTTTATTTAATTTAGCAATTGATAGTAAGTTGCGGGGTTGTGATTTGGTAAAAATCAGAGTTCTTGATGTCGCACATGGAGGAGTGGTTTCTAAAAGAGCTATGGTGATGCAACAAAAAACTCATCAACCTGTTCAATTTGAAATTACAGAACAAACTAGAGAAGCCATTTCTAATTGGATAAATTATGCTGGACTCACTGGCAATGATTGTTTATTTAAAAGTCGATTGAAAAAATCCTTACATTTGTCGACTAGGCAATATGCAAGAATTGTTAAATCTTGGGTTTCTCAGATTGGTCTTGATCCAACAGAATATGGTACTCATTCATTCCGTCGGACCAAAGCAACTCTGATTTATCGACGAACAAAAAACCTGAGAGCAGTTCAATTACTATTAGGTCACACAAAGCTTGAAAGTACGGTTCGCTATTTGGGCAGTGAGGTAGATGATGCTTTAGAAATGGCAGAACAAACCGAAGTTTAAAATATATTAGGGTATTCAAGCGCTCTTCTAATGGGCGCTTGACAGCCATAAGCGGGCGTTCAGTTTAAATAATTATTATCTTTGTTTTTTAGATGGCGGAGGCGGTGTATAGCTGTTATCAAGCGTTCTATCAATTTTAACAGTAAGGCTTTCAACGGTTTGATTCTATGTGCTTCAAAACCTAATAAAGTGAAAAATTCAGAGTGATTCATCATCTTTTGCTCAAAAGTGTGGAATGGGTGGATTTAATCTCATCTTACTTACATACCGTTGATAGACTGTTTGTTGTCGAAAATAAAACAATATCTTGACTTTGTGGTTTGGAATTACTATTCTTTTCTTAAAGATGTTCGAGGATGCCTTTTATGTTTACTCTACTCGTGAGAATTTATTTTTTCGATACTTACCTGGATTTCCAATGCTTTGCTGTGAAAGGTTGGCGACACTCTGAAACACCGCTATGCTGTCTGCTGACGCCACGATATTGCAAGGAGGCTTCAATGTTTATTCTCAGATGCTCTATCGGTAAAACTCCCCTCATCAATAAATATCTCACTGGTAATGTCCGGCTTATGAAAGGACTACAGCTTCTGTTAGGTATTAAATTACTAAGTAAGTGTAAATCCCTCACAAGCGAAGTGGCAAAGCAAGCTGGTGTCCAGATGAGTCTCACTCACCAGAGAGAAATCGGGGCGGTATGACAACCTCAACTGAGAACCGTCCTAAGTCCCCCGCGGAAGCTGTCCAATATGTCGCAAAATATTTGAGAACAAAAGCAACATGGGAAGATGTAATCAACAAGATTACCGACAAGAGAATCTCAGATGCAGAGCGGAAAGCAAAAACGCTCAGCCCAGACAATAAGCAATTCAAAGTTGCGAAGAAGCTAGGAGGGATAGGTTTTTTCGTAGTTATATTTGGTTTGATTATACTCAGTGTCATGGCGCAAACAGGTGTTGATGTACCGTTTAACCTGGACCTGATTGAATTGTTACTTGAGGCTCTGGAGTATATATTCTACGGGGGAGTTACTTACTTTCTTATTGTGATGAGTGCAGAAGTGTTCTACTCATTCCGAAGATCTGGTCTTCCGGAATTGTCGCAACTGAATCAGCTCCTTTCGCACGATAATAATCTAGGATTTCTCATCACCCTATTAATGCTTTCCATTCTTCTTTTCTCGATGTTTTTTTTCTTCGACTTTGGTCGATTGGTGCTGGCGTTTGCCTTAATTTTTCTCTTGCTAACGACTCTGGTTTTTTCCTCTGCAATAATATCGATCGACTTGCTTTACCTAGGCTCTTTCAAGCAAAGCAACCTGATTTTCAGTTGCCGGGCAGGTCAACGGCTATGGCCATTACGAGCATTGACATATTTGGAGACTGGCCTGGTGGATAATCTAAGTATTTTGTCAATCAAAAGTAGTCACAACTACCTAAATACTCGCGAAATGGAGCAAGCTTTAAAGAAGGCAGTAGCTTTGGCGACAAGGGTCATTGTTGACGGAAGCCTTAGTGCTGAGACACTGAAGAAATTCCTGGAAATCCTTCAAGATGCTGATTGCCTTGAAAGAGTCTACGTCAGAATGGACGATGCAGATAATCATTCAGTGGAACTAAAGACAATAATGGAGAGCTTTGAAAAGGACTGTATTTTTTCCACGGAAACAGAGCTGTTAGAGTTAATTGATCCCGCATCATCCTAGGTTCTGCCCCTGTTATATAGGGAAACCACATTACATTGTCAGACACGCATTAGCTACGAAACATAGCGTTACAAGGCCTACGATGGAGCATACATACCAATGAACGACATCAAAAATAAGTTACAAACAATCGCTGAAAACTTACCAGCCGACGCATCCTGGGACGATACCTGGGATATGGTTGTACAAGCCTCGTCTACAGAACCCGTCGAAGAAACTTGCGAGAAGGATCATGATGGCTCCCATATTCCTCATACCATGGACGCAGCGTCCAGCGAAAGTCCCGTAGAAGCACCAGACACTATGGTTAACAGCCAGTCTAAACTTAGCAATGAAGAGCTTGCTCGAAAAGGCGTCGTACTGAAGATAGCTTCCTTCACCTTCGCTGGACTCGGGTTTGCACTGTTGATCTATCTCGATACCAGAGTCGAGGAGATAACTGCCGTCCACAAGCTCTTGGTTCAGGTTTTTACCGGGGTATTCCTCTATACAGCGTATCGAATCCATCGGACAGGGCGCTTTTACGCACAAAGAGCGAAAGAATATTCCAAACCGGATACGCGACCACCTGTCCTTTATCTACGCGCATTTTCAGCCGACGAGCTAGCCGCCGACCCAAAGGGCCCCGCATTTACTGAAGAAGAACAACTCATCAAGTTACTCGAAACAATAGGGCCTGTCGTTTCTCTGGATAATCCAACAACCGAGTCTTTCTTGCCGGGTGCGAAACGAATTTCAACTGCCAACGAAGAATGGCAAAGTCGAATTCAGGAAATTATGATGCAGGCACGACTAATTGTCATTAGAATTGCTGACACTTCTGCAGTAATTTGGGAATTTGAACAGGCAAGAACACGATTAAAAACCAGCCAAGTCTTACTAATGGTTCCTGCATCCGATTCTGACGCTTACGAAAGCTTTAAGTTGTACGCGCAGCAGCACCTGTCTGTCACTCTGCCGTCAATCTCGTTTCAAGAACCCATCGGCAAAATGCTGATTAGTCTCCTGACTCGAAAGAGGCGATTCCGGGACTACTTTTCTTTTCGAGGTTTTGTCTGTTTCGATCACTCATGGGAAGGTAGTTATCTCGAACCCAGGTTTACGTGGCGAGCTTATTTCAGAAACCCCATAAATCAATACGGCATAGCTAGCCTGGCTTACTGTTTGAAACCGATCTTCGTACAACTTGATAGCCCATGGCAGGAACCCAGAATTAACTGGCTCACAACTGCTCTTATTCTTCTTTTCGCAGGGAGTGGGGTATGGGGCTTAGTGACTAAGCTACTTCAGATTATAAATCTCTAGTGAAAATAAGGGGTGTGCGGCCGAGCAAGGTCGATAATTCCAGCGAGTGAAAGTCCCGCTCTGGTAAGGTAGGTCAACCATCAGATAGTAAACATCGGGCAGGCGGAGGTAACTCAAAATATTAAGCGCAATGGGCGCAAGTTGAAGTGTTTAGCCTCAAAATATTTTACGAAACCGTCAGGTCGTGGCTAAACGTTTATTCAGTATGTTGAAAAAGCATCAAGGGGGCCAACTTGATTGTTAAATTTTTATAACTAAAAGTTCCAGTGGATAAGCAGGTGAACTTTGTGTTAATCCGTGTCATAAATAAATTATCCTATGTCTCTTCTGGGTCGGCTTCCGACCGTTCAGAACACTCTCAATCTTGCTTCAACATTTTCAAACTGATCGGTCGCTTGGCAGCCAAAACCAGCCAGTCAAATATTAACGAGTTTGTTTGTAGTAGTTTTATTTCCTAGTTATTCTGTTTTATGCTATAAATATTGAGAGTTGAACCGAATGGTTTTTATAATGTTATTTCAATAGCTTCGTTATTCGGCATGTAAAATACTTATAAAATAACAAATATATTTAATAAGAGGTAGGGCCATGAAGATATCTCGATTGTTGGGTTTGATATATGCCTTTGTATTTTGCGTCAGTGCTTTATCGGCAAATGCTACAACCATAACTTATACCGTTTCAGGTACAGTAACTGACGGTGGTAGCATTGGAGGTGTTGGCGCCTCAGTTGGTGACCTCATTACTGGAGAGTTCACATATAATTTGGCAACACCTGACAGCAATCCTGACCCAGCCTTCGGGAATTATATAGACCCCATCATTACTCCCCCTTTAAAAATTACGTTACCAAACGGATCAATTGTATTCGAACCAGGCTTATTAGTGACTGTTGGTGTGTTTGAAGGAATCAATATTGCATCTGGCCTGTCTGATCCCACGTTCCCAGGTAGCTTTATCGACATTGATTTTAGATTTTTCGATCCAATTATGCCCCTTGCTAGTGATGCATTGCCAACCACTATCGACCTGAATAATTTCAACTCAGCAACAGGTGCATTTTCCAGTTTGAACTCAGCAACTTTTGAGCCTGTTGGCGATCCAATATACTTCTCTATTGATACCATGACAGTTGTACCCATCCCCTCAGCCATTTTGCTCTTCGTCTCTGGCTTGCTTGGGGTATTAGGTCTTACCAGAAAGAAAATAGCGTAACTATTTATCTGTCTCAATATAGATATTGATCTTAGTCGACGTTTAATTCACACAGTAAGGAAAGTCCTTTTTAGATGGCGTGGATAGAAATCACTATTCAGGGTTCTTAGAAATTAAAACTAAGGATGGTAATTTTCTTCGTTTATGAATAAATGAGCATTCAAATATTTAGAATTCCTGTTAAACAGCATCAGTAATAGTTCGGGAAGCAAGGGAAATCGGATGTTGGTGACTTCATCGATTACCGCTGCCTCTGGATATTTCAGCTGGCTTACTTTGGGTTGCTGCTTGCACTTATGGTGGCGTTCCTATTTTTCTAGGACAACGTGGCTGGTCTTGCCTTTTGACTTTTTAAACGGCTTCAATTGTCTACCCCCTCATCTCGAAATGAACATAGAAAGAAGTCCGCATTGGGTCGACTTCAGTATGTTGACCAGCAAAAGAATCTTACCATAACACTTATAATTCTTAGATGCTCACACTCGCCCAGAAACGGTGTCCACGGTTAAACAGCGCCCTTTTAATCTCTTATAACAACAAGCAAACAGTAGGAAACACTGGATGCTTCAGACCATCAGTTCTGTAAACAAAAAAATTGAATCACCTACAACGTCCAGAGTTTTAACTGTACAAACCGAATATCTCGACACTATATTTCAGCAGATAGAAATTGAGACTCTTGAAGTAAAGTAAAAAACCTCTGGTAAACTTCAGGTTCCTCAATTGCTCGAATATTATGCTGAATACTTGCTCGAACCATTAGTTGGGTTTCACCCTTAGGACGTATTGTTACAGATATACGAGTGAGGTCATTACGATATTGAAAGGGTCCATATGTTCGATAGTTTGTTGAGAACATAACTAAATTATCTGTCTTGTAAGTATAGTAGGTTGGATTATTTTCCCAAAGCCCACCGCTTTGATACAGCTTTTTACCTGTAACAATGCCAGAATCATTATCTATTACATCTATATCAAAATAAAGGTCTTGCATGGTACTAATTATTGCACGCATTATTTTATCTTTATCCGTCGTATCATAAACCCTCGATTGAATTGAGCGCATTTTGACCTGACTACTTTCCGACATAAGAATTTGGTCTTTTGAATTCCACTGTATCTCCGCACCCAATTGCATAGCACAAGATTGAATCAATACAGTTGAGACTAATAGATAAGGTAATGCCCGTTTTTTTAGCATGAATGAAAACTCATTTGTATAAGATTATGAACTCAATTATTCGAGTGAAGTTATTACTCAAATTATGTGCTAAATAGAAAACAATGACTTTTGTAAAGTAGCAAAAAAATTCTGATAGACTTTGGGATCTTCAATTGGTTTCGTATTAAACAATGCATTTGCACGAATTTCCATTTGAGTCTCCCCTTTTGGACGAACCACTACAGTTGCCTCAACAAAAGCAACATATCCTTTTCCTGCAAATTTAGCCGCCGTTACTATACCCATAGGTACATTTACACGTTCTACGATAAAACCTAAATCCATTAAAGCTGAAACCACTGCATGTAGAGATTTTTCTTCGTCTGAAATATCAAATACTCTTGTCTGATAGCTTCTTATTTTCATCTGAGCTTCGGAAAGAGATAATAAATTTTCAGGGGGCTTAGGGGGCTTAGTTGAGCCTGTACTACAAGCCTGAAGCACAAAAATAAATAATATTATTACGAATTTAACGTTCATCGTGTTTAATGTCCTTAAATCTGATGTATCTCAAGAAATACAGATTTGGAAAGTCTAGCAAAAAATTGCCGATAAATTTCAGGGTCATAAATCATTTCCATGGTCTGTAAACCTGGCGGAATTGATTGATTACCACTCGTACCATCGCCCATCCACAATGTTCTATGAAAAACGATCCGTACATTGAACCGTGAAGTACTATTTCCTTCGGGATACATGACTAATGTAGCGGCTATCTGCTGATGAAGATCAACTGGTACCAGGGTGACAGTTCGAGCAAAAACCCCTAAAACAAAAACAAAAAAACGTTTGATTTCCTGACCATACTCTCTGGCACTACGTTCTTTAACCGCTCTAATCATACCTGCATCAGCAACACTCTCTTCAATTTGAAACCCTAAATCTTGAAGTACTGCTGCCGACGCTGAAAGTAACTCTTGCTCTTTAGATGCTTCAACAATTCTAGATTGAAGAGCTTTGTATTTAGCACTTGAAGCGTCAAGTTGAAAAAAAGATTCTGGTTTAGGCATTCTTACACATGATGCTAACAATAATGCCAACAGCACTGGAATGAGAGATTTCACAAATATCTACCTTCCGCTAATAGTAATAATCAATATTAGAACTGGGAATAATTATAAGCAAAATCTCGAACTAATTTCTGCTCATCATATTTGATAATAACCGTTAGCGTTTTTTGACTTGAGGTACTTTGTTTTTGACTGGTATTGGCACCAAAAATTATCAGCGAACCAAAAGCAGAGTTATTTGTGTCTACACTATTGCTTGAGACTTTGTCATATATCCAAACCTCTCTGCGCTTTTCATCAGTAGTTACTATATTTGGTGACCCTAAAATAGCAGCTACGTCAGATGCTGGCATACCAATTTTTATTTCACCTTGAACTTTACCAACGGTTAGGTTGCTTGTTGCACCATTAGAATCATTAACAGGATGATTTATACAAGAAGGTAGCGTGGCTACGATAGAGATAATCAACAATAAAGTCTTTTTTTTCATGAATGCTTCCATAGGTGGTTTTCACTTTTATGATAAATTACTAGGGCTTAGTTAAGTGTAATTAATGAGAACAACTATACACTACAATTTAAGGTCATTACATAACAACCAACGTTCATCTGTCAACATTAAATAACGACTCTTGACCTCGCCAATCATTTATACCCCCTACCTCCAAATACCAGTTCAAAGCCATTTAATAGTATTAGCGTTCAAACAATTCCAGAATGACTGTTCTCTCTGCTCCAGAATATGAAGCATAGATAATCAAAAACTTTTCATTTCTTGTATTGCTTTACAATTAAACACTCGTAATTGTTACCACCTACGAAATCAAATGACCTTCAGAGACAAAATATCTAAAGCGAGTAATGTTCGAATAGTTGACCCTATCTATATCCTGGTTACAGAAGAACTTGCCAAAATCGACATTCTCCAACATGTGAAAATTTACAATGGCAGGGTTCAAGCGTCTAATATTCTCAGCACAAACGGTAAAAAGGAGCCTATAACTACCATAAGCGAAGAGAATGTCGTTGGTGTTGAATTATTGATAGATATTCCCAATAAAATAGTCCAGTTTTATTCCATCACATCATCAGCTAAAGGGTATGGCGAACAAATGGTATCTGCAGTTGTTAAATCAGTCCCACATGACTGGAACATAGTGGTATTAATGGACTGGAGTCATGGTTTTTGGAAGGTTATGGCAGAAAGGTATCCAAGATTGACTGTGAATCGATAATATCTAATAAGGTTGCCGATTATCTATTATGAACATCCTGTAATGACAAATTCCAGCCAAAAGCAGCCGATTAATTGGGTTTTTAAATGAACCACAATCTCTGGCATTTCCTCTTCTTTTTTAATAGCAATAACCACTTTAAATTAAGTAAATTACAACTGACAATATTTTCAGCATATGCTTATTTACAAAAGCTATATTTAGGCGCACTGTTAAATCTAATAGAAAAATGTGGGATAAGGCTCTTATTCAATAGGCGTTTACCAGCCAAAAGCGGGCATTCGCGTGCTGAAAGTTATCCTTATCCCTTTATCTTATATTACTGCATGTTAACTCGTTTAGAGTTAGTGGCATTTAGAGTTTATATTGACACGGGGTAGGAGTTAGAGTGTATGATAATCAGACCGAGCCAATAACTCGCTAGCCAAATTGAAGTCAAGCTAAAGATATGGAATCTGAACTAAGTAAAATACCTGAAGTTAATGAAGAATCATTGATTGTATATGCAAGGTTATGGCAATTAGAAAAATGGCTCAGAGAAATGGTTTATATTGAATTAAAATCTAAAAAAGGAAGAAACTGGATTAATTTCAATAAAACTAAAAAGACATATGAAGCTGATAAAAAACTTCAACACATGCCAACTTCTGACCATAGTCCCCTTAGTTACTTAACTTTTTCAGAGCTAACAAATCTTATCAAAAATAATTGGAATTTGTTTTCAATATATCTACCTCCCTTAAACTTATGGGAAGCGAAGCTAGAAGAAACAAAACATATAAGGGATAGAATTGCTCACTATAGAAAAGGACATTCCGATGATCTTGTTAGGTTATTACAAGTAATGAGAGATATAGATAACGGATTTTGGGAGTTTTGTACAAGCTATAATGATATAAATCCAGTTCTTCCACAAGACAGAGACCCAGTTACAAAAAAATATCTCGAACTTGATCCTTTTGCACCCAAAGAAATAAGTAAAAATGAATGGGCAGTCTTTGGGTCTGTGCCTCCTGATATGTTTTTTACTGTGTCAGTAAATGTAATAAAGCGTAAATGGGCGGAAGATTCTGAGACAATGGATAAGGTTGAAGGTTATTTATATGATGTTCGTATAAATATGCGTAAGGAAAGACAATTTGATTATGATAGTTTTTTGAAACAAACTAAACGAAGTCATTCTGAGTTTGTTCATATATGTCTTGATACATTTTCGACATCATTAAGGGTAACTATACCTGCTATTTTAGGTAGTGAAAGAATTATCAAATTAGTTGACGAATTAATTGAAACAACGAAATATTCATTTGTCTCAAGTCATCGTATAAATGCTGATGATAAGTATGTGCAGAAAATTTCAGATAAATGGCCTGAATATGTACTGGGACCAGAAAACCCATTAACATTTCTTGGCCCTGAAATGCCTTGTACTTTTTTTAATGCTTAAAAATAATGGCTAACCAAAAAATCCAGCGGACAGTTTAAAGTGACAGGGAAATTTGCCAATCCGACGTATGCGATAGCATCGCGAGGACGAGCGGGGCTTACCTATTCCCTGCGTAATGGCTGGATTTGGGGCTGGACATCCGAAGATTCAGACAGTACGCAATGGCGCGCTGGATGATTTTCTATAAATTTATAGAGTAAATTAAAGGTTATTTTTATGTCTTATCGAATATTAAGTATTAATGGCGGTGGAATTAGAGGTATTTTTCAAGCGACCTACTTAAAAGAAGTAAAGAAGAGTTTTGAATCACTACTTCATGAAAATTTTGAGCTTATTGCTGGTACATCAACGGGGTCAATTATAGCTCTGGCTGTGGCGCTTAATATAGATATGGAAAAAGTTGTTTATTTATTTCGTTCAAAAGGGGAAGAAATTTTTAGTCCACGGCTTTTTGCATCAATTCGCAAGGGAGCCCGATATAAAAAAGAACCTTTAGAGAAAGCATTGAAAGATATATTCGAGGAATACACACTAAAGGATTGTAAGGAAAATGGAATAGATGTCGTAATAACTGCGACTACACTTGACTCTTTCGATTGTCGGGTATTTTCAACCTTACATTCACCTGATGTAAAAAATCATGATCTAGAGCTTTCTGTAGTTGAAGTGATTATGTCAAGTTGCGCCGCACCAACATTTTTTGAACCAGCACAATTAACTAATAGAGAGCGTCACTATATTGATGGTGGAATCTGGGCTAATACACCCTCTTTATTGGCAATTTGTCATGCGTATAATTATTCCGAAATTGCGTTTAGAAATATGCAAGTAGTAAGTTTAGGAAATGGTGAAATTTCTCAAGGTTTAACAGTTGCACAATATAATAATTTGATGCCAATTGGTATGATTTCTCCCTTATTCAATATGATGTTCGCTACGCAAAGTATTGCCGCAGATGGAATGGTTGGAATGATCCTCGGAGAAGAGAATCTTATGAAAATTAACACTACATTGGAGAATGCAATAGATTTAGATGAAGTAGATAATGCATTAACAAAATTACCACCGTTGGCTGAACATGAGGCTCGTGAAAGTGTGGGCAAATTAAAAGAATTTCTAAGGAACAAATAATGAAATCATGGGGTCAAGCCAACTTGAAATAGCAGCAAGAAAGTAAAACTAGATAACTATCAAGGTTTTTATAACTTGGCAATCAACTTGCCTCTATTCTTCTAATGCGTAGTTCATCTTGATGAAAATGATCAGCTCTTATTAAGAGTCCTGACGCTGAATACAGCAAGTTATTTTAATGGTTAGATTTTCTTGATAAATAACTGAAGAATTGTTATGGCTATAAAAAAAGAAAGCATATTAGAAGGTGTATATACGCTGGCCATCCTGCTTTACCTTATTGGTCTCGGGTATCTTGGTTGGACCTATATCCCTGAATTTGTGACCTGGGTGTTTGATTCACTAAATATAAAAGGTGGAGAAATAGTAAAGAGGATTTTCCTTGGTCTGATAGGCGCTTGCGGTACAACGCTTGGGGCTTTTGTCGCAGTAAAAATACGCTCCTCAATAGAGGCTAGAGGCCTAATTCTTCGGTTACTATCACTAAGTCACGCTATTGAAGACATTACTCGGTGCCTCCAAAGGTCTGAGGCAATATCTGTAGGAGGAGTTGGTACAGTTCTATTTCATGAAAAAGAAGTAAGTAAAATCACAAAATATGTCGAGTCAAAAGATGCATACACTATTCTAAAGGTTATAAGCGCAATGAAATATATTTCAGATCCAGCAGCGCAAATTAGCCCTGCAGAATTTACTGATATTGTTTCAAGAATAGAGAAACCAAATATAGGTGATGTGATAAAGCAACTTTCCACACTGGTTTTTTTTGGTCGAGACCTTGATAAGGCGGCATCCAAGCTAATCGGGGATAGGGATCTACTAAAGTAGCCTCTTCCCACAGCACCGTGCATACAGGTCCGTATACGGCGTCTAGCCAGGGTCAAATAACTGGGGTCTACAACTTAAATTCTGAAGTGGGGAATATGGCTGCTATTCCAGTTTGTTATAATCTGATAATCAGGCAGGCAGGCTGATTTTTTTGATGTTACTCTGTACAATAAATAATTTATCCTATGTCTCTTATGGGTCGTTATGTGTAGATTAACATAACGA
>ENA-OSET01004598-OSET01004598.1-sediment-metagenome-genome-assembly--contig:-NODE-4598-length-12128-cov-31.994440_pt1 | contig 12128 bp, 11 predicted proteins | sample MGYA00237882_ERZ534229 | MGnify/ENA primary metagenome ERZ534229 (study PRJEB26408, sample SAMN06266212) | sediment metagenome | isolation source: Hudson Canyon methane seep mesocosm | place...
ACATCAATGGTAAACTTTCCTGTGCCATCCACGGTACCTTCGCCCAGCACAGTTACGCCATCGGCTTGATAAGCAATCACTTTAAGATCATTAGTGTCGATGACAGGACCCCCAACGATAGTACCTTTTACTGTATTATTGACTACAGAGTCATTAGAATCTTTATCATCATCGGTTGCGGCAACAACAGCACCAGCTGTAATAGCTCCAAGACCTAATAATCCAGCACCAAGTAAGCCCCAACTATCAAATCCACTCGCTAAATCATGATTATCACTGGGCTGCCAAACAATATGGTTTTCTTCTGGCTCTGCATTACTGGCAGTAATGAGAGTTGCTTCTCCGGTGAGATTTAAAACACCAACATCAAAAGCGGCTTGTTGACCTTCACTGAAAAACTGATCTATTTGCACAACGACTTCTTGATTAATTTCTACAAGCAGTGCATCCCCTTGTTTTTTTAATACCATATCACTGATAGTTTTATCAGTTTCACTATCAATAATGAAGTACGTAGCCCCTTGCTCTACTGATAACACCTTAAACTGCTTAAGCCATACATCTTTTATTGATTTATTGGCAGAAATAATACGTAGTTTTATAGTTTGCATAGGTTTTTTAGTCTGCTAATGTAAAGATAAAGTGCATAAAATTAATTATCTAAAGCATAGCAAACATTTCTATCGCCAAACTGTCAAAACCTGTCCCTCCCCTATCGTAGCTAATGTTACGGTACTATAATGTCAATTATGTTAAATTTATTATGTGTTTTACTTCTCTTACCTCAGGTGCTTTTTGCGCAAACGACAAATGAACTTAAGGCTTTAAATACAATTCGTTTATTAAACAACGCAGAAATAAGCCTTTTTAAAGATGCTAGCAGTCAACTGTCTTTAACTGAAGTACTTAAACTTCCTTCATCAGTCTTTACACCCGTACAGTTGCCCTTTAATGGCGGTTATACGCGTGCTAGCTATTGGTTCAAGATTCAATTACACAACAGCAAAGTAGCTATAGATATACCCTGGTTTTTATCAGCCTCACCAAGCTATTTAGATCACCTGTATTTTTATACCCCTGATTCGCTAGGTTATTATCATTTAACCGAACAAGCTGGCGATCAAATTGAGGGCGTGAAGCGTCCTCAAGATAAGTATTTAGGCAGTTATAGCTTTGCCTTACCCGAGTTAAATGAATCTAGTACTACATATTATTTACGCTTACAAACCCATAGCCTCTCAACATTGACGTTACACATAGGCAGCCAAACTGCAATGCTTGCTAATAACAGCAACAAAGGACTTATGAACGGGGTATTCATTGGGTTCTTATTACTACTATTTATCAATGCTTTGTTAATGTGGAGCTGGTTACTCCAACCGATTTATTTACTATTCTTAGGCTATATTTTGGGCGGGTTAATGCTACTTTTAGCAAGCAATGGCGTAGCATCACAATTTTTATTTAAAGATAACGTCACCGCTGTTGATCTGCTTGCACCTGCTGGCAGTTGTCTGATGATGATTTTTTCTATTGGTTTTTTCCTGTTAATCTTTGAAACAAAACGTTACTTCCCTTATATCCATCGATTTTTTATCGCTCTCATCACCTTAGCAAGCTTAACTTTATTAAGTATTCCATTGGGACATTATGTTGATATTGCGCCTATTACTAATTTACTTATCTTATTAGCCTTACCCTTGGCACTATATACTTCATGGCGAGCCATTGACTTACAATTATATGGTAGTCGTACCATTTTTTATGGCTATGTGATTCATGTTGGCATAACCGCCCTCAATTTATTAGCGATAAATAATATTATTCCTGCTTATCCTGGTTATTTAAGTAGCTCTCAGATTAGCTTAACTATTTTGTTAATTTTCTTGCAGCAAGGCCTGTATCAGCGCATGCGTGCCACAGAAAAATTACAACAGGATTCAATATTACGTGCCAAAATTGCTGAATCCATGGTTCATATAGAAACACAACGCCGTCAGGACCAAGGGACGTTTTTAAATATTATTGCGCATGAGCTGAAAACACCTTTGGCTATTATTGATAGCGCTATACAATCACTAGAAAAAATACAAAGCATTAATCATGATACATTGATTAATGACCGTCATATTCGTATTCGTCAATCCGTTGCTAAACTGAATAATCTGCTAGAAAATGCTTTATCGGTTGAACGCTATGAAAACTACCCGCTAGAGCCACGCATCACAGAAATTAATCTACACACCTTTATCAAAAAATTAGTCAAGCAAAACTTACCAGAAAATCGAGTTTGCGAATTGAATATCAGCGCTCATGAAAAATTTTACGCAGATCAAACCTTATTAAATTTAGCTTTAAGTAATTTATTGGTTAATGCTCATAAATACAGTCTTGCACAATCAAACATTAAATTTGATGTTAAGCCTTATTCAGAAAACGGTATTATGGGGATTCTTTTTAGTCTAACTAATTTATATCGAGACTCACTAAAGCCTGATTGTTCTAACTGGTTTAACAAGTATTACCGACAACACGATCATCCTAATATTGAAGGATTAGGGCTAGGCTTATATTTAGTCAGTCAAATTACGACAACTCTTGATGGTAAAGTTTACGGCTCGGCAATCCCCTCTACTCAAGATTGGCTAATCACGATTAATCTTTGGTTACCCAACACGCTTAGGAATCATGATGATTAGAGTTTACATAGTTGAAGACAATCAACACTTGCTTGAAGACACATTATTTTGTTTAAACAATGAATATCTTAATTGTTATGGCGCTCATGATGCCACCGGCTTACAGAACTTACTAAATGAACAATCTGCAAATGTCATTGTTTTAGATTGGATGTTACCAGGCAAAGATGGTCTCACCATTGCTAATGAACTACGTAGTCATCCAGATTATGCTCAACTAGGCATTGTATTTTTAACAGCACGTAGTGCATTAGAAGATCGTTTGTCTGGACTCGATGTTGCTGATGCTTATTTAGTAAAGCCTATAGACTACCGTGAATTGAGCGCTGTTATCCAAAGTGTTTCACGACGCTTAACCCTACCTCCCGTGTTAAATAATCCATCACACCCTGACCGTTGGTTTTTATACAGTAAGGCGCTGCGACTAATATCACCTAACGGTGATTTGGTGCTACTATCAGAACGAGAAAATCAGATATTAATGTTTCTTATGCAGAATTATCCAGAACCCACCACAGCTAAAGCGATTGTAGAAAAGCTGGGTGAGAAATGGATGGACTTTGAAAAAAATAGGTTAGAACTATTATTCTCTCGTTTACGAAAAAAAATTAAACAGGTCTCTCCCCATTCTAATGAAAATCCTATTCGTGCATTACGTAATAAAGGTTACCAGTTGATGATTCCGATAAGTAATGATGAGCGACAGCATTTAAGATAAAACACGAGCTTTTAATCTATTTTCGAGTATTTGCTGTTGAAATTTTATTATTTCCTATTCCCAATATTTGTTATCGCTTTATTTTGGAAATTTAAAAATCAAATTTAGTGCCAAAATAAAAAGCACGATGTGGATAATTAAACCCTGCCAACTCGGTATGAGTGTCATTGGATAAATTTTCAGCGCGTAAATAAAACTCAAGATTATCTTGCACTTGGTAACTTAAGAATGCATTTAAACGCACGACTGCACCTGACCATAACGTATTGCTACTATCGAACCAAAGTCCTGAATTGGCATTAACAACAAACTGTAGATGCAAGGGATCAAAAATCTGCCAATCATTTTTTAAACTGACACGATGCTCTGGCCGAGCGGCTAAGGTTTGCTGATTCTGTGTGTTTATTGCATGCATATAGCTGTAGGTTAACTCACTATTCCAAAATGAAAACCACGCTTGCTTAACATTGAAATCAATGCCGAAAGTTTCAGTCTGAGTAATGTTATTGGCTTGAGAAGCCCCCGTCTCTGCATTGAGTGCGAGTACAATTAAGTCATTTGCACCCTGCCAATAACCGCTTAATGCCATTTCCGTGTCTTGATAGTTCCAGTTGATACCGGCTTCGGCACCGAAATTACTTTCAGGCTTTAATTCGAGATTGCCAAATAAAGGGTGCAGTCGCTCATTAACACCTGGCGCACGAAAATGCGTGCCGGTATTCGCCCACAAAGATAAGGAAGGTAAAACAGCCCATTCAGTGCCTAAAGTGTAGGTTAAGTGATCGCCGTATTTTTGATAGTGATCCCACTGACTTTTAAGCTGTATCTGCCAGTCTTTATAGGCTAAACCTAATACTAAGTTAGGACTTAGAAGTAGTTCACTTTCCTGTTGATTTGTTGCGCGGGCTTCAGCTTGTTGATACTGAGTGAGCAAGCCCCACTGTATGTTGGTAGATAGTTGCTTAGATAAGTTAGCATGATGATGATTTTGCCAATCTGCCTGTATTAATTCGCTAGAAAGTTGCATTGAGAAAGGACCCTCCTGAATAAAACTAGGGAGTGTACCCAGCTCTCCATCTTGAAAATCACCTGTATAAGCTAGCTGGAATTGTGATTGCCAATAAGGATTTATATCTAAGCTACCTTTTACTTGAGCAACCCAAAGTTGTTCGCTATACCAGCCATTAGGATCTTCCATCCAAGCGACTTTAAAATCTTTAGTAAACCCTGGGCCATCTGTCTCTTCTTGGATATTGGTGTAATAAACGGAAGCATCTATATGGCCTTGATCAAATGTCTTATCTGCTCTTAGTAAGGCTCGACCTAGTTGATAATTATCTTTATCGGCTTCTGTGCTCGCAATGCCTGATTGAGTATCGCCATTAGCAATATGTTGATATCCAAAAACAGTGCTTATATTTTGTTTTTCATCACCCAGACCTGTTGCCAAGCTACCATTAACAGAGGTTTGGCTGCCTACTTCAAGTTGTAGGTGAGTTTTTTCGTCAGTTAAACGACGGCTACGTAAGTGAATCGCACCACCTAATGTACGGCTTGCCGAAATAGATTGATCAAAACCACGATTAACAGCAACTTCATGAAGTACTTCACTAGGAAAAAGACGCATGGAATAAAACCCCGCAAAACCAGCGAATAAAGGCACACCATCAAAAGTCACTAAGCCTTGCCCACCACTAGTACCACGTAAGCTTATACCTGTTATTCCAGACGTTTTCCCTTGTGTTAACACAACGCTAGGTAAGCGATATAAATGTGCGTTTATGTCCACAGTTTTATCTAAGACTAAATTTTCTCGAGTAATCATGCTTGAACTATGATTACTCGGTCCCTGATTGGAATAACCAGAATGAAACGTGAGTACTGGAAAATCGAGTCTATCTTCAGCGTAAGCCGCAGTTTTTAATACTGAAAACAAAACAATAATAGGTAGAGAAAATATGAAATAGTTAAATTTCAACCGCAAAGACCTTAAAGAAAAAATATAAAGCCCGCAAGCATACTTGAAACTTCATGAATATGACACTATTAACCTTGAAATCGGGTGTGATTAAAAGTGGGGGGGTATTAAGCAGATATAGCTCATCTCCGAAGGAGCACACGGAAGCACGCAGAGTCTTAAACTCGGTCCTCAAGTTTTTAGGTTATTCAGTCTCTCGACACGGCGGGTTCCAGTGATATGATTTTTGGCTTATTTTGGTTGTTGGGATACCAGTTTTCACCTCGATTGGCCGATGTAGGAGAGTCGTCTTTTTGGCGTGTCGATATGGACGCTAATTATGGTGCGCTTGATGAGCTTGCGAGTCATTGTGTGAAAACAGACCGAATCACTCAGCACTGGGATGATATGCTGCGTATTGCTGGCTCACTAAAGCTAGGAAAAATACAGGCATCAGAGCTTATTCGCTCATTACTTAAAAGTGATCGCCCCTCTAGCTTGGCCCGTGCCATTATTGATGTAGGACGTATCAATAAAACTATTTACCTTCTGAACTTTATTGATAATAAAGACTATCGTCGTCGAATTTTAACGCAACTTAATCGCGGCGAAGGACGGCATGCTGTTGCTCGTGTTATTTGTCATGGTCAGAGAGGTGAAATAAAAAAACGATACAGAGAAGGTCAAGAAGATCAACTCGGCGCATTAGGTCTTGTAACCAATGCGGTAGTGTTATGGAATACAATGTATATGGATGCGGCATTAAACCATATGAAAGACAAAGGTACTGAGATTAGTCAGGAAGATATGAGTCGATTATCACCCTTACAGCACTCTCATATTAACGTCTTAGGCCACTATTCGTTTGTCTTAACGGATATTATTTCAAAAGGTAAATTAAGACCATTAAATAGCTAAGTCTACTGATTGTAGAGACTAGCGTTACTTTTCGTACCGTTGCGCTTCAAACCCCATATAACACATATCTTTTACCTCTACATTTTTAATTTTATCATTAAAAAAATGACTTGTGTTAATTCATCCTGTGTCATTATCTAAAAAAAGATACACTTTTTTTAACTGATATTTTTGAATTTCAGCTAATGCCTTATTTTTTAAATTAATAGAATTTAGAATAATAACACCGCTAACAAAATTATCTTTTTTATAAAATGTTAGGAAAGCTAAAAAATCCATAAAACCCTCAAAAATTGAAACAGTTTGATGATTTTTTAAGTTTAACGTGATGATGTCTTTTTTTGTTCCAATAAATCATTTAAAATTTTCACTCCTTACCTCATAACCACTTCAACATTGCCATGCAAGAGCATGGAAGAAAAACGCCGTATTTTTAGGCTTATACTTTATTTGTTGCAGGTATTTTTTAGCAAGTTCAATATTAATGGCTCTTTTTTGTAAAAAGTTGATTAATCATGAATCAGTGATAGTCGTTATTTCAGAAATTTCAAAACCACCTAATTTTTCTTTTTCACCCGCAAAATTTTTGACTACATCATCGGTATTAGACTGATTAATTAAGTTGAGTGTTGAATTATTATCAGATTTATATGTATATGATAAGCCTGATTTTTCCAGTAAAAATAACACCTCTTTAACGGAAATTTTTTTATGAAGACAAATTAAATCAATAATATTTCATCCTTCTGATAAACCAAAATCAAACCGAACATTTTTATAAGTATTCACTTTAAAGGAAGGATTTTTATCACCCGTTCTGATAGGACTTGAATACCGTAGCTCATTTTTTGATATATCGGTCTTGTAAGGATAAACTCATGACAATGATAGATAGTCATAAATTGGAATTTTTCTTGCGTCAATGGCTCTCATAATAGGATTTTAAAAAATGAAGTCTAACCCATTAATATCAGATAAAAAATTTTAGCCGTCCCACAAGGGGATAGCATAAAATTTTTTATTTATCAGCAATCAACGTTTGGGTGATAAGCGATGAGAATAATAATAATCCCTAGCAATTGTACATTATCGGACTCAAAATCAAGGTCGTATTATTTCGTGCCTCAATAATCTCCACCTTGATTTTGAGCATGCCGACAATGTTCTATGGCTAGTGCTTATTAATTATAGTAAGTATATTTTAATTTTTAATTTTTTACTTATGTGAAAATTAACAGAAACAGTAAAGGCATTGATGGTGAATTATCCGTATAGAAGTCAAGAAAACAAAAATAGCTCTGAGGTGGTTATCCCTGTTAAGCTATTTGATACCATGAGTTCAATTACATGGTGGTTATCAGAATACGATGCTGAAAATAGAATTGCATTTTGATATGTTACTGGTTTTTACGAAGATGAATGGTGATCAGTTAGTTTAGATGAATTAGAAAGTCTTAAATTTTGACCTATGCAAAGAATCGAAAGAGACGAGTGATTCAAAGAAACTACTTTTTCAAAATTACCTTTTCATAAAGACAACTCCTAAAGGAGTTCTCTTTTATTGTAATCAAAAAAATTAAAAATCAATACTTTATTTAATAAAAATGAAAAATGAAAAATTTAGACCTTATAAAAAAATTAGAAGATTATAAAACAACAACACCTAGTTGAATTGCAATCAGTGTGATAGAGGAAGCCTTAGCAAGTGAAGATATTATCCAATTCTTTAATGATCTTTTGAATTATGGTTGTATTAGTTGAATGATCGGTTGATTAATCTATTACAAAGATACTCATGATTTTTTTGATACGCATTATGAAGAAATTGAATCTTTAAGATTTAGTTTTCAAGAAGAATGACTGTTACAAGAATATCCTAAAGATGATTATAAAAATTGGTTTTCATGGTTTTGTTTTGAAGAAATAGCACGAAAAATAGCTAATGATTTAAATTTAAAATGGTAGCATTATGCTATCATTTTTTAAATATTGTATTTTACCATCTATATTTTTAGTCTGTTTTTTTGCTAAGTTAATTCTTCCCACCTTTTTCATCAAGAAATATTTTTATAGCGTGCCTTATAAAAAAATTCCCTAATGAAAGGTAGGTCAAATTAACTTTTTAAGTGGTTTGTTTTTTCTGTATTAGGAAAATTGTTCAACCCTCAAAAAGTGAGGGTCTCTCAAATTTCCTTGCTAAACGTGTCTTTGTGGTGGTATAAAGGTACAGCACAGCGACTCGTTTATCAGAACATGCAAGATTGCATTTACCTGAGGCAACCTCACTCGTCCCTCGTGAAGTTGCCTAAGTAAATTACTCTTGTTAAGGGTTCTACCCTTAAAACCCGATTAAAGGAGTTGCGACACCTTTAATAAAACCTCGCTAAATATAATTTGTTTTTTCAAAAAAAAAAATTATTATATAAAGCAGTCAAACATGACCAATAAAAAATATGAAGACACTAAACCAAAATAAGAATCAGTGAATGGATACTATAAACGAAAAATTTTATAACTATACTTTTTCAAAAGAGATAAAAGAAATACTTGATTTATCATCCTCTCTCAATGAAAAAATAAAAACAGAAAAAAATAAAAGTGATGGATTATGGGAGGTTATTACAAAAAAATTAAAAATTGATTGGACATATCACAGCAATAGCATAGAAGGAAGTACCCTTACTTTTGGTGAAACATTATTTTTTTTAAACGAAGGACTCACTGTTGAAGGGAAACCCTTTAAAGATTTTTTAGATGCAAAAAATCATGCGGAAGCTATCGACTATCTTCATGATATTGTCGCTAATAATCGCCCGTTATCTGAATCAATCATAAAAGAAATAAACAGTTTATTATTATCAGGAAACAACTACACCATTGCTCGAAATTCACTAGGTGAAACGGTTAAGAAAAAACTGAATGCAGGTGAGTACAAACAACACCCCAATCATGTTTTAAAAACAGATGGGAGCATCCATTTTTATGTCGAACCCATAAAAGTCACTGAAGAAATAGAAGAACTTATTGCATGGGTTAAAAAAGAAATGGATAACGTACACCCTATTATTCTTTCTGCAACGGCTCATTATAACTTAGTGCGTATTCATCCTTTTGATGATGGGAATGGGCGGGGAGCAAGAATCATTATGAATTTACTCTTAATGAAAAAAGGTTTTTATCCTGTTGTTGTGAAAACAGAAAGAAAACGTCAATACTTAAATGTATTATCAGAAGCAGATCAAGGAAACTTAAATCCTTTTATTGAATTTATTGCTCATGAACTTATAGAAACTTATAATGCTATTATAAGTGATTTAAATATTTAAAAAAATAATATGCCATCAAATAAAGAGTATCACAAAGAATATAAAAAAGAATACAGAAAAAGAAATAAGTACGTCAATATTTCAATGCCCTTAGATATTTATGCTTGTTTAGAAAAATTAGCAAAAATAGACGAAACAAATGTCAGTGCATTGATGAGAAAAATAACCATTGAACATGTGACACATCAGCCCACTATTCCAAAAATTGTGGTTGATGATTTAAGGGAAGTTAAATTTTTAATTATGAATGTCGCTAATAATATTAACCAAATTGCACATCACTCAAACACCATAAAAGGTTTAGTGGATGACAATGCTTTATTAGAACATATCAGAAAATTAGATGAAGCCGTTAAAAAATATACTAAAGGCGAAATATTAAAATAAGACTATGATAGTTAAATCGATGAGCCGTAAAAATTCATCGTATAGCCAATTATTACGCTATATGGAGAATGGTAGGCATGACAAAGACTTTACATTTAGTCACAATGTAATGTCAAAAGAGAGTGATGAAATTATAAATGAGTTTAATAAAAACGCTGAATTTTTGAAATATAGAAAAAATGGTGTGTATATGTACCATGAAATTTTATCTATAACACGCAACAATACATTAAGTGATTATCAACAAAAAAATATATTAAGAGCCATTGCGGATAAATACATTGATAAAAGGTGTGTTAATAGTATGGTTTATGCTGTATTGCATGATGATAAAAGTGAAAACTTGCATTATCATTTAATGATTAGTTCTAATGAGCTAGGAGAAGAAAAGAAACTTAATTTATATAAATCTGAATTTGATAACATTAAAAAAGAGTTAGAAAATTATGTTTTAAAAACGTATCCTGAACTGAACCAAGAAAAAATTATTAACAAACCTGCCGCGGAAAAATTATCAAATAAAGGGGCAGAGCTAAAGAGAAGAACAGGGAAAACGCCACAAAGAGAATCCGTTAAAGAGCGTTTAAAAACTGTTTTTGATTCTGCAAAAACGAAGCAAGCATTTTTTGAACTGTTAGAAAAACATCAATTAGAAATTTATGTGAGAGGTAAAACAATCAGTGTATTGGATAAAGAAAATAATCGAAAACACAGATTAAAAACATTGGGTATGTTAGATGATTTTAATAAAATGAGTGATTTACTTGAAAAGGTTGAATCTAAGCAGGAAACAGAAAAAGAACCCGTTCATCAAGAAAACACCAAGCCTTATAAAGAAAAAGTAAGGGTTAAATCAAGGGCTAAAGAAGAGCCACCTAAAACAAAAGAAAAGACTCAAAAAAATAAATCAACGGATAAAGAACAGGCTTCTACTCAAAAACAGCAGTCAAATAATACGCAATCACAACAGAACGAAAAAGAGCCTTTAAGTGATTATGATAAAGAGGTGCAACGCAGAATTGATTTGTTTAAAAAAATGCGTGAAGATATGGATAAAAATGATCATAATTATGAAAAAAGTTATAATCGATGAGACGATATTAAAGGGAAAGTCATGGATATTTTAGGATTATTTGATGGGTTAATCGGTATTTTTTCAGCGACTAGGGCTGGTGCAGAAGTAGATAAAGAGGATGATAGGCATCAACAGGATAGCCATTATGATGAGCAATGGAAAGAAGCCGAGATTCAACGCAGGGTAGAATTATTATATAAGGCGAGACAAAAAAGTGAGTCAAAAAATAATGATAACGACAATGATGATGATTATGGAAAATCATTTTGAAAATAATTTAATGCCCCTTAATAAAACAGTATGTGAAAAATAATTATTATGATGAAAGGCACGTTTAATTTTATTTTTAAAGCGACAGGTTTTTTGATTAAAGGTTACACTTTAAAAAAAGAAACAGGTGCGAGGTTTGCCAATAAAGATGAAGAAAAAAATTTTTTAAACGCCCGTCATACAGGGCTTTTAATTGACGGAAAAAATAATCATTTATCTGAAAAAGATTCTTTTGAACACATGGCAATTATTGCGAAACCAGGAACAGGTAAAACAACCAGTTTTATTATTCCTAATATTTTAGATAAAGCCCGTCAGAATTGTTCAATGGTTGTGACTGATCCCAGTGGTGAAATTTTTAATCAAACATCTGCCTATATGCACAGCAAAGGCTTTAAAATTTTAACGCTAAATCCTGATGATTTAGCGGTCAGTTCAAAATTTAATCCTTTTGATGGATTAGGGGCATCTAATATTATTGAAATAGAGCAGGTTTGTAGTTCTATTATTTTATCGAAATATGCTAATGATAAAGACCCCGTGTGGAATGAGGGGGCTATTTCGATATTAGAAGTGTTAAGTAAATGCCTTGCTTATACTTATCCTGATTGTTTAAATTTACCTAACTTAAATTATTTGGTTAATCTTTTTGGTGAAAAAGGGCAAGCACTGGATGCTTGGGTGGCTAAAAGTTCAATGAACCCATTAAATCCGACTGATCTTTCAGTGGTTTATATGTGGCAAGGGCTTACGCAAAGTAATAAAAATATGTTGAGTA